>Ga0210123_1000571_pt1 | contig 22393 bp, 24 predicted proteins | sample Muzzi_PWB_D2_FD_185535 | JGI IMG/M metagenome (GOLD analysis project Ga0210123, IMG submission 185535) | Wetland microbial communities from San Francisco Bay, California, USA, that impact long-term carbon sequestration - Muzzi_PWB_D2 (SPAdes) | ecosystem: Environmental > Aquatic > Marine >... | reverse complement strand
GAACATGCCAAGGATTGTTTATCACAAGCACGTGGCCAGAGACCCGCAGGAAGCCCTTGAAAGCCGCTGTATACCGTCGAAAGCATAAACCCCTTATAGAACACTGCCAGCCGCATAGCCACCGTGAAACACGCTCTAAAACGCCTGTATTGAGGTTTGAGAGGAAACTGGAAAAGATAGACCCGGTTGTATTGAGTTTCCCAGAGCAGTTAAAGCTGATAGTTTGCTGTATGTACATCAGGGGCATGTCGTACAATGACACGAAAAGGGTGCTAAACATGACGTCCAGACAATTAGGGGATTACAGGTACAATATTTTACATCTCATTGATAATGCGCTATAATACCGTAACCCTTCGGGGTTTACCCTTCGGGGATTACTAAAAATGCCAGTAGGTCTCCTATTCCCTGAAAAAAGTTAATAAGCATAGAAAACCCAATTACGTATACATGATTGATTGACGTATATAGATTTCCCGGCCTGTTGCGGTTCGCTGTTGGTACCTGGAGCATCCAATAGATAACTGCCAGAGACATCCACAGCAACGGACAGGCAGGGAATTAGTTTAACCCGTTCCCCTACTCCCTCACCCGCGCGACGCTTCGCCCTCAAGCTGCCCGCGCAGGTGTGGGGATCGGGTTTTTTATTATGGCGTAACGTGCATTACTCTCAGGTATGATATGGCGGCAAGAACAAACAAAATCGAACACGATACAAAGACAAAGCGACTAATAGCATCAAGTCAGCTTATTAACCGTTTGATTTCTCACGCAAATGGTGAAATAGAAATGACGGCAACACAGGTAAATGCCGCAAAGATAGTAATCGCCAAGTCAATACCTGACCTCAAGGCAATGGAATTGATGGTAGAACACACTGGGGAAGTCAAACTCATCCACGAGGGCATACCCTTTGCCAAGCTCCGCAGCACAGTCGAAGACTAACGCGGAACTGATACTCGACGAGTTACCCTGGGTGCATTCGCTCCCGTGGAAGAAATCCATGCAGTGGTACGACATGGTCCTGCACGAGCCAGGGTGTGATGCCGATACCGTCGCAGCGCTCGGGCGTAATGATCGATACTTCCTGTTGACCCACATTCTAGGGCGGGCAGACGCCAGCCAGGCATGGCTATATGACCGGTGCCGGGAGGTCGAGGCCGATACTGACGGGTTTCTGGACCTCTGGGCCCGGGACCACTACAAATCCACCATCATCACATACGCTGGGGCCATCCAGGAGATCCTGAACGACTGCAACATCACGATTGGAATCTTCAGCCACACCCGGCCAATCGCCAAGGCATTCCAGTCCCAGATCATGCAGGAGTTCGAGAAGAACGAGTACCTGAAGGAGATCTACAGCGACGTACTATGGGCGAACCCGCGGCGCGAAGCACCCGTCTGGTCCCTGGATTCCGGTATAGTGGTCAGGCGCAACACCAACCCAAAGGAGGCAACGGTCGAGGCTTGGGGTCTGGTGGACGGCCAGCCTATCTCTAAGCATTTTCGCCTGGCGATCTTCGATGACACGGTGACGCCCTCATCCGTGAACACCCCTGACCAGATCATCAAGACAACCGAGGCCTGGGAACTGGCCCAGAACCTGACCAGCAGCCAGCACCCACGTACATGGCACGTCGGCACCCGGTACAACTTCGCGGATACCTACGGACAGCTGCTGACCCGTGGCGCCCTGGTTCCTAGGGTCTACCCGGCAACCAGTGATGGTACGATGGACGGAGACCCGGTGTTCCTCAAGCCCGAGGTCTGGCAGAAGAAGGTCAGCGAATCCAGCACCTACACCATCGCCTGCCAGCAACTGCAGAACCCTGTAGCCGGCAGCGAGCAGGAACTCAAGCCAGAGTGGGTACGCCGGTACGAACTGCGGCCCCTGACCATGAATGTGTACATCATGTGCGATTATGCCGGCAGCCGGAAGTCGACCGGGTCCAGTCGTACGGCATTCTGTGTTGTTGGCATAGATCATGCATTGAACAAGTACCTGCTGGACGGCGCTTGCCACAAGATGGGGCTGTCTGACCGATGGACCATGCTGAAGCAACTCAGGCGCAAATGGATGGCAGCACCCGGGGTTCAGGGTGTCTGGGTAGGTTATGAGCGGTTCGGGGCACAGTCTGACATCGAGCACTTCGAGCAGATGATGTTGATCGAGAACGAGCACTTTGACATACAGGAGCTGAATTGGCCGCGTGACGGGGATGTAGCAAAGGACAACCGCATCCGCCGGTTGGAGCCGGACGCACGGAACTGGCGCCTGTTCTTTCCGTACGACGGAGAGCCCACCTCGGCGCAGCGTGATGCAATCAAGCGTGGCAATGGTCATTTGGTTGCCAAGCCAATCAAGCGCAAGGACCAGGACAACCGACTGTACGACCTGGTTGATTACATGATCCGCAACGAGTGGATTTTCTTTCCAAATACAACGGCAAAGGATATGCTTGATGCGTTATCTAGAATCTATGACATGGACCCGAGGGCGCCGATGATCATCAACGAAGACGATTGTATGCCTGATTATGTCGAAGACTAGCAAGAACAGGGAGCGCATACAGCACCTGATGAGGGGGCTGGGCGGTCTGTCTGACGTCGTCAGGCGAATGCAGGCGAGGAAGGAGAAGAAGAGTGGCTGATGGTGTATCACAAGATAAACCAACATTCCTGGTGCGTTCATGGAAAGCATTGGTGTTAAAGGCATACGGGCCTGACTATAACAAGTCGGATGAGTGTTATGAGTTCAGCAATGGGCGCAAGTTCGAGTCCAGTGACCGTGGCGAGAGCGGAGTCTACAAGAAGGACTGATGCCATTCACTCCGCACCCAGACTACAACGCCCTGCCAGAACCCATCAAGGTTCTGTACACGCAGGAGCAGTATGCCTGGATGTCGGACGAGCAGAGAATGAATCTGGTTGAGAACGAATGCCTACCTGAAGTGGAGGAGGACTGATGAACTTACTGACAGCGATAATCACCTGCAAGAGACTGCGCCGGAAGCAGATCCTGCCTATGTACACCAGCAATGGCTGGTGCTTTGACTATGACAACGACGACAACCTGCAGGAGTACACAAAGGCCCGCAACGTGGTATCTGCATACCCTGTACTCAGCCGGGTGCTGTTGATGCTCAGGCTGATATGAGCACACTATCCCAGGCACTGGCCGAGCGCGATGCAGCGATGCGTACCGAGTTCCGGGGCGAGCCCGGCCATGCCGTTGAGCGACAGGACGTGGTGCTGGCAAAGAATGCAGCCGATCTGCTTGAGAAGCATTACCCCGGGTACCTATGGGCCGTCCACGTCGATAGTGAGGGCGGTGTGATGAACGTCAAGAACCACAGGATATCGTACAAGTACGGGTTCAGGCTGATGCTGAATGATGTGTACCAGGACCCGGTCCTGAAGTGTGTGGTCCGTGCCGGTGGGGAGATGCTGGAACGCGCCAGACTTGCGCGGGCGGGTGACAAGGGTGTAGAAGTAACGCACGTCGAAGGAATAAGGGCGCAGGATCAACCGTTTAACGGGATAATCATCTGATGGCAAAGACAATAACCGAGAAGTCCGGCGACATATGGCTGGACCGTGCAGCAGAGGCATTCGATACATCTACCTCATTCGTCGATGCGAACTACCGGAAGCAGTGGGACGACGACATCCGGGCATTCAATTCACAACACGCACTCGGTTCCAAGTACCACAGCGATGCCTACCGATACCGGTCGAAGACATTTCGTCCTAAGTCCCGCACACTGGTCAGGAATAATGAGGCCGCCGCTGCTGCTGCATTCTTCAGCAACGAAGACAATATGGCAATCGAGCCTGAGAACAACGCCGATAAGGACCAGCGGGTCAGTGCTGACGTCTGGCAGGAGGTCATGAACTACCGGCTGAAGAAGACCATACCCTGGTTCCAGGTCTGTATCGGTGGACTTCAGGATGCCTCGGTCACCGGGGTCGTCTGCAGTAAGCAATACTGGAACTATCAGGAGCGTACCTATGACGTGTATGTTCCCCTGATCGACCCCGAGACCGGTGGTCCGTTCATCAATGCCAGGACAGGGAAGCAGGAAACCCGCACAGAATCCCGCACGGAAACGATTGCCGATGAGCCGGTGATTGACCTGTATCCCGTTGAAAACGTAAGAATATCTCCTGCAGCCAAGTGGTATGACCCCATAGGTACAAGTCCGTACATCATCCTGATGCAGCCGATGTATGTGGGCGACGTCCTTGAGCGCATGGATATCGATGATCCGAAGACCGGACAGCCGAAGTGGCACAAGGCCGATGAGCAGACGATCAAGAACGCCCGGCAGGATGAAGTGGACACGACCCGGGCGGCCCGCGAGGGGAATCGGCAGGACAGTCAGGACCAGCAGCATAGCGATGAACTTGGCGAGTTCGACATCGTCTGGGTACATGAGAACTTCATGCGGATAGGTGGCGAGGACAAGGTCTATTTTACGCTCGGCACCCAGCATAGACTGACGGACCCGAAACCCCTGAAGGAGTGCTACCACCACAACGAACGCCCGGTCACTATGGGGTGCGTTGAACTGGAAACCCACAAGATCATGCCGGCAGGGTCCATCGAGATCGGTATGCCGATACAGAAGGAGTGTAACGAGGTGGCGAATTCCCGCCTCGACAACCTGAAACTGGTCCTGAACAAGCGTTATCTGGTATCCCGAGGCAAGCAGGTGGACATCAAGTCCCTGGTACGCAACGCCGCCGGTAGCGTGACGATGGTCAATGATGTCAATTCTGACGTCCGGGAGATGGAATTTAACGATGTAACGCAATCGAGTTATCTGGAACAGGACCGTCTGAACGTCGATTACGATGAACTACTGGGCCTTTTCTCCCAAGGTTCGGTGCAGACCTCGAACATGGGCAACACCAACGGCACCCTTGGTGGATTGCAGATGATCCGTGGCAACAGCAACATCATGACGGAGTTCACCCTGCGCCTGTTTGCGGAGACTTGGGTTGAGCCGACACTCAGGCAGGTGTTGAAGCTGGAGCAGGCCTATGAGACCGACACCACGCTCCTGACCTTGTGTGCCGAACGTGCGAAGGTCGTGGACCGGTATGGCGTTGACCAGATCACTGATGAGATCCTGAACCAGGAACTGTCATTGACGGTAGACGTAGGCGGTGGGGCTACTGATCCCGTCGCCCGGGTCGAGCGGTTCCTGTTTGCGCTTGGCAAGTATGCCGAGATCATCCAGATGCTGCCCCCCGAGATGGACCGCCAGGTTATCGCGCAGGAGATCTTTGGGCGCCTCGGGTACAAGGACATCCGCCGGTTCTACACGGACATGGAGAAGAGCCCGCAACTGCAGCAGGCCATGCAGGAGAATGAACAACTGAAGCAAGGCCTGCAGCAACTCCAGCAGGTGCTCCTGGCCGAGGAATCAAAGGCAAAGGGACGGATGGAGCAGGAAGCGCTCAAGCAGGCGTCGGAATCCCGCAGGGCGGCAGACAAGAACGATACCGACTTGCTGCGTGAACTGGTCAAATCCGAGAACGCATCGACCCTGGAGGGCATGAGGGCGCAGGCCAATGTGCTGAACAGCATCCTGTCCGGTATGCAGAAAGACAACCAGATAGCACAAAGGCCACAGACCCCCCAAAGGCCGCAATTGCCACAGATGCCGCAACAGATGGTGGGTAGATGAGTGCCGAAGTCGTCGAAGCGCAACTCGGTCAGGAAGCGCGAGACTTCCTTGAGACCGACCTCGGAAGGCTATTCGTTGCCCGGGCCGAGCAGGACGAGAAGGACGCCATCCATGACCTGCTAACGATTGATCCTTACCAATACAACACCCTGACAGAACTGCAGAACGCTATCACAGCGTCACAGACGGAATATCTGATCGGCAACAGAATTACCCAGTACCTGAACGATGCCATAGTCAACGGTGATGTTGCATGGCAAAACTTAACCGCAAAAGAGGAGGTTTGACATGGTTCCTACCCAGCAGGGCGCGACCAGTGACGAGAAGAAACCAGTACAGGGCCAGAACAATCCACGGGTCGGCGATGTCGATGACCTGGCCCGCCTATCCCGCGAGCGCCGGGATCAGGAATTAAGGGACGAAGGATTCTCCCCGGACGATACCTCCACGTCTGATCCCGATGACTCTGAAGAACAGACTAGCGAAGAGCCTGAAACTGTACTAGAATCGGGTGAAGCAACTACCGAAGACGAGATGGTAACCCTGATCGTCGATGGCGTTGAGAAGCAAGTGCCAATGAAAGATGTCCTTGATGCGGGACGGCGCACCATGCAGAAGGAGTCCACAGCGGACCAACGACTGCGTGAAGCTACCAACCTGCTGAACGAGGCAAAGAAGTTCAATCCAAACCAACCACCTGACTCAGGTTCGGGCGTTGGAGCACCACCACCTGAAGCGCCGCCATCCTTTGACGCGGCAGAACTGGCCCGTGCGTTACAGTACGGGAGCGAAGAAGAGGCCGCAGCGGCCGTGCAGAAAATGGCTCATATGGGCGCGAATGCTACCCAGATGCAGAATGTTTCACAGGACAAGCTGTTGCCCTTTATACAGGACACTATCGCTTATAACGACGCGGTCAATATGTTGGAAAGACCGGCAGCGGAAGGTGGATACGAGGACTTATGGTCCGACCCTACCATGCGGCAGTTGTTCATTGCGAAGGAGCAGGAGGTCCGGGCAAAGTGTGCCCAGAACAACGACCCTCTGCCCTCGTACCGGGAATTGTACTCCGGTATCGGCAACGGACTACGCGCATGGCGTGACGGCATAACACCACAATCCACCACGACTACCCTTTCCGACAAGCAAAACCGCAAAAGATCGAGCGACGCTCCTCCTGTAGCAGGCGGTCGAATGTCTGCACAAAGCACTGGACCCGCGAAGCCCAAGACCCGCAAGGAAGTCCTTGCAGAGATGGCAGCCGGGAGGCACCAGGATTTTTAACTTTAACATGAGGATGTAATTATGGCAGGTCAAGTCTGGGCGACAAACTCGCTCGGTGGCTTCATGTACTCGGACCAATTGTCCGATGTGCTGCGCCACGCTGTCCAGCCTCTTGTGAAGTTTCGCCAGTTTTGCGACGTGAAAGACGCCTTCGGTAAGCACCGCGGGCAGTTGTACCATTGGGATGTGTACAGTGATGTATCTTCCCAGGGTGGCACGCTGGTTGAAACGAACACGATGCCGGAAACCAACTTTACCATCACGCAGGGCACCTTGACGGTGACCGAGTATGGTAATTCCGTACCTTACACCGGGAAGCTGGACGATCTGTCCCTGCACCCCGTGAAGAAGGTCGTTAACAAAACCCTCAAGCACGATGCCAAGAAGGCCTTTGACAACGCCGCACATGCCCAGTTCGACTCCTGTCTGCTGCGCGTTTGTCCGTTGACCAAGGTCGATACGGTTGCGCTTGATACTGTAGTCAACGGCACGATGACGGAAACCAACAACGTCGCCTTTGGCAATGGTCATGCGAAGTCTGTTGTGGACTTCATGAAGGAACGCAACATTCCTCCGTACGTCAACGATGACTACTATGCCCTGGCATGGCCGTCAACGTACCGCACGTTCAAGAACAACCTGGAGTCCATCTATCAGTACAGCGATGCTGGTTTCCAGATGATCATGAACGGTGAGATTGGCCGGTATGAAAATATCCGGTACGTCGAGCAGACCCACATTCCGAAGGGCGGAGCCGTGGATTCCACTACTTGGGATTCGAGCACCGGTACGGCGGATGCGTGGGACAACGCCAAGTCTGACTGGATCTTTTTCTTCGGTGAGGACACCGTAGCAGAAGGCATCGCCAACCCTGAAGAGATGCGTGGTCGCATTCCGACGGACTTTGGACGGTCGAAGGGTATCGCGTGGTACTACATCGGTGGTTTTGGCATCGTCCATACCACTGCTGCACAGAACCGCATCGTCAAATGGGATAGCGCGGTATAAACCGCACAGGGGTCTTCCTCCCTTATCCGAATCAATAGCCACCGGCAGGAGACGCCGGTGGTGAGGAAACAAGCATGACTACAAAGTCAATGTCATACGACCACCCGACGTACACCTGCCGGCACGTTGCTCCGCTGAATTTACCAGCGGTTGCTGCAAGCGTATCAGCAGGAAAGTTCCTTGCGCTGGTCGATATGAAAATCAAGCAGGTAAACATCGTGATGAACATCGTCGGCACAAACGATTCAGCTGGTTATGGCATCTACAACGGCACGACCTCGGTCGGTGCTATTACGATGGGTACATCGTCTGTTGGTCATATCGGTACAGCTTATGCGACCGACATCTCCATCTCGGCGGGTTCTTTTCTCGATATTCGCACCCTGGCAAACAGTGCAACATTGTCCTGTTCGGCTGCAATCGAGTACGAGGTCGTACCCGGTGCTACTGTAACCGCTTAGTCGGTTTTCTTTTAACCCAGAGGATAGAGTGATGGAAAAGACTGATACCCAGCAGAGTTCAGGTGGAAAGGTCCGGGAAGTTACCAACAAGCCCTCGAAGCAGAACAGCAATGCGAACCTGTACGACAAGGCCGGGTCTCCCGGTTCGTCTGGTACGTCCGGCGGTGCTGCAACGACAGGCTACAACAAGGAATCGATGTAGTGGGCGATCTGGAGCGGGGTTACACGGATGAAACCCCTCCCAGTGACAGGGACGAAAATATTGAAGAGATGATGAAGGTCTACGAGGAGGGTGAAACTCCTGTCGGCGGATTCATCGAGCGCAACAACTACGACGACCGCCTCTAGGGGCGGTCTTCCTTGTCGGAGGTACTATGCTGGATCGGGATCAACCATTTGAAACGGTTGTCGGTTATCGCAACTGGAAGTACACGCAGGACGGTAGACTGTACAACATCAACGGTGTCGAGGTCGGCACTGACGGCAAGCCTTTGTTCCCCGTGGAACATACGGTGCCTGAGGAGGTGCTGGATGACGTTGTTAACTCTGTATTTGAACCGGACACCGATCCAAACGAGATGACCACCGACGAACTGAAGGATGAACTCCGCACCCGTGGCGTGTCGATCATCGGAAAGTTCAAGCACGAGACCCTGGTCGCCAAGGTAAAAGAGGCCCGCAATGTGGAGGGCTGAAGATCCTCAGTGCAACGAGGCACAGAAAGTCAAGTATGACGTGGTCCGTTACACCAAAGGCCGCGGGCTTGATATCGGGTGCGGTAATTACAAGGCATTTCCTCACTTCATCGGGGTAGACAACGGACATCACTGGGGTACTGACGGGTGCGATGTTGTGTCTGAGGCTGACAACCTTGATATGTTTGCGAGCCAGTCAATGGACTTCGTATTTACCTCGCACCTGCTGGAGCACATGGAGCGTCCAGAGAAGGCACTGAAGGAGTGGTTCCGGGTCATCAAGCAGGGCGGTCACCTGGTCCTGTACCTCCCGCACAAGGATCTGTATCCGAACATCGGCGAGGACGGTGCCAACAAGGACCACAAGTCCGACTTCCTGCCCGGGGACATACGGGCAATCATGGAAGATATCGGCATGTGTGACCTGATCGTCGATGAAGTACGAGATCACGACAACGGTGCAGGCGCCTACGGGAACGAGTATTCATTCCTGCAGGTCTACCGCAAGAACACATCCCACAAGACACTAAAGGTCTGCATCCCTGAGAAACCCGGAAAGACAGCCTGCGTGGTGCGTTATGGCGGGTTCGGTGACATGATACAGTCATCCAGTATCTTCCCTATGCTGAAGGCGCAGGGGTTTCACATCACCATGATGACGACCCCTGAAGGTCAAGAGATACTGCTGAACAACCCGTACATAGACGACTGGTACATCCAGGGCAAGGACCAGGTACCGAATGAGGAACTGGGGCCGTTCTGGGGCGTTCAAGGGAAGAAGTTCGACCGGTTCATCAACCTGTCAGAGTCTGTCGAGGCCGGCCTCTTGGCATTGCCGAATCGCATCGCCTACCAATACTCGACCGAGGCGCGACATGCGATTATGAATGTGAACTACCTGGAGCGCACTCACCTTATCGCCGATGTGCCGTTCAAGGACTTCGACCCTAGGTTTTATCCGACCGACGAGGAGAAGAAGTGGGCCGATGGACGGATTAAAGAACTCGGCGGGACGGTCCTTGTTTATGCCTTGAGCGGTTCGAGCGTTCACAAGGTATGGCCCTATATGGACGCACTCATTGCGAGACTTCTGATCACCTACCCTGACATGACTATCGTCATGACCGGTGGCAAGGATGATAGGATGCTGCACATGGGGTGGGAGAACGAGAAAAGGGTTATCTGCGCTGCCGGCGTCTGGTCAATACGCGAGTCACTGACGTTCGCGCAGAAGGCTGATATTGTCTTCGGTGCCGAGACCGGTCTGCTGAATTCAGTCGGGATCGAGGACGTGCCGAAGGTAGCACTGCTCTCGCACTCTTCGCACGAGAACCTGACCAAGCACTGGAAGAATACGGTCGCACTGACCCCGGAGAACACACCCTGCTATCCATGCCACCAGATGCACTACAACTTCAATTTCTGCTCCAGGGATGAAGAAACCGGCGTTGCACAGTGCCAGGCCGATATCAGCGTTGATCGTGTCTTTAACGCGATGCGCGATCTGTTGAGAAAGGAGCAGGCCGCATGACGACGTCAGGGTCCGTTGACTTCTCGGTAAGCCGTGACGACCTGATCAGGGATGCCTTGCTCGATGGTCATGTGCTTGAGGAGGACGAACTTCCAAGTTCAGACCAGCTAAGCAACTGCGCCCGGGCCTTGAACCTGATCGTGAAGCAGTGGCAGGGCAAGGCTGACTTTGCACCGGGTTTGAAGGTATGGTCAAGGAAGAGGGCGACCCTGTTCGTTCAGAAAGGGCAGTACGAGTATTTGCTCGGGACGTCTGCAGGTGACCATTGCACCGCGAGTTACACGGAAACCACATCGGCCGCTGCGATTACTGCCAGCGGAACTGCGCTTGAGGTCACATCGATCACCGGCATCAGTTCTGGAGATAATATCGGCATCACGATGGACAATGGTACTGTGCACTGGGACACGGTCAACGGCGCACCGTCAGGTACTACGGTCACACTGACGACCGGAATGGCCGCGGTTGCTAGTAGTGGTGCACGGGTGATTTCCTACACCACAAAGATCAATCGTCCGTTGAACATGCTCACCATGCAGTGGAAGGATGACAACGGCGACGAGTACACACTGGACCCGTTGGTACTGGATGAGTATGAAGCGATGCCGGACAAGGACCAGGAAGGTGACCCGTCATCCTACCTGTATGAATCATCCCTCCCGGACGGGACGCTGTTCATCGATGCGGCTCCGACTGATTCCGACGACCGGATCGAGATGGTGTTCCTGCGCCCGATAGAGGATTTCGATTCAGCTACTGATACCCCTGACTACCCACAGCAGTGGTTTCGCCCTCTCAAATTTCAGTTGGTCCTTGATGTTGCCGACCGGTACCGCATCGAGGTCACACAGAACATGAAGAACAACCGTGACGAGGCTTTACAGATTGCCCAGAACTGGGACCCTGAAGACGTTGTAGAGTATTTTGAGCCGGACCGTTTCTGATGCCACTGGTACCTTTCATTCCTGAATTGCACCTTGAGGACTTCTCAGGTTCAGCCATCAATATTGCGAACCTGTACAACAAGAACTGTGTGCCCGGGCAATATCAGAACGGGCGACCATATATAACACAGCGCCCGAGTATCGACCTGTTTCTAGATGCGTCCCTCGGTGGTGCTTCAGCACTCGGAAGAGGTTCATATTATTGGGGTGATGCCGATGCGCGATATATCGTCAATGGGGCAAAGATCTATTCATCGGACTATTCTACCGAACTGGATGTTTGGGATGATGCTGCAAAGACAAGTGCAGACTCCATAACAAGCAGCACAGGCCGGGTTTACTTTATCGAGATGAAGAACCACCTGCTTATTCTGGACCCTGATAATAACGAGGGGTGGTACATATTACTGAGCGACCCGACCAATGTGATACTGATGACGGATGCTGTATTTGCGGGTATTGCGAACGGTAACCCTGCGACCGGTACATTGTCATCCGGCGGCGCTTACCTCAACGGCAAAGCTTATATCATCACGACTGATGCGAAGATATACAACTGCGACACTGAAGATCCTCTGACGTGGAGTGCTACCGCCTTCATTACCGCGCAGCGCGAGTCTGACGGTGGCGTTAGCCTGGTCAAGCACCATGACCATCTAGTCGCCTTCGGAACGCGAACGATTGAATTCTTTTACGATGCCGGAAATTCTTCAGCATCTCCGCTCTCCAGACGTTCAGACATCTATCACAGCATCGGTCTTTTATCGGGTGATACGATCTTCATGGAGGACGATGTTATCTATGGCATCGGTAGCCACAGGACGGGCGGATTGTTCCCGTTTCGCATGGTCAACATGAAGATCGAGCCTGTTGGGTCGGACACGCTGTCATCTTTCCTTACGAACGCCCGCATCACCGAGTCGTTAAATATCCTCGGGTCCGGGTTCACGGCATCCAGGAAGACGTACTACGTCATCACGCTCTACAGGATTCAGACTGTTATCGTGCCGCAACTGACACTGGTCATGACCGGCAGTGGCTGGGGTGAGTGGGAGACCGAGACAGGAGGCCTGACGAATTTCCCGTTGGTTGACTGGAACCTGAGGACCGGAGAGACACCGAGGTCCGGCGAAGGCATTATGACCAACGGTGATATGGTTACGATTCAGGACAACCTGGTCCCGACTGATACGCTGGTGGCGACCGGGTATTTTGTTGATGCAACAGTGTTAGATGGTTATGTTGTCGAGACCGGTGCCGAGGGTAACAATATCGAGATGATCGTACGAACAGGGCTTATTGACTACGATACCACAAAATGGAAGAACGACACCGCGGTCGAGATCGTCGCCGACAAGACATCAACGTCTCAGACGGCGACATTAAAGTGGTCGAACGAGAACAGCGACTCATGGAATACCGGGCGGTCTGTCGAGACATCGAAGCGCAGGATACTGAAGGCGATGGGTCGATTCCAGCGCAGAAATTATGAACTTACTTATTCAGGCGGTGAACAGTACCGGGTCGAAGGGCTCGATACCACGCCAAGGGGTGGATGATGGCATGGACTGACTATCTTGAACCGTTGCTCGGGTTCGGTGCGAATGTGTACAACTCGTACCAGAAGAACAATGCCCGGCAGGATGCGGCAAACGTACAATCTAATGCTTATGGAGCCGGTATAAACACGCTCCAGCAGTATACTGACCCCTATGTTGCATCCGGTGTTAAGGCGCTTTCCGGGTACAACGACCTTCTGTACGGAAATGACACACAGTCCCGCGACGAGATCATGCGGAGCACTCCGGGTTATGAGTTCGGCCTGAGTGAGAGTCAGAGGGCTCTGCAGAATTCACTCGGGGCGCAGGGTTACAACGATTCCGGTCTTCTGTACCAGTCGCTGAGTCGGGACGCTGGTAATTTTGCCACCCAGAACTATGACCAGGAACTGGCCCGCAGGTGGTTACCGGCAGCTGGCGGGTTATCCGCTGCAAACAGTGCCGCGACCGGTATTGCTGGACTGCAGAGCGCCATTGGTAACGAGCAGGCGACGATCCCGCTGGCTGACTCGCAGGCAACAACCGGATACCTGGGTGCTGGACTCGATCTCTTGAAGAACCTGCCGGCCGGGTCTATCTCAAGCACAGCACAAGGCATTCAGGACCTGTTCACCGGTCCGAAGCAGATAGCCGGGGCAGGTACTGCAGCTCCATACACTGGGCTTCCGAATTCAGGTGCCGCTGTTCCATCACTGCCGGCTGGTGGTGGTGTCGCGGGTGGTTCCGGAGGTGTGGCCGGTGGTGCTACTGGCGGTGGTGTTCCGGGGGCCGCTACCCCGTACGCATATGGACAGGGCCCGGCAGCCTCGGCAACGTCCGGGTGGACATCTGCAGGGGCATCTGGTGGAGGAGGTGCGGCACCCGCCGCGGAATGGTGGGATGTCGGGGCAAGTGCCGCGCCTGCAGCCGCTGGGGCAGGTTCAGGTGTCGGGGCAGGGTCGCTGACCATCCCAGGCTATCAGGCCGGAGGCCTGACCACAGCTGATGTGAGCACCACACTGGCAGGCTCTCAGGCATCAGAGGTCACCGCAGCCACACAAGCGGCTGGGGTGCCGTCGTCCGTCGCCGCAGGGCTCATGAATACCGCGATGATCGGTGGATTTGCGGTGGCCGGAGGAAAGATACTGTACGAGATCCTGTCATCGCAGTTTGGGCATGATTTGTCCTATGCTGACCAACAGGAACAGATGCTCATCAAGTCTGGAAACCCGTATGCCGGAGCGATGGCGCCACTGATGAAGAACGGGGCCATCATGACGGGTGTTGTTAATGCAACACCTGAGGACAGACTTCAAGCGAATATTGATTTCGCAACCGCAGGCGGCACGATGATGGACGTTATGAACAACGCCACCGACCGTAACGGTGAAGATTATCAGTTGGCGGCTGGATGGCTGCTTGACGGGCTTGATTCGTTCGCCAGCGGAGGGGCTTTCCCTGGACCCGGAGACAGGACCGACACGGTTAACGCTCTATGGGCACTTGGAAAGGACAAGCCTCTCGCCGAGGGCATAGTCACTCTGATGGGCAAGATTATACCTGCAGACAGCCCGTTGTCGAAGGTGATCGGCCCGGATGACCCGTCACAGGTCTACTACAGGCAGGCACTGAACGATGCTATCGGCCAGTTGCGGAGTCAGATGGACGTGCAGCCCGTCGAGAACTTCTGGGCACCGATGTTCGAGGCCTATGACAGTGCAGGGGTGAGCCAGTATTACGATGATTTGAACGCTGCGCGAAGGTCGAAAGATTTTGTTTCATGGAATACGGGTGGTGACTAATGCCTAATATGGATCTATTGAGGTGGGGTAGTGGAGCACCTGAACCGCTCCTGACACACTCCCTGCAGGATACCTACCTGAACCAGGCCGGCAAGATGGCCTTGGCACAAAAGGCATCGGCAGACGCTGCTGAGACTACCCAAAAGGTGAACATGACCAACGCCGCACTTCCCTTGATGGGTGCCGCGGCATCTGGCAATCAGCAGGCGATGCAGCAGTTGATGGCAGTCAATCCAGAGACCGCAAACAAGATGCTGGATGCCTTCGGCAAGCAAACAAAACAGGGTCAGGAGCAGATGGTGCAAAAGGCCCAGATGATGCAGCAGCAGATCAACACGATGGACGACAACCAGATCCAGCAGCAGTTCGGCGGGAAGACCCGGGAACAGTTGAAGATGGAAACGGACGCCTTAATCAACATCTACGGCGACCCAAAGTGGGGGCAGCCGCAGGCAGCTGTTGGGCCGGAAGGTCCGGCATTCATGCAGTCGAATCAGTACGGACAACAGCGCCAGGTTGAAGGATTCCAGCCACGACCACAAACACCCCTGGTACAGATCGATAACAAGCAGGAGAGCGCCTACGCAGGTGCAATGGGCGGTGGACTTGCGAAGTCGGACCTTGAATTCAAGGCGGCTGTTTCCGAAGGTGTCGATACCGCGCAGGAGTCCCGTGTAGACATCGAACGTATGAAGTACCTCCTACAGGAAGGTGTTGACCAGAAACTTGGGCGCACCGGGGCACTACGTTACGCATCGGAACGGTGGCTGAAGTCACTGGGGGTTAATGTTGACCCGGCAGACACGCAGGAATTCAACAGGTTGATGAACAAGCAGGCATTTGATGAACTGGCGCGGTTCAAGGGACCGACCTCGGAGAAGGAACTCGCCTTTGCCATCAACCTTGTCGGTGACATCACAAACGAGCCGAAGGCGATTTATAACTACATCCTGCTGCGTGAGGCAGTGATGAATCGTAACGAGAAGATATACGAGAAATATCAACAGTTTGTGGACGCGAATGGAGGTAATCTCGATGGTGCTGACCGGTACATCAGGCAGTGGAAATCAGCCAATCCAATCGTTGCAAGGCCGTTCACTCAACAGCAGATGAATCAGTTGATGCCAGGGCAGCTGTTTGTGAACCCGAAGGACGGGCAATGGCTAATCAAGAACCGCTAGACTTCTCCGCCTATGGGACCCCGGCGACATTGAGCCCGCCGGAGAACTCAGGAGCACCGGACTTTTCTCAGTACGGAAGTCCTGCTATGCCTGACATGGGGGCGACAGCGGGTATGCCTACCTTCGACCCCGGCGGCCTGCCCAGGTCCAGAGACAATGCCCCAGAGGGGTTCTGGCAGGGCGCGAGGAGCATGGTAACCGGTGAGGGCAAGGCCGAGTATGACCTTCCTGAATTCAGCATCCCGGGTGGTGAGGGGCCGATGAGTTACGCCCTTGCACAACTCGGAAAGGTTTCGACCTTCGACAAGGGCCGGGAACTGAATTCCCTGCACTCGAATTACCCGAAACTGAAGTTCGCTGAAGACAAGCAGGGTAATATCATCGTCGATGGCAGCGCCTACGGGGCCGAAACCGGGTACATGAACGCCCCCGGGTGGTCGGTCAACGACTTCGCAAAGGCCGGGTTCCAGGTGGCAGCGTTCACCCCGGCAGGCCGCGGGGCGTCTATGGCGGTAGGTCTCGGATCGAAGATGCTGACGACCGGTGTCCTGGGTGCGGCCACCGAGACCGGCATGGACCTGATGAACCAGGCCACAGGAGGCACTGAGAGGGTCTCTCCGTCGAATATTGACAAGACCAACGTAGCCATTGCCTCGGCAGGTGGCGCAGCGTTTGAAGGCTTAAGCGTGTCCCTGATCAACGCCCTGCGACCAGCTTGGCGGGCTGCAAAGGGTCAGTTGACGGACGAAGTCAGGGCATTGTGGACGAATGAACTGATCGTGAACCAGGGCATGAACCCGATGCACGTGACGGATGACCTGATCCGCCGGTATAACGATGAAGCGATGGCCGCGATGACGCAGGCCGGTGAGGATACATCCAGGTTCGGGATCTCGTACACAAAGGGGCAGGCCAGCGGTGACCGCCCGCAGCTGGACTTCGAGGAGCAGGCCCGCGAGGGCGGAAAGGGGGCGGGCGCCCAACGTAAGCTGGGCATGGGTACGCCAGAAAACCCGGGCTTCCAGGCCCGTCAGGGTGAGGAGATCATGCAGGCCCGTGGCCAGGTCCAGGCAGACCTTGCCGGACAGAATCGGATGATTTCCGACCAGCACGATATGGCACAGGACGTCACCACAGGACTCCAGAGCCGGGCCGGCAGGCTGCGACAAGAAGGTCAGGATGCCTATGACCAGGTCGGACGCGCAAGTCTCAAGCCCGAGGGGCAGAGAAATCTGATAAACCGGCTACAGCGCGTCGTCAAGATAAATATGTTCGATGTCACCGAGGCGAACCTGGCGACCAATGACACACTGAAGTGGATCATGGACCGCAAGAGGTTCGTCGATGAGATGGAGGGTGGTCTACGCCCGATACACATCAACCGTGTCGAGCAGATGCGCAGGCAGTTGTCCGCGAATATCAACAGCGCGACGAATGACACCGACCGGCGCCAGGTCACCCTGATCAAGAACGAGTTCGACAAGTACATTGACCGGGCTATAAACCAGTCGATGTTCAACGGCGACCAGGCCGTTATCGATCAACTGAAGAAGGCAAGGTCTCTTCACAGTGAATACATGAAGCGGTTCACTCAGAACGATACCAGGCTGAAGGGTGGCAAGAAGCGCAAGGACTTCGCCGGCGAGGCTATTCAGACGATGGTCGAGTTCGACCCAACGCCCGAGCAGGTGATCAACTACTTCTGGTCGGTCAATGGCATCCACGGCAAGCAGAACGCTGCGAAACTCGCTCAGAGGCTGAAGGATGAACTCGGGCCTGACTCTCAGGAGTGGTCATCGATCAGGCAGGCAGCGTTCCTGAAACTGACGGACCCCGGGAAGCGTGACGTCATCAGCGGGCAGAAGTTCTTGACGAACATCACCGACGCAAACGACAAGTCGCGGACTCTGTTTACTACCCTGTTCACTCCTGATGAGATCGGGACCTTCCGCAACTTCGCACGGGCCGTTATCAGGGCTCAACCTGAACTGCAGAACAAGTCGAAGTCCGCACACATGGCGGCAAAGTACGTCAATGACTCATTCAGCCAGATGGCAACGATGATGGGCGGGGCGGCCGGTGGTGTTCCGGGGGCTATCATCGCAAAGTCAACGATGGAGATGAGTGGCGGACTTCAAGGCCTACGGAATTCATTCAAGGCTGGAAGTGCAGCAGCTGGTGCTGACTTCCCATTGCGCGAACTTGGACCTGTAGGCGTCACCCCATTCTTAACCCCGGCTGCTGTGGGTGCCGGTAGTGAGTAGAATGATGCAGGTTATGATCAACCCTGGAAGACCGGCGACGAGGTAGATGCAGACCGTCATGGATAACGCAATCGACCGGGCGAATACCTCTCTCATGAGCACTCTGTTTGGTGAGAAGAAGCCTATTGTCCCACTTCCGACGACGAACGACAATTATGTATCGACCGATGACGTGCTGAAAATGGCACAGCCTCCGTCAATATCGTCGATGCTGTTCCAGCCAAAGAAATAGAGTATGTCCCACATCCCACTAAATCCGCCGCCTAGAGAGATTAATGAATTCGAGGTAATATGGCGTGATTGGTTGTTTTATCTATATAAGCAGGTACAGGAAAATATGAACACTGACTTCATGCTTGAAGTGTCTGCAGGTAATGTACCGAGTCATTCCGGGGTGTGCAAGTTCGGAAGGAATACAGTAATAGCAAGTGCTGCGGTTGCTGACATTTGGGACAACGGGCAGACGGGCGGTAATCTTATATGGGATGCACCTACAAGTGCGGTCAATCACAATATAGTATCAACAAGCACAAGCGATGACGGCTCGCCTGCTGGCGTTGGAGCAAGGACTATACAAGTCTATGGTCTTACTGATTGGGGCAGCAAAGAGACCAGCGAAGTAATAACTATGAACGGGACTACGAATGTTCCTACAGTCAATTCGTATGTGATTATTCACAGGATGAAAGTTCTTACGAAAGGTGCAACCAGTTCAAACGTAGGGACGATTAAAGCAACAGCGATCGGTGGTGGTGGTCTTGTAACAGCTCAAATCAACGTAGGAAAGGGTCAGACACAGATGGCTATTTGTGGAATACCATCGACACAGACGGCGTACATGACCCACTATTATGCTTCAGCAAACAAGGCGGGTGGGACGACTGGTCTTGCGAATATTCGTTTGTTGGTTAACCCTGAACCAAATACTGAACTGATTAACTTTGTTCACAAGCACACTCAAGCGTTGATAGCGACTGGAAACAGTTATATACGCCATGAATATCAACCCTATTTCAAGATTCCTGGCCCTGCTATTATAAAGATGCAGGCACTTTCAGGCGCTGCTGATATGGATATTTCAGCAGGGTTCGACTTAATTCTGGTAGACAATTGATATGACCACAAAGACAACACGCAACAACAAAGGTTCCGAACTTTCATGGAATGAACTGGATGCCAATTTCAACCAGGATGTTGTTGCGGTCACTACAACGAAATCGGTCCTGATATCCGAGAACAACTCAACCCTTGAGTGCTCCAGTGGGCCATACAATGTCACCCTGCTTGCAACGGCAACCGCGGTCCCGGGTGGTGGTACTGACCCTGAAGAGTTCATCGTCACTATAAAGAACACAGACACAGGGGTTATCATTGTAAAGACTCAAGGGTCTGATACTCTGGATGGGGTAGCGGCGACCGGTGACTACGAACTGCAGCAGAACGAGTCCATCACAGTTCAGGTCAACGATGCGATCGACGGGTACATCATAACCAGATCGGTACATGCAAAGTCTGAAGGAAAGCAGACGATCTGGGTTCCATCCGCGGCAATGCTGCCAACGGCTACAAATGGCTGTACTGCGATCTCAAGGGTAGAAACGACGGCAGGCAAACCTGACATCCATGCCCTGGCATTCGACCCTGACACTGATGAGAACGCACAGTTTCAGGTGACGTTTCCGAACTCATGGGACCTCGGTAACATCAGTGCTCAAGTCTACTGGGCTCATCCAGCGGCTACTGCTTATAATGTGATATGGAATCTGAAGGCTGTTGCTGTATCGAATGACGACCCTATAGCGGCCACATACTCAACAACGTCGGCGTTTGCTACAGACTCAGGAGGCACAACGACTGACCTGTATATTACAGCAGAGAAGACCGGGATAACTGTTGACGGTTCACCTGCGGATGGTGACATTGTCTATTTCAACATATCAAGGGATGCTAACAATGGTTCTGATACACTCGATGTGAGTGCATATTTGGTCGGGGTGAAACTCTTCTACACGACGGATACCGTAAATGACGCTTAATGTAACAAACCTGTGCGGATTTGGCGCCGGCGGTGCTATAGATAGCTGGAGTATTTACTTTGGCAGAACGACCGGTATGGAAAGCACCACGCAGGACGATATACAGACCCTGATTAACGGGTTGAAGGCAGACGATTCATGGAATGCGCTCGATTCACTTCATGTGGCCGGCGAGGCCACTACAAGCACAACAGATGCGTTTGACAACATGCTACAGAATATCAAGCAGAATGCTTATAACGCATCGAGGATAGGAACCCCGTCATTCTCCTACAATTCAGGATTTGCTGTGACAAGTGGCAATGCAGTCGATAGTAACTTCAACGCTTTATCAGGAGCGAACTTTAACACGGCAAGTAATTCGCTCGGAGTTTATATAACCACAGACGATGGTGTTGGGGATTTCATACACATAGGGTGGGTAGATTACGACACTGGTGCTGATTTATACAACCAAAGAGCAGGTAACGCGGAGCAGTTAAGGGCGCGAAACGAAAACACGTCTGACATATCACCAGAACTTGAGAGTCTGCCAACAAAGGCGACAGGGTTCTTCGGTGTAACCAGGCAGGGGGCAGCTGATTTAAGGTTCATTCATAACTATTCTGGAGGCTCCTCAACACAGGATTCTACCCCATCGATATCAACCGCATTATCGCAACCGATGTCATTTAGTGCTGGAGTAGGTTGCGCGGCCACTGGAGCATCAAGCTACTCTGATTATGCTCACGCTCCTGCCAGAATAGGAGCCTGGTTCTTTGGTGGTGGACTCACTGATGCACAGCTGTTGTCTATTGCAACAAGGCTGCAGACATACTTTACAAGCCGAGGCACAGAAGCATGATTAAAGCAGAAATCATCGCACTATCTCCACAGGCTGTCAGTGTCGCGTTCTATTACCCTGTGCCACCTCACATGCACTCGACGGCATCGAGAGATCCTTCAAGGGTTCCTGCTGGCGCAGGTATGACGGCCTCAGAGATACAGGAACTGAAAGATGGTACGCTGTATGAGATCGTGCGTGATATCGACCCTGAGAGTATGTCAAAGGCGCAGATGCGTGACAAGGTCGAGCAGTCATGGGCTGATTTTAATGATGAGGCGAAAGACGAGTATTTACAGAAATTTTCATACATGAACCTTCCCGGTGTAGTTGGTAAAAAATGGGATGAAACAGGCTGGAGTTAACACGAGGAATTTGAGATGACGGAACAGATTTTAGGACTTAGACATGTTGCTGATGCCAATATCACTCCACTTGGGTATCAGCAGACAGATGACTTATCGACAGCAAATGCCGGATTATCTGTTCCTGCTGGAGCAAGAGTTGCCATTATACAGGCTGTCGGAAATGACATATCCTGGCGTGATGACGGGACTGCTGCGTCTGCGACTGCCGCTGGCACTGAAGGTGGTATGCTCCTGGCAGCCGGGAACAGTTTTTTATACACGGGGGACCTTAGCAAACTATCGCTTATTGAAGCTGTTGCCGCATCCACTGCCTACGCTAATATCTCATACTACGCATAAGGTATAACAAATGAGCCACTCATACCGATACAGGGCAATGAATGCTTTCTCCGCCATGCAGAAGGCGGGGGGTGCTGGTGCAGTAATTGCTGAAGGCGAGTTTGCGTCAGAGTTTGCATGGTTCAAATTTGACGAAGAACCAGCAAACGGGCCAACCAAAGCAATTGATTCAGGTTCTCCGGTATTTTCAGAACTGACAATGGCGAATGCCGGTGATTACACTACAAACGCAGGGTGGATGATTCCTTCTGCCGCTGCGAAAGTAGCAGCCTCTGGTGGTTGCGGGGTGATGGTATCGTCACCAAGTGTGCCACAAAGAGCATTTGTTGAAATTTACGATACAGTTGCGGCTGCACCTTTGCCGGGTGCTTTGATTTTTTCATGGTGGGCGGATATTCCCGCAACAGCCATTGTTGATGA
>Ga0210123_1000570_pt1 | contig 22415 bp, 23 predicted proteins | sample Muzzi_PWB_D2_FD_185535 | JGI IMG/M metagenome (GOLD analysis project Ga0210123, IMG submission 185535) | Wetland microbial communities from San Francisco Bay, California, USA, that impact long-term carbon sequestration - Muzzi_PWB_D2 (SPAdes) | ecosystem: Environmental > Aquatic > Marine >... | reverse complement strand
GCGGGCGCGAGAGCCCGCATTAAATAAAACCGCGCCTGCAAGGCGCTCCTACAATAACTATCAAAATAAAAAACAATCGCGGATGAGATCCGCTCCTACGAGGAAGAATATGAAGAAAAGTACCTCGCAGTGCGGGCGCGAGAGCCCGCATCAAATACAATCGCGCCTGCGAGGCGCTCCTACATCAACAGGGAAAACAATAGTCGCGGATGAGATCCGCTCCTACAGCTTTTTATGTGACCCGTCGCAAAACGGCTGATCACTGCTGTGTTTGCAGCCGCATAACCAGACCCTGGTCTTTTCCTTGGTTTCGAATTTCACCGGGGAAAATTCGGTGTCCTTGTGCGCGCCGTCGCAGAATGGCTGGTTTTTTGATTTGCCGCAGGCGCACCACCAGTAGGTGCCCGGTTCGAGTTCCTGTTCATATGGCACTTTTTGTGCAATGGTTGGTTCTGACATGACGACTCCCGGGATAGAATAACAGCCGTGAGTAAAGCACCGCCGCTATTGCAAATCAAGAACCTGCATCGCCTGATGATCGGGCCGTTGTCGCTGGGCGTCGACAGCGGTGATTGCCTGTGTATTACCGGGCCATCCGGCTGCGGGAAATCGCTGTTGTTGCGAGCAATCGCGGACCTCGATCCGCATGGGGGCGATCTGTTGCTTGAGGGGGTCACCTCAAACGAGCTGGCCGCCAATGAGTGGCGAACCCGGGTTGGCCTGCTGCCGCCTGAAAGTTGCTGGTGGCTGCCGCGCGCCATTGATCATTTTCGTGACGGTGTCCCGGTGCTGCTGGATCATATTGGTATATCAATGCCCGTGCTTGAGCAGCCGGTCAGCCGGCTTTCGAGTGGTGAAAAACAGCGCCTTGCCCTGATTCGCCTGCTGTCAAACCGGCCCCGCGTATTGCTGCTCGATGAGCCGACGGCCAACCTGGACCCGGTAAATACCCGGCGGATCGAGGCGGTGATCACGGAATACCGCCGCAGCCACGACGCCGCGGTCATCTGGGTCAGCCACGACGGTGAACAGGTCAGGCGGGTTGCGAACCGCCATTATGAAGTGGTGGATGGCCGCCTGCAGAAGCGTGAGATGGAATCGATGCAATGATTACCTTAACGCTTGCCGACCTGGTCATTGCCGCACTGCTGGTTGTATTGCTGGCCCTGCTGTCAATGCACCTGAAAACAGGCATCAGCCGGCAACTGGTTATTGCGGCCCTCAGGACGGCCATCCAGTTGTCCCTGATCGGCCTGGTCCTGAAGGTTCTGTTTGAAAATGTACAACTGGGCTGGGTGGCGGTCATGGCCACGTTCATGTTGCTGGTTGCAGGGCGCGAGGTCATGGCGCGGCAGGAACGGCGTTTCAAAGGCTGGTGGGGCTACGCGGTCGGGACCATCTCGATGTTTCTGTCATCATTTACGGTCACGGTGTTTGCACTCGTTGTCATCCTCGGGGATACACCCTGGTATGCGCCGCAGTACGCGATTCCCCTGCTCGGCATGTTACTGGGCAATACCATGAATGGTATTGCGATTGCCATGGATCGCCTGACCCATGCCGCATGGGAGCAGCGCGGCGTGATCGAGGCGCGCCTGATGCTCGGCGAGCGCTGGGATGAGGCGATTTCCGAGATGCGCAGGCAGGCGATTCGCAGCGGCATGATACCGATTATCAACGCCATGGCCGCGGCGGGTATCATCAGCCTGCCGGGTATGATGACCGGGCAGATACTGGCAGGCGCGGCGCCGGTCGATGCCGTGAAATACCAGATCCTGATCATGTTTCTGATTACCGCAGGTACCGGGCTGGGCACCATGGCGGCTGTCACGATCGGGGCAAAACACCTGTTCGACAAGCGCCAGCGGCTCTGCCTGGACCGCTTGCGGGAGAAATAACAGGACCATGAAAAAAACTACAGTGTTTTTTATTGCCGGCATGCTGGCAGGTCAGCAGGCGGCGGCAGAGATTTATAAATGCACCGACGCCACAGGAAAGATCAACTACGGCGACAAGCCCTGCGAGGGCGAATCAACGATTTTTACGCCGAGGGCGGGGCCAAAGGTGGATGAGAATGTGGAAGCGCGCAGTGTAAAGACCCGGAAACTGTTACGGGCCTACCGGGAGGAGGATGCAGAGAAGAAACAACAGGCCGCTGAGCTGAAGGCTGAAAACGAGAAGCGCGTGGAAAACTGTCATCGTGCCAGAAACCGCTACCAGCAGATCATCTCGGCCGGGCGCATTTACCGGGTTGGCAAGGACGGGAATCAGGTTGATATGACGGATGAGGAACGGGTCGGTGCTGCAGCCAGTGCACAGGCCGACATTGAAGAATGGTGCGGCTAGACAGACAGCAACGACACCCGGCCTTGCACAGTCACTGGAGTACACGGCTGTGAAAACCGGCATTATCGGGCTCGGCGCCATGGGTGCACCCATGGCGTGCAACCTGCGCCGGGCCGGCCATCTTGCGGCGGTCTGGAATCGAAGCGCTGCAAAGGCGCAACAACTGGCCGGTGACCTCGGCGTACCGGTCGCGGCCAGCCCGGCGGCGCTGGCAGGGCTTTGCGAACTCGTTATCCTGTCCGTATCCGCTGACGAGGATGTGCTTGAAGTCATCAAGGCGTTAAAGCCGGGTTTGGCTGCCGGCAAGATCGTGCTGGATACCTCTACCGTCAGCCGTGAAACCGCGCAGCAGGCCGCGGCACTGCTCGGTCAAACCAGCACGGCCTTTCTCGATGCGCCGGTCTCCGGCGGCATCGAGGGTGCGCGCAAGGCAACACTGGCCATGATGGTGGGGGGTGATGCAGGTGTACTCGACCAGGTCCGGCCGGTACTCGGTTCGATTGCCGGGCGTATTGAACACATGGGCCCGGTCGGTGCCGGGCAGGCCACCAAGGCCGTCAACCAGGTAATGGCCGCCGGCATCAACCAGGCCGTCAGCGAGGCGCTGGCCTTTGCAAGCGCGCTCGAACTGCCCATGGACAAGGCCATCGAGGTTGTCGGCGGCGGTGCGGCCGGTAACTGGTTCCTCGACCACCGCGGCCCGAGCATGACACAGGGCGAATTCGCCCCGGGCTTTCGTGTCGCATTGCACCACAAGGACCTTGCCATCTGCAAGCAGATGGCCGCGCAATTTGACGTGGCCCTGCCCGTTGTCGAGATGACACTGATCCACTACCGACGCCTGATGGAAGCCGGATTCGGCGATGAAGACATCTCCGCACTGTTTCGGGAAAAGTGCGGGATGTTCTCCAGGCAAAAATAAACGTGGCACGAGACATTTTTCAGTTCTTCACGCAGGAGGGTCGCAGCAAGCGGCCGTTGCTTCGTGAAAAACCCGGAACAGGCCCCGGTTTCCGCTAATGCTGACTGCAGCCGGGATTGTTCCATTGATTATTCCGTTGGCTGCGAGGTGAGTGATGACAGACATGAAAATTGACGGCAGTTGCCTGTGTGGTTCCGTACACTACGAGATCAGTGGCGCGGTGGAGCGCTTTTATCACTGCCATTGCCAGCGCTGCCGCAAGGCGACCGGTAGCGGGCACGCGAGCAATATTCTCGTGTCACCCGAGAGCAGCATTAGCTGGCTGAAGGGCGAGAAGTTGCTCGGGCGTTACAAGGTACCGGAGGCGGAACGCTTCTATAACTGTTTCTGTACCCGGTGCGGCAGCCCGATGCCGAGGACGGTCCCGGAGCTTGATGCCGTTCTGATTCCGGCGGGTTCGCTGAACAGTGAACCACCGGTCCATCCACAGGCGCGCATCTTCTGGGGTTCGCGCGCCGAATGGTCGTGTAGCGGTGACGATATACCGGTGTTTGCGGAATACCCGCCCCGGACGTAGGCTATGGCAAGCCCGCGTCTGTGGCCTGGCTAAACGCTTCACCTGATTGAGTGGGTAAATCAACAAATTTATACAAGACGCATTCCTTCTGATGGCAGGGTTGTTGGCCGAATGAATTCGGCCCTACAACGGTAATCTCCCATTCGATTTGGCGAAAAGTCAATAATATATGACCATCAAGGCTGCAACCCTGCCAGATACCGGAGTGACCTGTGCAAGCTGCGAGGCCTGCTGTTGCCGTTTGGAAGTCCTGCTCATTTCCGATACCGGAGTGCCCGGGAATTTTATCGAGACAGACAAGTGGGGCGGGAGGAGGATGGCCAGACTGGACGATGGCTGGTGCTCGGCCCTGGATCGAAATACCATGCTTTGTAGGATTTACGAGAACCGGCCGAGGATTTGTCGTGACTTTGAGATGGGGGAATACGAATGTATTTCCGAGCGAGCCGCCATGCTGTAGTCCTTGCCTGTTGTGTTTGAGAAACTCTGGTCAATTCGTCTCTCGCCAAGCAAGTGCAGAAGGTCTTCCGGGGTAGTTTCTCCGGCTGCTTCAATGAACCGGATGAGCATCTCCGGGAGGTGGCGTACACTCCCGTTTTCGGGTTGGGCCACGTGACAATGAGGTATAACAGCTCATTCCTGCAGGCCGGGAGCCGTCTCAGGCATTATGTATACATGAGGGTACAGTGATTATTTATCTTTGGGTCACAATTTATACAGTCGTCCTGGTATGGTCGGGAATAAATCCTAAAGACCTGTTCACCTGGTTCCTGGAGGTTACCCCGGCCCTTATAGGTGCCGTGGTTCTGGCCCTGACCTATAAATCGTTCAGGCTAACCCCATTGGTCTATAGCCTGATATTGATTCATTGCATTATTTTGATGATTGGCGGGCACTATACTTATGCAGAAGTTCCCTTGTTTGATTATATGAAAGATGTCTTCGGTTTCACCCGTAACAACTTTGACAAGCTTGGGCACTTTGCGCAGGGGTTCGTGCCGGCGTTAATAGCAAGAGAAATAATCCTGAGAAAAAATATAATTCAGGGTCCTGTATGGCAGTCATTTTTTATAGTGACGTTTTGCCTGGCATTGAGCGCCTTCTATGAAATCGTTGAATGGTGGGTGGCGTTGATGTCGGGAGAGGGTGCGGAGGCCTTCCTTGGAACCCAGGGCTACATCTGGGATACCCAGTCAGATATGGGTTGGGCATTACTGGGAGCCGTTGCAGGCCTGCTTTTGCTGAGCAGGCTGCATGACCGGCAGCTTGCCCGTGTCAGCATGTGAAGCAGACGTTGGCGAAAGGAAGGATAACGGTACTAATAAATGAAATTAACAGCAGTCATCCAGTCAATGAGGGGTCCGTTTCTGATCTTGTCTCCTGTTTGTGTATTTCTGGGTGTGAGCACCGTTGTTGCCAATCAGGCCAGCGTAGATTATCAATTACTTGTCCTGGCCCTGCTTGGGGCTGTACTGGCGCATATCAGTGTTAATACATTGAATGAATACCTGGATTTCAAAAGCGGGCTGGACCTCGCAACTACAAAGACCCCCTTTAGCGGCGGCAGCGGTGCGCTGCCGAAATACCCTGAAATGGCTCGTGCTGTGTTCACTACGGGCGCTGTGTCCTTGCTCGCTACATCAGTAATTGGAATTTTCGTTGTCTGGAAAAGCGGGCCGGGAATTATTCCAATAGGTGTTGCAGGTCTGGTCTTGATCGTATTTTACACGGGATGGATCAACAGGCATCCGGTGCTTTGCCTGGTTGCACCTGGTGCTGGTTTTGGCTTTCTGATGGTTGTGGGTACCCAGGTTGTACTGGAGGGAGAGTATTCGTTCTTATCCTGGCTGGCGGCGGCCGTACCTTTTTTTCTGGTCAATAATCTCCTGTTGCTCAACCAGTACCCGGATATTCAGGCAGACTCCGATGCCGGTCGCAATCATTTGCCGATCGCCTATGGAACGACGATTGGCAATATGGCGTATGCGTTTTTCGCGGTAGCGACAATTGTGGTAATTACTGGCTGTGTCCTGGCTGACTATTTCCCGATACTGGGCCTTGTTGCGTTGCTACCCATGCCGCTCGCTTTTTTCTCCCTGGCAGGTGCCATAAAACATGGTGAAACTATTGGAAATTATCCGCAATATCTCGGGGCCAATGTAGCCGTGGCCATAGTGACACCACTGCTGCTCGGGGTATCAATGATGATTGGCTGACAAGGCGCCACCTGGATATAAAGATATTACTAGCCGTTTTTACCGCTGTTTTCATAGCAGAGCCGGGAGAAATTGCAGTCGGCCACGTTGCCGGGAGTAGCCAGCAGCGTATCAAGTCAATCGTGTTCGTCCCTTCGGCGACAGACACGTTGATGCACGCGGCCCTGGCTGGTTGCCAGTCATGGAAAACCGAAATTGAATGACATGCCAGTGAGTAATCGCTCAATCGTAGATTTGTACACGGATCTTGCCAATAACCCCGGCAAAGAGTTTGCGTGGGACAAGGGGCTGCAAAATGCACTCAACCATGGCTACAGGGAGGAATGGATAAATAATATTCCTGCACAAATCTGGGAATACTGTGCCGCTACAGGAAACCCGTTCATTGCCGGAGACCTTCGGAAAGGAGACACTGTACTGGATCTTGGTTGCGGTGCCGGTGTTGATCTCTGCGTGGCATCCTTGCTGGTGGGTGAGGCTGGAAAGGTTATCGGTGTTGATATCACACCGGCCATGGTTGAAAAGGCCCGGAGTCATGCAAGCCTCGCAGGTTTGTCGAATATAACGGTGTATGAAGGGTCTATTGAAAATCTGCCCATTGAAAATGGTAGTGTGACAACAGTTATTTCAAACGGCGCAATCAACCTGGCCTCGTCCAAGGAAGCCGTGTTTTCAGAGATTTACCGGGTCCTGATGAAGGGCGGCCATTTGTATTTCTCAGACATGATTAAAGATGAAGATAACCCTGAAGCAGCTTGCTGCAAGAGCGAGTCATGGGCTGACTGTGTTGCCGGGACATTAAGAGGTGATGAACTTGTCCGGTTAATGGAGGGGGCCGGGTTTGTGAATGTACAACTATTGGGCACGAATCATTACAGGACATCACCATCAACGACAGGGGCTGTTTTTGCGGCCACCAGGGTTTAGTGGCTTAAGGAAATCCTGGTCAGTTCGTCATTCCGGACGAGGCGTAGCGGAGATCCGGAATCCATAGGTGACGAAGTATGCGCGAAAATCAGGCAAGGCGGCGCAATCTGCGGTGCCTGGTACACTGGTGGGGAAGCTTCCCATGCAATTTAAGCAGTCGGGATCTGATACGCATGCAAGGTTTGACCAATTGGCCCTGGATGCGGAAGAATTCGGGGATGGCGGTCATGTTCTGTCGCAGCTAGCGACCTTGCTGCAGAATTGCGTCAGTTGCCACGCGGCCTATCGTATCGATATCCCAGGCGGGTAACCGGCCTTCCGAAAGGGCATCTGATAACCAGTCAGAGCGGGCCTGCTGACTCCTGTTCGGCGCCCGATAGCTGGCGTGCTGTTGTCACAGGGTAGCGGGTTTCAAAACAGGGATTCAGGTATATGGCTGATAGAAAGGCGCACTGGGAAAGCCTCCGCAGGGATAAAACACCATTGGAAGTGAGCTGGCAGCAGGAGGCGCCGGATATGTCATCGCGGCCTGTCCATAACACCCGACATGCCCGTGATGCACCAATCATTGATGTGATGCGGTAATATTCAGATATGAAAAATATTGTCACAATATTCAGTAAATTCTTTGGAATCGAGCAATCACCGGTTAGTCACGCTGAGCGTATTGTCTCGGCAATTGGCGGGTTTATGGCAATATTGTGTGTCTTGCTGGTCAGCCGATGGTTTATTGGCTCCCCGGGCGCAGGAATACTTGTTGCATCAATGGGCGCATCAGCGGTTCTGCTTTTCGCGGTCCCGCATGGCCAGTTGTCGCAGCCCTGGGCTGTCCTTGGCGGGCATGTTATATCGGCGATTATCGGTGTTAGCTGTGCGCAAGTTATCGCTAATGAATTACTGGCTGCGAGTGCGGCGGTAGGGCTTGCGGTTGGTGCCATGTACTACCTGAGGTGTATCCACCCTCCGGGAGGCGCAACCGCACTTTCAGCCGTTATTGGCGGGCAGGCAACACAGGCACTCGGTTATCAGTATGTAATCACACCTGTGCTCATTAATGTTGCCGTGATTCTTGTTATTGCCTTTCTGTATAACTACCTGTTCACGTGGCGTCGATACCCTGTCTACCTTCAGCACAGTAAACAGGACCAGGGTGAGAGCCCGGGTGTAACCGAGCCAGGGGAGATATCCCATGGTGATTTTGTATATGCATTGAGCCAGATTGATTCATTTGTGGATGTAACTGAATATGATCTGCTGCGTATTTATGAGCTTGCGACACATCGGTCGCGCGGCAGACACTTGAATCCGGCAGAAATCAGCCTTGGAGGCTACTACAGTAATGGAGAACATGGAGACAACTGGTCAGTACGCCAGATCGTGGATGAATCGCTAAGCGAAGACAGCGAAAAGGATATGCTGATTTACAAGGTTGTCGACGGGCGCGATCTGCGTACCTCGGGTTGGATGACGCGAGTGGAGTTTGCATGGTGGGCGAGATACCGGGTGGAAAGAGACGAAGATAACTGGAAGAGAGTTTCACCAGAGGAATAGACGTTCTCCGGGCAAAATCATAAACACGGCTTTCACTGTACTGCATCCGTGCTGCTGACCATGTTTATTACTGCGCGTGTTGTAAGCCTGACGAACCAGCCACACTAACAACCTGCCAGGTATCAGAAGGTCGGCTTGCCGGATGGCGGTAGCGACATTTTGAGGCCGGGCCGGAGGCCTGTATCCTGGCCCCTGGCAGGGGCGTGACGCAACTGCCTGCAAAAGGGTGCTAGTATTGAGTATATTCAGGGAAAAATATTCCAGAGAGTCTTGCTGGATATCTGACCGATGTGCGGCGTGTATATACAGACCGCTTGATGCCGGTTTGAGAAACGCCTGGTTATCTGATGTTTGAATCACCGGTCAATGATAAGGAGTAATGGAGGCCACTATGAAACCAGTCACTATGAGTATTGTTTCGATGCTGCTGTTGTCCCTCGCGCCGGGTGCGCGTGTGGCACAGGCCGAAACGGGAAACAGCAATGCCGACCAGCAGTCGGTGGTGCAGGATCAGGGGCACGAGGCTGATAGCAGCGAGTCCGGCAAGAACGGTTTCTGGCAATACCGGGAATGGTACAAGCGGCGCTCGCAGATGACGAGGGAGGAATGGCAGCAATACAAGGCTGACAAGAAAGCGGCGCGCGAACAGAGCCAGCTGGATAAAAAGGCCGAGCGTGACAAGAGCCGGGAAGACAGAAGGGCGGAGTATGACAGGCGCTGGGAAGATAGAAGGGCCGGGCACGACGGGCGCCGGGAAGAGCGTGGGCAAGAGAAGGACTCAAAGGATTACAGGAATCACAAGGGTTCCAAGGACAACAAGGGTTCAAAGGACAACAAGGATTCAAAGGACGACAAGGGATCAAAGGGCAACAAGGGATCAAAGGCCGGGCACGACGGGCGCCGGGAAGAGCGTGGGCAAGAGAAGGACTCAAAGGATTACAGGAATCACAAGGGTTCCAAGGACAACAAGGATTCAAAGGACGACAAGGGATCAAAGGACAACAAGGGATCAAAGGACAGCAAGGGATCAAAGGACAGCAAGGGATCAAAGGGCAACAAGGGATCAAAGGACGACAAGGGATCAAAGGGCAACAAGGGATCAAAGGACGACAAGGGATCAAAGGGCAACAAGGATTCAAAGGATCACAAGGGTTCAAAGGAGTCCAGTGACTCCGGGGATTCAAAAGACCTGGAATAGGGCGCTGAAGAGAAGTAAAGGGTGTCAGGCAGGAGGCCTGCTTGCGAAGGAAGGCCCGGGTTGACTTAACCCTTGATCTTGATCAGTTTGTTTTCGATGCCCTGTTTATTGAGCAACTGGCGTGCCTTGTTCAGTGCATCCAGGTCCTGGAAGGGACCGACGCGCACCCGGTGGAAGGTATCGGTGTTATTGATGGTGACCTTCTGAATGCTCGTTTCAAAACCCTGTAGCACCAGCTTTGCCCTGAAGCGGTCGGCCTGCTCCAGGCTCCGGAATGATCCCACCTGCAAATAGTAGGTGCCGGGTTGTTCAACCTGTTTTACGCCGGCTTCGGATTTGCCCTTGATCTCATGTTCCGGGATTACGGCCTCTATCTCCGGGATCACGATTTTCATCTCGGGCAGCGTGTCATAGAACTCGAAACGTGTTTCCGGCAGCGGAGGAATGGCATCGTGCTTGTCCTTGCGGACATCCGGCGCATCCTCCCGGGGCGTTTCAACCGGTTGCAATCCTGCTTCTTCTATAGCTGGATGTGGTTCGTGCGGGGACTGCGTCCTGATAAATACCAGGAAGGCCACGAACAGACCGATCGACAGCCCGGCAACCAGGCCAAGCCAGGGCGAGACCGGCGCGCGCTTCTTTTTCTTTTGGGCACGGTGTTTGAAATCTCGTGGCATTACATGGTATCCGGCGCAGACACACCCAGCAGTCCGAGGCCGTTGGCAATGACCTGGCGTGTTGCCTCGATCAGGTTCAGTCGAACATTGCGCAGCGTGCTGTCTTCAACGAGGAAGGTATGTGCGTTGTAGTAGGTGTGAAAATCATTGGCCAGTTCACGCAGGTAGTAGGTCAACAGGTGTGGCTCGTGGTTAACCGCCGCGGCCTCCAGCACTTCCGGGTAGCGTGACAGCCTGATTACAAGTTCCTGCTCGTGCGGTTCGGTCAGCGTGGCACGCGCGGCGTTGCCGGCCGCCTTGTCCCACTCGAGCTGTTTTTCCTGCAATTGCCGCATCACGCTCATGACGCGGGCATGTGCGTACTGGATGTAATAAACCGGGTTGTCGCTGGACTGGGACTTGGCGAGATCCAGGTCAAAGTCCATATGCTGTTCGCACTTGCGCATCACATAGAAAAAGCGCGCGGCATCATTACCGACCTCGTGGCGCAGTTCGCGCAGGGTGACGAACTCGCCGGAGCGCGTCGACATTTGCGCCTTCTCGCCATTGCGATAGAGGATGGCAAACTGTACCAGCAGCACATCCAGACGCTCCGGGTCATCCCCGAGTGCTTTTAATGCCGCCTTAACGCGCGGGACATATCCATGATGGTCCGCCCCCCAGACATCGATGACACGGTCATAACCGCGTTCCAGCTTGTTTGCATGGTAGGCAATATCCGAGGCGAAGTAGGTGCTCTGGCCATTGTCACGCACCAGTACGCGGTCCTTCTCATCACCGAAGTCCGTGGATCGGAACCAGAGGGCGCCGCCTTTTTCATAGAGGTGTCCGCTTTGCCGCAGCCGTTCAATGCCGTTCTTCACGGCCCCGGTTTCCGCAAGCGAACGCTCCGAGAACCATTCATCATAAACCACGCCGAATTCCTTCAGGTCCTGGCGAATGTTCTGCAGGATGGCATTGAGCCCCTCGTCGAAGACCTTCCTGTAGTCCGCAGCACCCAGCAATGACCGGGCGCGTGCAATGATGGCGTCGATATGCTCTTCCTTGTCGCCACCCGCCGGTTCGTCCGGTGGAACGCCGCTGAACAACTCGTTCGCGGGATGCCTGAATGTGTCGCCGTTTTCACGGTGCAGCGTGGCGCCGATGTCCCAGACATAATCGCCCTGGTAGCCATTCGCCGGGAACGGGACTTCTTCGCCGCACAACTCGAGGTAGCGCAGGTAGACGCTGGCGGCGAGGATGTCCATCTGGCGGCCGGCATCGTTGACGTAGTATTCGCGGTGGACCGTATAGCCAACCGCCTCCAGCAGGTCGGCGACGGCTGCGCCATAGGCGGCACCGCGGCCGTGTCCGACATGCAGTGGCCCGGTGGGGTTGGCGGAGACGAACTCTACCTGGATGCGTTGTCCGGCACCGTAAGAGCTGAGGCCAAAGCGGCTGCCCTGTTCAAGGATGTCGCTGATGACGCTGTACCAGGCATCCGCTCCCAGGTAGAAATTGATAAAGCCCGGCCCGGCGATTTCGACATTCTTGATGTGGTCGCCGGTTTCGATGACACCCACAATCTTTTCAGCCAGGTCACGCGGTTTGCTGCGCGCCAATTTCGCCAGGGTCATCGCCAGGTTGCTGGCGAAATCCCCGTGCGCCCGGTCACGGGTCCGCTCGATCATGATGGTCGGCGTGATCTCCGCCGGCAGATCACCGCTGTCCTGCAGTTTGACGATGGCGTCTGAAAGTACTTGTACGAGGTGCTGTTTCAATGGTTGTCTTTGTTATGGTCTGTGGGTGGTTCACGGACGATCCGTGCCGACAAGCGTATGCAGGTATTTTCCGGTCAAGCGTTTGCCTTGAACGGGGTGCCTATTATGCCGTGCCATGGTTCAGTTGCAACCGACCGGTCACGGGCTGCACTCATGACAACAAGTCTCAAGGCGGTTTAAGAAAATTTGCCCTTGAAAACAGAAACGGGGGCGACTCTCGCGAGTCCCCCCCGTTTGGCCTTTCCGGTAGTAGGGTTACTTACTGTGCAGCGTCCGTTTCAGCCGGTGCAACCGGTGCAACCGGGGCAGCATACGGTGCATAACCATAACCGTAAGGAGCGCCATAACCCCAGGGAGCGCCATAGCCGTAGGGACCATACCCATAACCGTTGTAGTAGTTACCATAGTAGTCACCATACCCACGACCATATCCACGGCCATAGCCACGACCGCGACCACTGCCGTGTGCGCTCATGTTGAAGCCGAAGTCGCCGTCGCCAAAGAAATCACCAAGGCCATCGCCCCAGCCATCGCCCCAGCCGTCGTTGTAGCCACGGTGGCCCCATGGGCCCCATCCACCCCATGCAGAAGCGGCGGTTGAGGCAACAACCAAAGTAGCAGCAGTCAATACAGTAGCTAGTGTTTTCATCTTGTTCCTCCAAGGTATAAGTAAAGGTTAATTTAGGAAAATGGTTTCCTTGTTCAGCAATTATAAGAATATAAGCTTATACTTAATTGTCAAGTGTCTGTTAAATTATTATTTTTTAATACACATATAGAACAGATATATAAAATGTAAAGGAGTCCTTTTTTCGGTCAATGGGTGGGCCCTGTTGATTCACGTCAATGACCTGTTAATAGGTGTCGGCCGGATCCACATCCACGGACCAGCGCACCTGGCGGGCCAGTTTGTCCTGCTCCAGCTGGCGTACCAGGCGGCTGAGCAGTTGCTGCAGATTGCCGCGCCTGTCCGACTGCAGCAGCAACTGGGCGCGGTAGCGCCCGGCGCGGCGTTCCATGGCAGCCGGTACCGGTCCCCATGCCTCGATACCCGCAATGCCGGCTGTCTCGATCTGTTTGCGTACCGCTTCAAGGAAACGCAGTGGCAGGGTTTCATCGGTGGCCTCGGCGCGCAGCAGCGCGAGGCTGGTTGCGGGGGGCAGACGTGCGGCGTGTCGCTCGAGCAGCGCGGCACGGGCAAATGCCGGGTAGCCCTGTGTGACCAGCAATTGCAGCAGCGGGTGATCCGGGTGCCGGGTCTGGATGACGACCTGCCCCGGCCGGTCATGGCGTCCGGCGCGTCCGGCCACCTGGACGATCAGCTGTGCCATGCGTTCGCTGGCGCGAAAATCGGTGCTGAACAGACCGTGATCCGCATCGAGGATGCCGACCAGGGTGACGTTCGGAAAATGATGGCCCTTGGCGAGCATCTGGGTGCCGAGCAGCAGCCGCCCCTGGCCGGTGCGCGCCCGCTCCAGCAGGTCATCGAGTTCGCCCTTGCGGCGCGTGGTGTCACGGTCAATGCGCAGTATTTCCACGTTTGGAAAATGTTCGGCCAGCGCCTGCTCGACCCGTTCGGTGCCCTGGCCCTGCGGGTGTAAATCGCGGCTGTTGCATTCCGGGCAGTGGCTGTCGAGCGGGCGCTGGCTGCCGCAATGGTGGCAATGCAGCCGCGTGTCATGCCGGTGCCAGGTGAGATGTGCATCGCAGCGCCGGCAGTTTGCAATCCAGCCACAGTCGTAACACATGAAGGTGGGTGCGAAACCGCGCCGGTTCAAAAACAGCAGTACCTGTCCATCGGCGTCCAGATGGTGCCGGATCCGGGCAAGCAGGGCCGTGGAGAGCCCGTCTTCCAGGGGCTGTTCACGGACATCGACAATGGCGTACTCCGGCATGCGCGCGGCCCCGGTGCGCCCCGGCAGCCGCAGGCGCCGGTAGCGCTGTTGTTCGACGTTATGCAGGCTTTCCAGCGAGGGGGTGGCCGAGCCCAGCAGGATGGGGACATTCAACCGGCGCGCCCGCCACACGGCCAGGTCCCGTGCCGAGTAGCGGAAACCCTCCTGTTGCTTGAGTGACGGATCGTGTTCCTCGTCCACGATCAGCAGACCGGGCCGCGCCAGTGGTGTGAAGATTGCGGAACGGGTCCCGATGATGATCGGTGCACTGCCGTTGCGTGCCTGCTGCCAGGCACTCAGGCGTTCGCGGCTGCCGAGGCCGGAGTGCAGTACGGCAAGTGGTACCTGGAAGCGTGCCTGGAAGCGTTCCACCAGTTGCGGGGTCAGGCCGATTTCAGGCACCAGCAGCAGTGTCTGCTGGCGGTGTGCCAGTACCTGCTCGATGATCTGCAGGTAGACCTCGGTCTTGCCGCTGCCGGTGACGCCTTCCAGCAGAAAGCCCTGATAGTGGTCAAGGTTTGCAAGGACACTGTCAACGGCTTGCTGCTGTGCCGGGTTCAGGGTGTGGCCGGGCGTGCTGGCCGGTAGCGTGGCGTCGGGCTGTGCCGTTTCGATTGGCGCGTGCTGGAAACTTTCAATCCAGCCTTTTTCGACGAGGCTGCGCAGCACGCTGGCAGGTGCATCCAGTGCAGCGCGTTCCAGTCCCTGAGGGTGTTGCCGGAGTTCGGTCAGTACACTGGCCTGGCGTTTCGCACGCGTTAAGCTGTCGAGGTCGAGGCGGCGGCCGGCATCCGTCAGTCGCCAGTGAGTGATATCCACTGCGTTCGCTGCGTGTCCCTGGCGCAATAATATGGGCAGGGCCGCGGCCAGCGCCTCGCCAATCGGGTGCTGGTAATAGGCGCTGGCCCATTGAACCATGTTGAGAATTTCGCGACTGATTACCGGTTCACTATCCATAACGTCCAGCGCATGCTTCAGTTTTTTCGGTTCGACTTCACTGTGTGTAAGCAGATCTACTAATACGCCAATTGTCGTGCGGCGACCGAACGGGACACGCACACGTATGCCGGGTTGCAGGCTGGCAAGATCCACGTTTGCGGGTGGAAGGTAATCAAATTCGCGATACAACGGTGAGGGAACAGCGACGCGCAGCACGCGTTTAACGGTCGCCATTGAAGCGGTCCGATCTGCCTTGGAAATTGTCTAATTTAGGGCGCATGGCTGAGACTCTTTATTACCAAGTGAAGCTAACTCCTTCATCTTATTAGGGCGGGGATTTTATCCACAAAATCTGTGGATAACTCTGTGGATGAATGGCTGTAAGGGGTCATAAATACCTATTTTTCCAGTGCGAACGTTAAATTGAGCACTTTTTATCCTCGGCAATAATATCCTTTAAAATCATATAGTAACAGTTAATTATAAGTTTCTAATATACTGGTGCAGCCGGTTTGTTGTGTTAAAACATCACCCATACCGCAACTGTGAATAAGAACAGCCAGCCGACCTTAGTCAGAGCCATTCCGGCAACCGCTGTTTTTGCAGGGTAAATTGATTACAGGCCGTGTTTTTGCCCCATTTTGGGCCGCTGATTGAACCGCTGTCATGATAGCACCGCGGGCACAAATAACGTGTTTTGCACTCGTCCACAATCGCATTGTGCGGGGCAGTGACCTTGATTGGTGCATGCGGATGAATGACGTCCTGATGAGATCAGGAATGCTCGGTGTGTTACGGCGGGTCGTGACGGGTGCCCTGTGTGCAGGGCTTCGCCACACGCGATTATCGGCGCTGCGAACATGGACCACGACGGTGTGGTGGTCTTTACTCGGTCCGCGGTTTAAAGCGTCTTGATCGAATGGATCAGTTCGCCCACCATGGCCTGGCCGTCACCGTAAAGCATGCGCGTGTTGTCGGCGAAGAACAACGCGTTCTCGACGCCCGAGAATCCCTTGCCCTGGCCACGCTTGATGACGATGACGTTCTGCGCATAGTCGGCGTTCAGGATCGGCATGCCATAGATGGGACTGTCCGGGTTGCTGCGGGCCGTGGGATTAACCACGTCATTGGCACCGATCACCAGTGCCACATCCGCCTGTGCAAACTCTGAGTTAATCTCATCCAGGTCGTAAAGGCGATCGTAGGGGACGTCCGCCTCGGCCAGCAGCACGTTCATGTGTCCCGGCATGCGCCCGGCCACCGGGTGGATGGCAAACTTCACATCGACGCCGCGCGCGAGCAGCTGTTCCATTAACTCCTTGATCTTGTGCTGCGCCTGGGCAACGGCCATGCCGTAGCCTGGAATGATGATGACCTTCTTGGCATAGGCCATCATGATGCCGGCGTCCGCCGCATCGATCGGCTTCATGCTCCCCGCTACCGCTTCCCCCCCGGCATCGCCGGTGGCACCAAAGGAACTGAACAACACATTGCCGATCGAGCGGTTCATGGCGCGCGCCATCAACTGGGTCAGCAGGGTACCGGCAGAACCGACGACCGTACCGGCAATAATCATGGCGGCATTGCCCAGCACGAAACCCTCGAAGGCCACGGCCAGTCCGGTCAGGGCATTGAACAGGGAGATCACCACCGGCATGTCGGCACCGCCGATCGGCATGGCCATGAAGATGCCGTACGCCAGGGCCAGCACGAAAAAGCCGAGAATGACGGTGCCGGAAAAATCAGCGCTGGTGAGCAGTACCCCGCCAAGGGCGACGGCGGCTAAAAAGACGCTGACGTTGAAGATTTGCTGGCCCGGAAAACGCATTGGACGGCGCATCCAGCCCTGCAGCTTGGCAAAGGCAATCAGTGAACCCGAGAACGAAATCGAACCGATCAGTGCGCCGAGTACCGCCAGGGTCAGGAAAGTGGTGGAGTGGAATTCACCACGCAGCAGTTCCACTGCGGCAATGGCACCGGCGGCGCCACCACCCATACCGTTATAAAGTGCAATCATTTGCGGCATGTCGGTCATGGCGACCTTCTTGCCGGACCAGAGGGCCAGCCCGCCACCGATGGCGATGGCGACGGTTATCAGCAGGTAGTTCTCCATGCCGGGGTAGAAGAAGGTGATCAGTGTGGCGACCAGCATGCCGATACCGGCCCAGACGATGCCGCCGCGTGCAGTGACCGGCGAACTCATGCGGCGCAGGCCGACGATGAAGAGGATGGCCGCGACGAAATAACTGATTTCGATAATGTTATCCATCAGTTCTTCCCCTTGCTGCTCTTGAACATCTCGAGCATGCGCTCCGTGACCACGTAGCCGCCGACGGCATTGCCGGCGGCGAGCATGACGCCGAGAAAGCCGATGAGCTGTTCAAGCGGGCCGTGGGCATGGCCCATGGCCACCATGGCGCCGACCAGCACGATGCCATGGACGAAGTTCGAGCCGGACATCAGCGGGGTGTGCAGGATCACCGGTACGCGGCCAATGACCTCGTAGCCGGTGAAGGCGGCCAGCATGAATATATAGAGTGCGGTGATCCCTTCGATCATGATGTCTCCTCCACCCGTTGCCGGGTCTGTTCATGGCGGATTTCACCGGCATGGGTGACGACACTGGCCGAAAAGATCTCGTCATCCCAGTCCGGTTCAAGCTTGCCGTCCCTGATCAGCAGCGCCAGGAAGTTGGAGAGGTTTTTTGCATACATTTCACTGGCATGCACCGCCAGCAAGGCCGGTACATTGAGTGGGCCGTCGATGATCACATGGTGATGGGTAATGCATTCACCGGGTTGGGTCAGCTCACAATTGCCGCCACTTTCGGCCGCCAGGTCAATAATGACCGAGCCGGCCTTCATGGCATCGACCATTGCCGCGGTGATGATGCGCGGTGCCGGCCGGCCCGGCACGGCCGCCGTGGAAATAACAGCATCTGCGTCGGCAACGTGTTTGGCGAGTACGGCCACCTGCTGCTGTTTTTCCTCGTCGTTAAGCTCGCGTGCATAACCGCCACTGCCTTCGGCCTTGACATCGATCTCGACGAACTTTGCGCCCAGTGATTCCACCTGTTCGCGGGTTTCCGGGCGGACATCGTAGGCCTCGACAATGGCACCGAGGCGTCTTGCCGTGGCGATCGCCTGCAGGCCGGCAACCCCGACACCGATGATCAGTACCTTTGACGGGCGGATCGTGCCTGCGGCGGTGGTTAACATGGGGAAGAAGCGCGCACTGCGACTGGCGGCCATCAGTGCGGCCTTGTAGCCCGCAATCGACGCCTGTGAAGACAATGCATCCATGTTTTGTGCGCGGGAGATGCGCGGTACAAGCTCCATGGCGAAGCTGGTGATGTTGCGATCGCGCAGCAGGGCAATGCGCTCTGCTGATTCGTGCGGGAGCAGAAAGCCAACGACGATGCTGCCTTCCCGCAACAGCGCAATATCTTCGGTGGCCAGGGGTTGAACGCTGAGGACGATATCGGCCCTGCCTAACAGGCTGGCACGATCTGCAATGATTTCGGCAGAGGCATAGTCTGCGTCCTGGAAAAATGCACCTTCACCCGCGCCGGCCTCCAGCAAGACCTCGACACCGGGTTGCGCAAGTCGCTCGACAATCTGGGGAACCAGCGCAACCCGGTGTTCACCAGGTCGGGTTTCCTTGGGCACGGCAACGCATATCGGCATAGCGATCTCCGGATGCGACTTGTCGTGCTGTCAGCCCGGGGCAAGTAACATGAATTAAGTTGATTTTTACGGGTAAACGGGGTGTTGGCGTTAGCGCTTACCCGTCCAGCACGCCGCGATACTAGCAGGCATTAATACAGAAATACAATATATGTGATGATTAGATCAAAGGGATGGGACGCCTGCCGGCAACTCTCAATATTGGCACTCGGTACAGGTTGGGCAGCCATGCTTTACAGGTGCGACAGAGAACGGACTGATGCGGGCAGCGGCCCCGGCCAGGTGATTCTCCGGACGGGGTCCGAACCCGCCTGTGAGGCGTCTTTATTTCAACAGCTTTCAGATCCTCGCAGCCGACCGTGGCCACCAGCCGTGATGGCCCGAGGATCTGATTACATCGCCAGGATTTCCGCATCACCTTGTTCGTCCCCAAAACGACACATCAGGGGTTCACTGGTGTCGGCATCGCACGGGCGTGGGCGTGAATCGACCTGGCGAGCAAATCGCACGGTCTGGTGCATGTTTTGCGGGCGTGATAGTCTATAAACGCTGTCGTTTGGTGCTGTCTTACTATTGCATTTAGCGGGTTACCGGTTGTTGCAGTCGATCCGGTGAACCCTCAAGAGTGGCAATGATGGATTTAAATCACCAGGTATTGAGGACGGACATTTCAGGTATGCCGCTCGAGTGGGTGGGTTACCAGGATGCGGTTCGCCTCTATCACCTCGATCAGGTGGCGTACACCTGCGGCAGCCTGCTGTACCGGGTGCGTGGCGGCATCAGTGCCAGGACCGGTCGGCGCAGTATCATCGAAGTCAATTCCATTATCGCCACCCATGGGCGTAACCATGTGCTCATTCGACAGGGTGAGCGTTACGTGCCACCCCTCAACAACCCGGCACTGTTCAAGCGTGACTCGCGCCTGTGTCTATACTGCGGCGTAACGTTTCGTTCGCGCGAGTTGTCCCGGGACCATGTCACACCGATTTCCCAGGGTGGGCAGGATACATGGAGCAATGTTGTGACGGCCTGCCGGCGTTGCAACAATCACAAGGCAGGCTACACGCCGGAGCAGGCGGGTATGCAACTGCTCGCGGTGCCATTTGTTCCGACCCATGCCGAGTACATTTATCTACAGGGCCGTAAGGTACTGGCAGACCAGATGGAATTTCTGCGCGCACATTTTCCGCGCAGCAGTCCCCTGCGCGGGCGCCTCGTACCGGTTTCCAGTTAAGCAACCCGTGCCGGGACGGATGACGCAGGCACACCCGGCGAGGCTGGCAGGGTAGTGGGGTGCGTTGAATATTTGCCACAGAGGACACAGAGAAAAAAGCCTTTTTCGCGCAAAGGCGCAAAGGCGCCAAGAACTTCATTCTTGACCCTGTTGTTACAGGCCCCGGTATTTCAATACAAATACTCGAATGCCAATTGGAAAGTTCAAGCAATCATGAAAGAAGTTTTTTGCTTTCTTAGCGCCTTTGCGGCTTTGCGCGAGATAGATTTTTAATCTTTTTTCTCTGTGTCCTCTGTGTCCTCTGTGGCAAAATCAAAAAAATGTCTATCTGGAAAACCATTCAAACGGATATAGAAAACGCCACCGGTGTGAAGGCGGCATTGAACCGGCAGGGTTCAGTCGGTGGGGGCTGCATCAGCCGGGCCATGCGGGTGCAGTACGGCGAGGTGGACTATTTCGTTAAACTCAACAGCGCCAGCCAGGTCGGGATGTTCGAGGCCGAGGCGCAGGGCCTGCTGGAATTGCAGAACAGCAACACCTTGCGGGTGCCGGAACCGGTGTGCTGGGGCGTTGCTGGCGACTCGGCCTACCTGGTCATGGAAAACCTGCAAACAGGCGGCCATGCAAATCCGGCGACACTTGGCGCGGGGCTGGCCAGGCAGCACCGGGTGACGCGGGACCGGTATGGCTGGTTCAGGAACAACACCATTGGTGCGACTTTACAGGTCAACACAGAGGCGGACGACTGGATTGGTTTCTGGCGGGAACACCGCTTGCAGTTTCAGCTGGAGCTGGCGGCAAGCCGTGGTCATGGTGGTCGCCTGCAGTCGCAGGGCGAACGCCTGCTGGATGTCTTTCCGCAGCTGTTTGCAAGCTATTCACCACAGGCCTCCCTGCTGCACGGCGACCTGTGGAGCGGGAATTATGCCTATACACGGGAGGGCGAGCCCGTGATTTTTGATCCGGCCGTCTATTTCGGTGACCGGGAAGCGGACCTTGCGATGACGGAGTTGTTTGGCGGGTTCGGCCGTGACTTTTATTCAGCGTATGCAGATCACCTTCCGCTGGATGACGGCTACCCTGTGCGCAAGACCCTGTACAACCTGTACCATATTCTGAATCACCTGAATATGTTCGGCGGCGGCTACCTGTCACAGGCGCAGGCAATGCTGGATGAGTTGTTGAGTGAGCTTGATTAATGTGATTTATTTTAAACTCCTGAGCACAGATAACTTATCTCGCAAAGACGCAAAGGTCGCCAGGGAATAAATATGCCTTTTATAATATCTCTTCCAGCTTTGCGGTCTTGGCGTCTTTGCGAGAGTTATTGTCTTTTGGTGGGAGCTGTTCAATGAAGGCCCGGTCTGCCCGGAGTAAAATACTTTGTGCAACATAGGATCTATAATGAAAAACGTGAGTATGCGATTTATTTTCCTCGTACTGGCAGCACTGTCACTGGCGGCCTGCAGTGCCGGCATGCAGGTGGAGGGCGGGCAGACATTATTTCGGGCGCTTCCGGGTAGTGAGTTTGTTCTGCGTGTGGATATCGTTATTCCACCCGGCCAGTTACGGGCCAGCTTCCAGGGTGGAAAAGTGTCCTACGGTGCCAGCGAATACGAGCCACGCTGTGAGCTTGAACTCAGAAACTTCAGCGAAGAACCACAAACCATCCACGCCGGTACCTACAGGATCGAGAGTGTGCGCGGTCTGGATCGTTATGTGCTCAATCCGGACGAAAACACCCTGCTGGCTGCGGCCGGGGTCCTGCAGATCGCTTCCGATAGCGGAGACTCGCAATGGTACATGCGTACCTACCATATGAAGCTGCAATCAGATGCGCATGCGGAGGCGCCAGCCCTGATTTGTGGTGGCGCCTACAATTTTGCGTTTTATGTTCGCTATCCCTCTATGGAGGACATGCTCGCTGCGCTGGGTGATTACGCGGTAATCAAGCTGCGCTGACAGGCCACGGGTATGGCAGGACGCTCAGCTATGGTAGCGTTCGCTGATCTGGTGAACGGCATTGATCATGGCCGCAACATTTTCCGGGTCAACATCCGGGTTAATGCCGTGACCCAGGTTGAACACATGGCCGGTGCCGGGGCCAAACCGTTCCAGTACCTTGCCGACCTTTTCATAGATAATATCCGGCTCGGCATAGAGGACAGCAGGATCGAGATTGCCCTGTAGCGCGACCCGGTCACCAACCCGCTTGCGGGCCATGGCAAGGTCGGTTGACCAGTCAATGCCGAGTGCATCGGCACCGGTATCGGCCATATCCTCCAGCCATTGGCAGCCCCCCTTGGTAAACAGGATAACGGGAACCTGCTGGCCTTCATATTCACGGGCAAGGCCGCCAACAATTTTTTGCATGTAACGCAGGGAAAACTCGACGTAATCCTCCGGCGTCAGCGCACCGCCCCAGGTGTCGAAGATCATCACGGCCTGTGCGCCTGCGGCAATCTGTGCATTCAGGTAGGCGGTCAC
>Ga0210123_1000569_pt1 | contig 22456 bp, 15 predicted proteins | sample Muzzi_PWB_D2_FD_185535 | JGI IMG/M metagenome (GOLD analysis project Ga0210123, IMG submission 185535) | Wetland microbial communities from San Francisco Bay, California, USA, that impact long-term carbon sequestration - Muzzi_PWB_D2 (SPAdes) | ecosystem: Environmental > Aquatic > Marine >... | reverse complement strand
ACCTCGGCCGAGGGTCGAGTAGATTTGGTCCGATGCGGACTCCTCCGTTGGGCCCTTCGGGCGGCTGATGTGTATCCCTGAACGCGGGGGGCCCCGACTCGTGCTGCGCGTATGCGCTCCGGTCGCCGATTCGGTGTACCGCAGGCGGTGGCGCCACGCCCGCCTCGACGAGGACGCGTTCGACTGATGACTCCCCTCCCCACCGTTTCCCGGGAGTACTACGACGCGCGCGAGCGCCGATGGGCCGGCTCGGCGCGGGCCGCCCGGCGGCAGGAGGACCTCCTCGGCTGGACGCGGGCGGTCGTCTTCCTGGCCGCGGTGACCCTCGCCGCCCTCGCGTTCGACGGCACGCTGTCCGTTTGGTGGAGCGGACTCGCCATCCTCGCCTTTGTGACGCTGGGTTACCGCCACGGTCGTGTCCGCCGTACCCGGGAGGAGGCGGAGCGGCGCCGCGAGTACGCCCAACGCGCCCTGACACGGCTCGATGGGGGTTGGCGGGGTGCCGGCGCGACCGGCGAGCGCTGGGTACCGGAGGACCACCCCTATGCCCGGGATCTGGACATCGTGGGCCAGGGATCGCTGTTCCAGCTCATCAATACGGCCACCACCACGATGGGAGAGGAATCCCTGGTGGACCACCTTCTCGCTCCGGGGACGGCGGCGGCGGTCGCGGAGCGCCAGGCGGCCGTCCGAGAGCTGGCCGAGGATTACGATCTCAGGGAGGACTTGGCCGCCGCGGGCGGCGTCGCGACCTTGGGACTCCAGCAGGAGCGTCTCGCACGATGGGCGGCGACCGGAGGGTCGGCGTCGGTTTCGGGATGGCGGGCTGGGGCCCTTGGCGTCACGGCCGCGAACGCGGCCGCGCTCCTCGGCTATGCCATCGACACCCTCCCCGCACTCGTCATGGTGGTGACGATGGGCGGCATGGGGCTCGTCGCCCTCACGCTCCGGGGGCGGGTGTTGCGGTCGGCTCGCAGCGTGGACCAGACCGTCCGCGACCTCGACACCCTGGGTCGGTTACTGGACGTACTGGGATCGCGTCGGTTCCAGTCGCCGCTCCTTCATCGGCTTCGGAGTGCGCTCGAGGCAGGCCCGATAGACCCCGCGCGGGCCATCCGGCGCCTTGCCCGTTGGGCGGACCTGGCTGCGTCCACCAAGAACCAGCTCACGGCGCCGCTCCGGCTGGTGACCCTGTGGCTTACCCATGTTGGATTGGGAATCGAGGCCTGGCGCCGCCGGCACGGTCCGGCCGTGGCCACCTGGTTGTCCGTCGTGGGCGAGATCGAGGGACTCTGCTCGCTTGCCAGCCACCGCTTCGACCATCCGGACGACGTGGTCCCCGAGGTGCGCGCCGCCGATGGGCCGTGCTTCCTCGCCCGAGGGATCGTGCATCCCCTTCTCCCGCGAGCGGTGGCGGTGCCGAACGATGTCGAGTTGGGAGACCCGACACGGGTCCTGATCGTGAGTGGATCGAACATGTCCGGGAAGAGCACCCTCCTTCGGGCGGTCGGCGTCAACGCGGTGCTGGCCATGGCCGGGGGCACGGTGCGCGCCACCCATCTCACGATGGCGCCGCTCCGGCTCGGGGCGTCGATCGTCGTTTCGGATTCCCTGGCGGACGGGCGCTCGCGCTTCTACGCGGAGATTCTCCGGCTCAAGGCGATCATGAAACTGGCGGAGGAGGGGCTCACCCTGTTTCTCGTGGACGAGATCCTCCAGGGGACGAATTCGCATGATCGCCGCATCGGGACCGAGGCCATCGTTCGCGGGTTCTTGGCGCGCGGTGCCGTCGGGGCGATGACGACCCATGATCTGGCTCTCACCGAAATTGCCGACGCGATCGCGCCTGCCGCTCGCAACGTCCATTTCGCAGACGAGGTCGCCGACGGACGACTCACGTTCGACTATCGGCTCCGGCCAGGGGTCGTGCGGCGGAGCAACGCCTTGCGCCTCATGCGCGAGGTCGGGTTGCCGCTCCCAGAATCAGAGGCTTGATGTCACGCGTCTTGCCGCGGGACGCCGAGGGCTCCCAACACGCGTTCCATCGGGCAAAACCGCGTAAAGCTCGATTGGAGGAGATTCAACCCCACGAAGGCGGTGATCAGAAAGAACCAGGGGCTCACCCAATACCCGAGCGCTACCGAGGCCAGCACGAGGGTGCCGGCGATGCGTCGGATCCAATAGTGCATGCTCATACGACCTCCTGCGTTTCGAGACAATAGGCCTTGAGTCCTTCGTCCGCGGCTCGCCGCTCGCCGAGGGCGGTGAGCTCCTCTCCCAGGGCGCGGCACTCCTCCGCTTCCCGCGCCGTCACGAACAGCGTGCTCGTGCCCGGGAACGCCCGGGTCCCACGCTTCCGGCCCGTGGCCCCCCTCCCCATGACCGAGGGGAACTCGCTATACCCCGCCGGTTCGCGATCGAGGAGCTTACGCACGTCCTCCGCGTGAGCCGCATCCACGAAGATCATGAGGAGCTTCATCGCTTTTCCTCTCCGGGCGTCGCCCGGTGGTGCAATTCGTAGTACAGAAGCGGGATGGCCACCAGGGTCAGGCCCGTGGCGACCACCGCGCCGCCAATGAGGGCGATCCCCAGTCCTTGGAAGATCGGATCGCGCAACATCACCAGGCCGCCGATGACGACGGCCAGCGCGGTCAAGACGATCGGTCGCGCCCGGACCAGCCCGGAGGCCACCACGGCGTCCGCGAGCGACTTCCCCCGAGCCCGGCCGAGCTCGATGAAATCGACGAGGAGGATGGAGTTGCGGACAATGATCCCCGCCAGCGCGATCATCCCGATCATCGACGTCGCGGTGAAGAACGCCCCGGCGGCGGCATGGGCTGGAAGGATACCCACCAGGGTCAACGGGATCGGCGCCATGATCACGAGGGGCACGGTGAACGACTGGAACCATCCTACCACGAGGAGGTAGATCAAGACGAGCACGGCCGCAAAGGCGATCCCCAGGTCCCGGAAGACCACGACCGTCACCTGCCATTCCCCGTCCCACACCAGGAAGGTTCGCTCGGTAAGCGTCGGGGAGGTCGCCCAGTAACGCGGCAGTCCATCGGGTCCGAGCGCGGCCAGCGAGTCGTCCATCGCCAACATTGCGTATCCCGGACTCTCTAACGCCCCCGCGACGTCGGCCGTGACATACACGACGGGACGGAGATTCTTGTGAAGGATCGGCGTCGGGGCGGGCCCGCTGTCGATCTCGGCCAGCGAGCCGAGCCGGCGGGCCCCGCCGGGCGTCGTCACAGGGAGGCTGGCCAGGTCCCATGAGGTCGCCGTGGCCGAGTCGGGGAGTTGGACCCGGATGGCCACCGTCTCGGCCGCATCGGGATCGTGCAACAACCCGACGGGCGCTCCGTTCATCGCCGCGGCGATCGTCTGCACCACCTGCCCCGGCGTCGCTCCCGCGGCGCGAGTCTCCGCCTGCCGCACGGCGGCCCGGAGCTCGGTGTGCGGTGCGGCAACCGTCCAGTCGACATCCACCACGCCGGGGGTGGTGGCGAAGACCTCCTTCACCTGCCGTGCGGCCTCGATTTGGGCCTGGTAGCTCGGCCCATAGATCTCCGCGGTCACCGTGGCGAGGACCGGAGGCCCCGGTGGAATCTCCGCCAACTTGACCGCCGCGCCAAAGCGCTGCGCGATCGCGTCCACCCGCGGCCGGAGCCGGAGCGCGATGGCGTGGCTCTGCGCCGATCGCTCCTCGCGCGACACCAGATTCACCTGGACATCGGCCACGGTGGGGCCCCGCCGGAGGAAGTAGTGCCGCACCAGGCCATTGAAGTTGAACGGCGCCGCCGTCCCGGCGTACGTCTGCACATCGCGTACAGCCGGATCCTCTGCGACGGCGACCGCGAGCGCTTGCGCCACCTCGGCGGTCCGCTCGAGAGACGTCCCTTCCGGCATGTCGACGATGAGCTGAAACTCGCTCTTGTTGTCGAACGGCAGCATCTTGACGGTGACCAGCTTCAACGGCACCAGGAGCACCGCCCCGACGAACAGGAGCACGACCCCACCATAGGCGAGGTACCGACGCCGGGCATCGGCCACGAGCGACGTCAGGAGCCGGCGGTACCACGTGGCCAGGCGACCCGTGGGGAGCGGGTCGTCCTCCTCGGCGACGCCGCCGCCCGGCGGGGGGTCGTGGCGCCGCAAGAGCCGGACGGCCAGGTAGGGCGTCACGACGAACGCCACGGCCAGCGAGAACAGCATCGCCACCGAGGCGCCCACCGGGATGGGCCGCATATACGGCCCCATGAGTCCGGAGACGAACGCCATGGGGAGGATGGCCGCGATCACCGTCAGGGTCGCCAGGATCGTCGGATTCCCGACCTCATCCACCGCCAGCACGGCGGCCTCGTCCGCGTGGCGCCTGCCCATCGCCACGTGTCGGGCGATGTTCTCGACGACCACGATGGCGTCGTCCACCAGGATACCGATGGCAAACACCAAGGCAAAGAGCGTGATGCGGTTGAGTGTGTAGCCGTACAGACGGTACACCAGCAGGGTAAGGGCCAGCGTCACCGGCACCGCCACGGCGACCACGACGGCTTCGCGCCACCCCAGGGCCCACCAAACCAGGAGTACCACGCCCGCCGTCGCGATGACGATGTGGAGGAGGAGCTCGCGCGACTTCTCCGTCGCCGTTTCGCCGTAGTCGCGGGTGACCGTCACGCGTACGTCGGAGGTGAGCACCGCCCCGCGGAGCGCCGCCACCCGCTCCATCACCCGGTGGGCGATCGTGGCGGCATTGGTGCCTTGACGCTTGGCCAGGGCGATTGTCACGGCGGGCTCGAACGCCTCCGCTCCGGCCCCCCCGGGGAGGAACGCCACGTACTGGTCGGGTCGCGCGGGACCGTCCGCCACCCGGGCGACGTCCCGGAGGCGGATGGCCCGCCCATCGATTACCCCGATCACCACCTCGCGCACATCATCAGCGTCGCGGAGGAGATGGCCGACCCGGACTGGAACGGTCCGGTTGCCGGCCACCAGCGCTCCGGCCGGTGCCGCTGCGTTGCTCCCGTGCAGCACGTCGACGACGGCGGCGGCGGAGAGGCCGCGGGCGGCCAGCGCCTGTGGGTCGAGCGTCACCGACACCTCGCGCGGCGCCCCACCGATGGTCCACACCTGGGCCACGTCCGGGATGCGCTTGAGGTCGTTCGCCAACTCGGCCGCCTGCTGCCGAAGGAGGAACCCGTCGCCGCTCCCGGCACTGCCCGACAGCGTCAGCGTGAGGATCGGTACCTCGTTGATGCCGTGGAGGGTGATCAACGGCGGCGTCGCCCCCGGCGGAACACGATCCATCGCCGAGAGGACTTTTCCATACAGACGGGTCAGGGCCAGCTCCGGCTCCGTTCCGACGACATAACGCGCGGTGATCAGGGCACCGTCTGCCTGGGCCGCACTGTAGACGTATTCGACGCCGGGGATCTCCCAGATCAGTCGCTCCAGCGGCTCCACGACCCGTCGCTCCACCTCCCGCGGCGAGGCGCCTGGGAGGCCCACGGCGACGTCGATCATCGGCACTCGGATCTGCGGCTCTTCCTCGCGGGGGGTGGTCAGCAGCCCCCCTGCCCCGGCCACCACCGAGGCCACGACGAGCAGCGGGGTCAGTTTGGAATTGAGGAACCGTTGCGCCAGGGCACCCGAGAGGCCGGTCTTCACGGGACGATCCTCTCACCGGCGACAAGCCCGGAGACAACCTCCACCAGGGAATCCGCATCCTTGCCGGCCGGGAGGCTTCGGCCCAGCCGAATCCAGCGCAGTCCCACACCCCCCTCACCGACGACGCGCACCCCCGTGAGCTGTCCGCGCCGGACAACGGCACGCGCCGGGATCGCCACGCCGGGGCGCGTCGCGATCGGCACCAGCGCCGAGACAGCGGTACCGCTGGGCCAATCCGCCCCTAGCTCGACGAGGACCTCCACCGTCCGAGACGCGGCATCGGCGCCCGCGGCGATGGCCCGGATCCGGGCCGTCGCCGACCGCCCACCGCTTCCCGTGACCGGGACGGGCTGGCCCAAGGCCAAGTGGTCGACGACGTCCGCAGGAACCGCCAGGACGGCTTCGCGGGGGCCGTCTCCTGCAACGGTCATCAAGGGAATTCCTGGGGTAGCGACGTCTCCTGCATTGGCCCGGCGTGCAACTACGTAGCCGTCGAACGGCGCGGCGATGAGCGCGTAGCCTTCGGCCACCGCCGCCTCGGTCGCTGCGGAGCGTGCCATGACGAGGTGACTCTCAGCTTGGGTCAAGGCCAGACGGGCCGCGTCGCGCTGAACCCGCGGAACCGCATCCTGGCTGTAGAGGGTGTCCATCCGGGCCGCGTGTCGCACGGCTTCCGCGCGGCCGGCTTCCGCCGCGGCCAGCGCGGCCTCAGCGCTGGACCGCCGGGCCGTGACGTCCTCCACACCCAACCGGAGGATGACCTGGTCCGCGCGGACGCGGTCGCCGACCTCAACGTCCACCCTTTGGATCCGCGCCATCATGCGCGTCGAGAGGTCCGCCCGCTTCTGCGCCCGAACGGTCCCATCGACGGGAAGGGAGACCGGGAGGGCGGTCTCTTCCACCATCAGGGCACCTGTCGGCTCCGCGGCCCCCGGTGGGCCTTCCTCGGGAGGGCTGTGACAGGCGGCGGCAGCTGCGACCGCGACGAGCAGGACGCGACTATTCATCATGGACTCCGTATGCCAGCTCCCGTGCAGCACGGGCCAGGAGATAGTCCCGTCGCGCGAGAAGCATGTTGAGCTCGGCCGCCGTTGCGGCGGCGTGCACGTCGAGGAGCTCAGTGATCGACGATGCGCCCGTTCGATACCGGAGGCGTGCCTGGTCCAGCGCAGCCGCCGCCTCCGCGACGGCCCGCTCCGCAACCGAGATCTGCGCCTGCGCGGTGGTGACCGCGCGCTCCGCCTGGGCCGATTCGACTCGCGCTTGCCGTTCGGCCGCGGCACGCCGGGCGCGGGCTGCGTCCCGCTCGGCTTCGGCCCGGCGAACACCACCCACCAGACCCAGGCCTTGAAACGGCCGCCAGGTGAGGGCGACGCCGATCGTCCAATCGCCGCTTCCGCTCCCCCAGGGGGCGTCCCCGCTCCGATGCGCCACCGACCCGAAGACCCCAAGCGACGGGAGTTGAGCCGCCCAGGCACGGCCGACGGCCGCGGAACTCGCGGAGGCTCCCAGGTCCAGTGCCCGGAGATCCCCTCGATCGAGGAGACTCGGTGCGAACATCCCCGTGTCGACACTCGACCGGAGGGCACCCTCCAACGAGTCGGTCAACACGATCGGATGGTCGTCCGGGATGTCCAGGAGCGCCTTGAGGGAGGTCATGGCGTTAGCCGCATCGGCTGCAGCGCCAAGGCGTTCGACCTCGGTGGCGGAGGCGCGCATCCGGGCGAGGCGGGCATCGAGACCGGTCACCAGTCCCTGCGCCTGGAGGGCCTCCGCCTGCGCCGCGTGCGCTCGCGCGGCATTCAACGCGGTGTCGAGCGTTTCCACCCGCCGCCCGGCAAAGACAGCACCCCAGTAGGCTCGGGTGACCTGGAACGTCACTATCCCAGCCGCCCGGCCGGCAGCGGCTTCGCGCGCCCTGGCCCCCAGTCGGGCGGCGCGGTAGCCGAACCACCCCTCGGGGGCAAACACCGGCTGGCGCACGGTGGCGGATGCGGTCCAATCGGAGAAGGGGGCCGGCGCGTTCAGCGCGTCGAGCGCAAAGTCCTCCTGGGCAAAGCGGCCCTGCCGCAATCGCCCACCAAAGACCGCGACCGGATCCGTCGTGCGTAGCCCCATGACATCGATTTGAAGTCCCGGGAGGAACGCCCGGGACGCCTCGGCCGGTCCCTGTCCTGCCGCTCGGGCCTCGAACCGTTCAGCGGCGAGGCCCGGATACTCAGCCCGGGCGCGAGCCACAGCCTCCTCCAGCGAGAAAGCGGCCGGGCGAGGCGTAGAGGTAGCGACTTGGAGGGAAGATATTAATATAGCTATGATCATATATATAGTCCGAGCGGCCGCTTACATGTCGCAGGTGCGAATGCACCGCAGGATATGCCACACCTTGGGCTCGACGACCTGGTAGTAGACGTTGCTTCCCTCACGCCGCGCCGCAACGATCCCGGCGCCGCGCATCCGGGCAAGGTGCTGCGACACGATCGGCTGCGGCAGCTCCACCGTTTCCTGGATCTCCGATACGGTGGCCTCCCCCGGCTCGAGAACCTCGACAATGCGGAGTCGGTCGGGGTGGCCGAGCATCTTGATGATCTCGGCCGCCCGCGCCAGGAGCCCGGGGTCGACGTTGCGAACCAAACGGCGATTAGACATAGGCACATGCTAATATATCTTTATATATATGTCAATCCCGTCCTCCCTCCGCCCGTACGGGATCATTCGCTGGTGAGGACCTCCATCGGAGCCACCCGGGACGCCCGCCGTGCCGGAAGCCAGGCAGCGAGGATGGCCACGGCGGTCAACAATCCAGCCGCGCCGAGAAACACCCGGGGATCGTGCCGCCCGACCTTGAACAGCAGCGTGTCGAGAAACCGCACTCCATAGGCCGCCAACCCGAGGCCCACCAGTCCACCGACCAGCAGCGGGGGAATCGCCTGCCCCACCATGAGGCGCTCGACGTCACCACCCTCGGCGCCGAGGGCCACGCGGAGCCCGATTTCCCGGCGGCGGTCGGTGACCGCCTGTGCCACCACTGCCCAGATGCCAGCCGCGGAGAGAACGACCGCGACACTCGCAAACAACCCCAACAGGAGGGCGAGCGCTCGAGTGTCCGCCACGCCCCGGCCGCGAAGCTGCTCGCCCGTCAAGACACGCCAGTAAGGCACGTCCGGGTCGACCATCGCCAACGCCTCCCGCAGGGCCGGGATCAGGCCGGCCGGATTGCGCGCGGTGCGCACCAAGAGCGTAAAGGACACGGGCGCCCACTGCCCGAGGGGGAGATAGGCCTCCGCGATCACGCCCTCCGTCGGATTCGAGTAGAGAACATCGCCCACCACCCCGACGATCGTCATCGGGTACAGGGTGTCGGCCAGGCTGAATCCCATCCGGATCTGTCGTCCGACGGGTGACTCACCGAGAAAGAGCCGTTCCGCCGCCGTACGGTTGATCACGATGATCTGGTCGGCGTGTCCGTCCTCGGCTTGGGAAAACGTTCGCCCCTGAAGGAGCGGGATGCCGAGCGTACGGAAGTAGCCTGAGGAGGCGACGGTAACCCCGATCGGCGGTTGATCGTCCCTGGGGAACGGCTCGCGGCCCTCGACACGCTCCACGCCCGTGCGAATGGAGTGCCCCAGCAACGGCGCCGTGCTCCCATTCGCGGCGGATCGCACACCGGGAATGGCCGCGGCCTGAACTCGGAGGGCCTCGTGGAAGGCGCGCGCCGTCTCCACCGAGCGCGCGGCCGGACGACCGGCCACGGAATAGCCGAGGGCAAGGAGCCGATGATGGTCAAAGCCCCGCTGTTCCTGGTGGAGTCGGACGAGCGTGCCGGTGAGGAGCCCCGCACCGACGAGGAGGATGATCGACAAGGCCAGTTGTCCCGCCAACAACCACCGCCGTCCGGCCCGCCCGGCGTCGGCCGCGGTCGCCCCGGAGCCGCGCTTCAGGGCCGGCACCAGGTCGATCCGGCTCTGCACCAGCGCCGGGAGCCCGCCGAAGACGATCGCCGCGACCGCGGCGATCGCCAGGCCGACTCCGATCACCGTCCAGTCCATCGTGAGCACCGCCGGATCCACGGCGCGGATGTCCCCCGCGCTGCCGTCCAAGAAGCGGTCCGGCCAGCCTCGCCGGATTCCGGCGATTCCCCAGGGCGCCAGCAGGAGACCGGTACCGCCCCCGACCAGGGCGAGGAGGAGGCTCTCGATCACCCGTCCGCGGACCAGCCGAAGCCTCCCGGCGCCGAGCGAGAGGCGCACCGCCGTCTCCCGTTCTTCGCGCCTCCCTCGGGCCAGGAGGAGCGCTGCGAGATTGGCGATCGCGATCGCCAGGACCAGAAGGGCGGCGCCCGCCAGGAGCCAGACCGACGTGCGGACGGTCGGGTTGGTCCAAGCCTCCCCGAGCGGAGTGAGCTCGAGGGTGAGCGTTTCTCCCTCATCGACCAACTTGGACGCGTTGCGACCCACCGCCTCACCGACCAGTGCGACCCGCGCGCGAGCCTGTTCCGTCGTCCACCCGGGGCGGAGGCGGGCGATGGCATGGAACCAGTGGGAGTCCCGCCCGGTGATGGTCCACGACCCCATCGTGGCACGTGCCTGCCCGAACGGTAGCCAAAACGACGCCGCCCCGGTGAGGCCAACGAATCCTTCCGCCGTGACGCCGATGATGCGGAGTCGGCTTCCGTCCGCCACAATGGTCCGGTCCAGCACGGCGGGGTCACTCCCGAACTGCTGCCGCCAGGTCGCATAGGAGATGACCACCACGTTCGGCGGCGCGTCCACTCCACCCTCCTCCGCCGCAAAGAAGCGACCCAGGACCGGCACCTGCCCCAACATCTCGAAGTACCCCGGCGACACGAATTCGTAGAGCACCGACCGGGCGTCCCCCGGATCGGTCCAACTGGCGGAGCGTGAGGCGTATCCCGCAATCTCGGCGAACGCCTCTCGCGTCCCCTCCCGAAAATCCAGAAACTTGGGGTACGACCACGACGACATGCGGACGCCGCCACCCGCCCCCACGATCTTGAGCTCGGGGAGGACCAACCGATCCGCGTCGGGGAAGGGCGGCCGCGCAAGGATGGTGGTCTTGAGGGCGCTGAACATCGTTCCATTGGCGCCCACGCCGAGGGCGAGAATGCCGATCACGGCCAACGAGAACCCAGGGGCGCGCCGCATTCGGCGGAGCGCATATCGTACGTCCCCCATCAAGTCGCCCTGCATCGCTCCTCCACCGTGTGGGTGCAGCCGCCTCGACACTTCCCGGCGCCGCCGTCCCCCCTCCCGGACCGCATCCGCCATCGCACGGCCCGCGTACAGCCACGCCACTCGCCGCCCTCGCTCCTCCCGACGCCTCCCCCACCCCGCCTCGAAAGCCGCCATCGCCTCCCCCGCGAACCCGTATCGATCTTCCGGTGGGAATGCATGAAGGGCCGCGCGGAATAAGCCGAGTGCAAGCCTTCGCTCCCCAACACCGCTCACCCGGAACCTCCCTCGGTCAACCACCGCCTCCGGGCCACCACAAGGAGTCGCTCCAACCGGCTCGTTTCGGCGCGTGCGACAGCCTTCCCGAAGGGTGTGGCCCGGTAGTACCGGCGCTTGGGGCCACCGCTGCTGTCTCCCGACGGGGCTGGCGTCGGTGAAAGCATCCCTGCCTCCACCATCCGGTTCAGGGTGGCATATAAGGAACCCGGGAGGAGCGTCTCCCTCCCCTCCGTCAGGGCCTCGAACGCCTGGATGATCCCGTACCCATGCATGGTGGCGTCCCCCAGGGCGAGGAGGACGTGATAGAATTGCGGAGTCAGCGGGAGGTGGTCTTCCGGTGAAGGCATCGGCGTTCGTCAATCAGAGACTATCATTTATCAAATGATAGTACCGTGGCTCCCCTCCCGCCACCCCCGTGACGGGGATTCGCCTGGCCGGGTCTCTGGCTGACGGAGGGGGAGGTCCCGGTCAACGCGGCACGGTCTCTTGGAGGCCCACCATGCACACGCTATCACAACCCTGGGCACAGTCGCCCTCACCCTGGCTCTCGGCTGCACGTCCCGCAGCGACCCAACGACGGCGACCAGCCGGGATCCCGGTCCGACGGACCTGGTCGGCACATGGGACATCGCTTTCCGGCTGTCGCCGGACAGCCCCGCGGAGACCTACTTTCCCGACACGGAGATTGATCGAACCGCAGTAATCCATGGCCGACTCGAGATCTCCGCCGACAGCGTCCGGTGGGGCGAGTATTACGTCCTTCGTGCCCAGTTCTCCGCCGACTTTTGGCCGATGTTGGGCCGCGCGATGTCCTGCCTCTCCTCCGCCGAGGAGACCTGGGTCTCTCCCCGGGACTTCATTCTCGATCCGCCAGCGCCGGTCTTTCGGATTTGGTTCACGCCGGGGGCGGCGGATTGTGGTCTTGACGCGGCGGGAGCGTTCAGCGGCGGGTCGGCGACAGGCGGGTGGTCAGAGGGCCATCTTCTTGCCACGACCGTGTTCGGCACCTTCGTCATGACCCGGAGCGACTAAGCCGCGGTCGGTGCTGTGCGAGGTCACGGGATCGGCGGGGTCGTGCGACGCAGGCGGTGTAGCCCTCTGGTTGGTGGCCGCCACCGCCCGTGAGACCGCCACCCCCAACGGCCGCGTCGTGAGCGCCGTTGACTGGGCGAGGGTCCTACGGAAGGGGGGGCGTCGCCGTCCCTTTGCCCGGAAGGTCGGCGGCGGGCGCCGCCACGGGTCGAGAGGACCGCCCGGTCGAATCCGCTGGGTGGGATCCGACGGGCGCGGTGAGAACCGCGGCCCTGAGCCTGGCCGTCAGGTCGCCCATCAACAGGTAGACGGAGGGGACTACCAGGAGCGTGAGCACCATGGACACGCTCAGGCCGCCGACGACGGTGATGGCCAGCGGCCGCATGAGCTCGGTTCCCTCGCCGATGCCCAGTGCCAGCGGCAACATCCCCAACACGGTCGTGAGCGTGGTCATGAGGATCGGCCGCAGGCGCACCGCTCCCGCCTCCACGATCGCCTCCGCGGTAGTCAAGCCGTCCCGCCGCCCGATCTCGACATACTCCACCAGGAGGATGGCGTTGTTGACGACGATCCCCGCGAGGAGGATGACGCCGAGCAGCACGGGCGCCGAGAGGGACGTCCCGGTGGCCAAGAGAATGGAGATCACCCCGATGAGGGAGAGGGGGATCGACACGAGGATCACCAGGGGATCGGCGACGCTTTCGTACTGGACTGCCAGGACGACGAACACGAGGAAGATCGCCAGGCCGATGACGATGGCGAGGTTGCGGTTGTTTTCCCGGACGGCCTCCTCCTCGCCGCCGTAGAGGAGTGAGAACCCGTCCGGGAGGCCGAGGGTGGCGAGCCGCGCCCGGATCTCCCGGTTGACCCGACTGACCGGGGCGATTGCGTCGTTGACATCGGCCGTGATGCGGATCTGCCGGCTCTGGTTTTCGCGGAGAATCGTGGTGGGGCCGGTGGCGAGGGTCACGGAGGCCACATCGCGCAGGTAGATCGGTTCGTCGCGGCCGGGGAAGAGCGCGATCGCACCGAGGTCTTCCGGATTGCGAAACTGCTCACGGGGGAGTCGCACCCGGATGTCATACTCGTTGGTTCCGTCGGTGAAGCGGGTCGGCGTGGCCCCTTCGAGCGCGGTCCGGACCGTCTGACCCACGGCCGCCACAGTCAGACCGAGATCGGCGATGCGCGCTCGGTCGAGGGTGATCGACAGCTGTGGACTGGCTTCCTCGGTCGAGAGCTGGATCCCCTCCAACCCGTCGATCCCTTCCATCCGGTTCACGGCCTCCGACGCCAGGCGTTGTAGCGTCGCGAGGTCGTCACCCTGGACGCTCACGGCCACATCCGAGCCGCTCAGATTGGTCCGGAGCCCCCGGATACGCGGCGGCCGAACTCCGATCCGGGCGCCGGGGATGGCCATCGAATCGATCTGGCGTTGCAGCTCCGCCACCCAGCGACCCGCCGGCATGTCTTGGCGCTCGGTAGCAGGTGCCAGGACGACGTTGACGGAGCCGCGGCCCCCGCGTTGCGACGTCGACCCGCCGAACAGAAAGCCCCCGGCCGTGGCGAAGACGTCGCGGACATGCGGCTGCCGCTTGATGAGGCCCTCCAGGTCGAGCACCACCTGGTTGGTCCGCTCCGGCGGTGTCCCCGGCGGCATGCGCACGAAGACGCTGAGGTTCCCGTCGTCCACCGGCGGGAGGAACTCGGTCGGAAAGCGGCCGACCAGGAGCAACGCACCGACCAACGCGGCGAACGCCCCGGCGACGACCCACCCGCGCCGACGGAGGGAGGCGCGGGCGGTTCGCCGGTAGACCACGGTCAGGCGGTCGAGGAACCGCTGGAAAGCGCGAAGCGGCGCCGCCTCCGCCAGATGGCTGGACCAGCGCACCTTGGCTAGCTGGGCCGCGAGCATCGGTACCAGAGTGAGGGCCACACCGAGGGCAGCCACGATCGCAAACGAGATCGTGAGGATGAGCTCGCGGAAGATCAGGGCCGCGAGGCCCGAGATGAGGAGGAACGGCACGACCGCGGCGAGATTGGTCAATGTGGAGGCGATGACCGCCGACGTCACCTCGGCCGACCCGCGATGGGCCGCGGTCTCAGGGTCGGACGCCCCCATGGCCCGGTGCCGGAAGATGTTTTCCAGCATCACGATCGAGTTGTCCACGAGCATCCCCACACCCAACGCCAGGCCGCCCAGCGCCATGATGTTGAGGGTGAGCCCGCCCAGCCCCATCATCACCAGGGTGGCCAGCACCGCGATTGGGATCGAGAGCCCGATGATGAACGTCTTCCGCAGGCTCCCCAGGAAGAGGAGCACGACAAGCATCGCCAGCACGGCGCCGATGAGAGCCGCGTTCCGTACGCTCCCGACGGCGCTCGCGATGAAGAACGATTGATCGGCCACGACCCGGTGCTGGACCTCGCCGGGGATGAACCGGGACGATTCGAGCTGGCGAAGCCGCCGCCCGACGCCGCCGGCCACCGCGACGGTGTTGGCCTCCGGCAGCTTGCGGACCGACAGTTTCACCGCCGGGACGCCGTTGAGCCGAGCCCAGAGCCGCTGGTCGCGATGAGTGTCCGCCACGGAGGCGATCTCCGAGAGCGGAATACGCTGGGAGGAGCCGGGGACCGGGAGGAGCATCGATTGAATGTCGGCCACCGAGGTAAATTTCCCCGTGGTCTTCCCGACGACCTCGAAGTCCTCCGAGGTGATGTTCCCCGCGGCCACGTCCTGATTCTGGTCGCGGAGTGCCGTGAGGATGTCGTTGAGGGAGAGGCGATAGGAGCGGAGCCGCTCCTGGTCCAGCGTCACGTGGATCTCGCGGACGAGGCCGCCCGAGACGTCGATCGACGCCACGCCCTCCACGGTCAGCAGCTGCGGGAGCAGTTGGAGGTCCACCCAGCGGCGCAGATCCACCAGGCTCCACGAAGGCGAGCTGAACCCCACCTCGTACACCGGGATCTGGGACGGGTCGAACTTGAAGATCGATGGAGGGTCGGCGTCCTCCGGAAGGCGCGAGCGGGCACGGTCCAGGTTCTTCGACGCGTCCTGCAGCGCGAAGTTCATGTCGCTGCCGTAGCGGAAATACAGATTGACGGCGCTTCGGCCTTCGATGGTCTCCGACTCCAGCCGAACCAGGTTCTCCGTGGTAGCGAGCGAGGTTTCCAGGACCCTCGTCACCTGCTCCTCCATCACCTCCGGAGCGACGCCGGGGTAGGAGACACTGGCCCGGATCTGGGGGTAGACGATTTGCGGGAGGAGGTCTATCGGGAGGAGGCGGGCAAAGTAGGCGCCAAGGACGATGACCACCGAGCCGATGGCCAGCGTGCCGATCGGGCGGCGGATGGACAACGACGAGAGGGTGCGCGGCACCTCACTCATCGCCGGCGGCCCCGAGGGGGGAGGCGGCCTGGCTGTCGGCCGCCTGGGCCGCCGCCGGCCGGTCGTTCTGGGTCACCCTGACCGGAGCGCCCTCCCGAAGACTCATCTGGCCGGACGTGACGACCAGATCTCCGGCATCCAGGCCCGCCAGCACCTCCACCCGTCCCTCCGCGGCGAGCCCGGTGCGGATATTCCTCCGGACGAGCGTGTCGGCCTGGACCACATACACAAACGGGCCAATCGGGCTGGCGCCCACCGCCGCGGCCGGCACGGCGAGGACGCCGGGACGGCGCTCGAGGGCAAAGCGGGCGCGGGCCAAGAACCCCGGCCGGATGGCGACCTTGTTCCGGTCCCGCAGCGCCACCTCCACCGGGACGAGCCGGGTCTCGGGATCGGCGCTTGGGAACACGCGACGGACCCACCCTCGCAGGGTCTCTCCCGGGTAGGCATCCAGCTGGACCCGGACGGAGTCGCCCGCTCGGACCCGGACGACATCGAGCTCCGACATCCGGACTCGCACGACCAGCAGGGAATCGTCCGCCACATCGAACATCCGCTGATCGGGAGAAACCGCACTCCCTGCCTCAACATACTTCCGAAGCACCACGCCGGCCCCGGGCGCCTCGATCCGGCTGAAGGCCAACCGGGTCTGCCACAACTCCACATCACTCCTGGCGGTGAGGTAACCCGCCCGGGCGGTCTCGAACTCCGCCTCGGCGATGAGGTCGGCGGCCCGCAGCTGCTCGGCCCGCCGGAACGCCGCTTCCGCGGTGCCCGCCAGCGCCTTGGCGCGCTCGAGCTGCGCCGCCGTCTCCCGGGCGTCGAGCTCGGCCATCAGTTGGCCAGGCCGGACCCGATCACCTTCGACGACGCGAACCGACAGGACTGTCCCCGCGGATCGGCTGTTTACGCCGACGAGTCGCAACGGTTCCACAGGACCAGTCAGAATCACGTCGCGGGTGAGGTCGGTCCGGGCAACGCGGCTGGCGGCGACGGGGATGGCCGTGGGGGCCTCCCCTCCTGTCCCGGGTCTGCCTTGGGCTTCCCCACCAAAGCATCCCGCGGTCGCGAGGGCGGTCGCGGCGAGAATGCTGACGAGGCGGATTGTGGGCAGTGCCGTCATGGGAGCCAGGTCAGGGTCGCGGGCAGGACTGCCGGAAGGCCCGTACTAATATAGGAATGGGCCGGGACGGAGTTTGATGGGCCCCGGCAGGGGCGTACCCTCTTCCTACGGCGGAAGACCACGCAAAGTTGAGCCCGCCGATGACTTGACGGGCGTGGGCTAGCGCGTATGCTATCGGGTCCCCGGCTCGGGGCCCCCACACTGGAGTCACACGACATGCGTCTCATCCTCGCTCGTTCATGCCTCGGCGCGGCCCTCCTCGTCGCCGCCTGCGCCCCGAAGGAGGCGGCCCGGGAGCCCCAGGCATCGGTCCCGCCCCACCGCTTGGAGATCGATGCTCGGGACTACTCCTACACCATGCCGGATACGGTCCCCACTGGCCTCACCACCGTCGTCATGCGGAATGGGGGACAGGAGTTCCACCATGCCCAGTTGCTCAAGCTCGAGGAGGGGAAGACTCTGGCCGACTTTCTGGCAGTCATGGCCGAGGAAGCACCAATGCCCCCCTGGGCCGTGCACCTCGGCGGCCCGCAGGCGGCGGCCCCCGGCGACTCGAGCGCCGTCACGCTGGAGCTGACACCGGGGCATTACGCCGCCTTCTGCGTCATCCCCAGCCCGGGACCCGACGGGGTCTTGCACGTAATGAAAGGGATGTCCAAGGAGTTCGAAGTTGCGGGAGAGCCGCCGGCCGGCGTCGCCGCCCCCACCCCGGACGCTACGATGGTGTTGGACGACTACAGCTTCACACTCTCCGGACCGCTCGCGGCTGGTGATCGGGTGCTCCGGGTCGTCAACCACGCGGCGCAATTTCATGAGGTCGTCATCATCCAATTGGCCCCCGGGAAGACACCGGAGGACGTGCTCAAGTGGATGGAAGGGGGGATGGAGGGTGCCCTGCCGGGCCGTCCCGTCGGTGGCACGGTGGCGCTCGACAGCGGGCGTGCCAACGATGTGATGCTGCACTTGGAGGCCGGGACCTACGGACTGTTCTGTTTCCTCCCTGACGCGACCGACGGCCAGCCGCACATCGCGCACGGGATGGTGAGCTCGCTGACCGTTTCCTGATCCCGCAGCCGACGCCGTCGGAGCCGGTTCCGGCTCATTCCGCGGAGAGCACCCGCACCGGATCGACTCTGGTGGCGCCGCGCGCGGGGCCGTAGCAGGCCGCGAGCGCGACGATGAGAAGTCCCAGCGCGACCCCGCCGAAGGTGACGGGGTCGGTGGCGGACACCCCGAACAACAGCCCCTCGAGCCACCTGGTCAGGACGAGGGCGCCGGCAAGCCCGAGTGCCAGCCCGATCCCCGCCTGGGTCATGCCACGAGTCACGACCATCCGGACCACCGACCCGCGGGCGGCGCCGAGCGCCAGCCGGATTCCGATGTCGCGCCGCTGTCGAACGACTGCGTTCGACAGCACTCCGTAGATTCCCACCGCAGCCAGCACGACCCCGACCGTCGCAAAGGCTCCCAGGAGTAAGGACCAGTAGCGCGGCTTGGCGAGGGACGCCCGCAGCCGCTCCTCCATGGTGCCGACCTCGGACAGGGCGAGCGAAGGATCGAGCGTGCCGAGGGCCCGGCGAACGCCCTCCATCGGTACGGCGCCGCCCCTGGACCGGACGATGAGCTGCACCGAGGCCCAGGGCCACTGAGCATAAGGCGTGTATACCGCGTCGGATGCCTGGGCCTCCAGTCCCTCGTACGCCACATCGCCCACCACGCCTACGACGGTCGTGGGGGCGCAGGAGGTGCAGCCTCCCGAGATCATGCGGCGCCCCACCGGATTCTCACCGGGGTAGAACCGATTCGCCCACCCCTGACTCACGACCACCACTGGTGCCGACGTATCACTGGCCTCAAGGGCACGGCCCGCGAGGAGTGGGATCCCCATGGTCTGGAAGAAATCGGGGCTGACCGCTAGCCAGGGGGAAACCGGCTCTGCCGTCCCCTCTGGGACCGGACGGTCCAGGAGATCGAAGTTGTTGAAGGCCCGCGGCGCGTCGGGCGGGAGGCCCGAGCTGATCGCGACGCGTTCCACCCCAGGGATGTCTCCCAGGACCACGAGCGCGCGGTCCCAGAACTGGATGCGAGCGTTGTTGTCTTGGTACACGCGACCGGGGAGCGATACCTGACCGGTCGCGATCCCCGTTGGATCGAAACCGGGATCGACCCGCTGGAGGAGGGCGAGGCTGGTCATCAACAACACCGCCCCGGCAAGGAGGGGAACCGCGAGCGCGAACTCGGCGACCACCAGCGCCGCCCGGGCGCGACTTCCCCCCACCCCCCGACCGGCACCTCGACCGCCGCGGCGAAGCGCATCGGCCGGATCGGTCCTGAAGGCATGGGCCAACGGCGCGCATCCGAAGATGAGGCCGCTCCCCAGGGTCAACACCGCTGCAAAACCCAGGACCCGAAGATCGAGCCCTACTTCGTCGAGCCGTGGCAGGTCCGGTCCCAGCCGGAGGAGGACCGTGAGGGTGGCGTGCGCGAGCGCCACGCCCAGAACCCCGCCGATGGCGGACAGGAGAAGGCTCTCCACCAGGAGCTGTCGGGCGATGCGCCCGCGCCGCGCGCCGAGAGCCGTCCGAACGGCCACCTCGTGGTCGCGACCCGACGCCCGAGCGAGTTGGAGATTCGCGACGTTCGCGACCGCGATGAGGAGCACGAAGCCGACCGCGCCCAGGAGGAGGTACAGCGCCAGCTGCACGTCGCCCACCACGACTTCCTTGAGGGGAACCGGCGTCAGTCGCGCGGTCGAGTCCCGAAAGCCGTCGGCCCAGAGGGGGTAAATCCGGGCGCTGATTCTCGCCAAGTCCTCGGCCGCCGCCTCGACCGAGACGCCGGCTCGCAACCGGGCCACCGGCCGGAGAAAGAACGGCCCCCGCCGCGTCGGGGTCGGGAGCTTGAGGATGGGCCATACCTCCGCCCGCCACCCCACCATCGACCGCACCTCGCGCGGGAGGACGCCGACGATCGTGTGCGGTGCCCCGTCCAATGTCAGCGACTCACCGAGGGACGCATCCGCCGACCCGAAATAGCGTTCCGCCGTGGCGTGACTGATGACCACCACCAGCCCGGCGGCGGGATCGTCCTCTCCGGCCAGGAATCCCCGGCCGGCCTCCGTTGGCACCCCCAGGGTCATGAACCATTCGGCACCGACCCACCCGGCGGGCACCCGGGCGGGGTCGCCCCGACCGGTAATGGTCGCCTCCCCCGAACGGAATGCGGCTACGTGCTCGAACGACTGTTGCTGTGCCGCGACCGCCTGGAAGTCGACGACCGACAGGGTCCAACGATTGGTGGGGCTGTTGCGCTGAAACAGTCGCACAAGCCTGTCGGACTCGGGATACGGGAGTGGCCGGAGCACGACGCCGTCCACGATGGTGAAGACGGCGGTGGTCACTCCGATGGACAGCGCCATCGTCACGGTGGCGGCCGCGGTGAAGCCAGGCGCCATGCGGAGGCTACGCAAGGCATATCGCGCCTCGCGGAACAGCGCACGACCACTCCAGCCTCGTTCGACCGAGCGTGGACTCCCGCGCCAGGCGGCGAGTCGCTGGCCGCACGCCGTCCAGGCGGTACTCACCAGCGTCCACGCCGCGTAGGAGGCGCACGCCCGGCGACTGACCGCCGCCCGCGCCCGACATTCGGCCACGAACGTGACCTCCATATCCGCCAGGAACCGGTTGCGATAGTCGGGCGGGTAGAGGCTCCCAACGGTGCGAAAGAGCCGCCGCAGCACGGCCACGAACCGCTCGCTCATCGGGCCCGTCGAGGTTCGGCGTCCGCCAGCGCGGCCAGCTCCCGCAGCCGCAGCGCTTCTGCCCGCGCCCCCGCGCGGCCCGCAGGCGTCAGCCGGTAGACCTGCCCGGGCCGCCCCGGATTCCCCGTGGCCTCCTCGCCGGGGACGACCTGGACCCAGCCGTGATCCACCGCCCCGCCGAGGTGGCGGTAGAACGATGCCAGCGAGGGGGCCCGCCCGGCCCCGCTCTGCTCACGGATGGCCGCCAGGATGTCGACGGCGTTCCGGTCTCGAGCGCCGAGCGCGACCAGCACCTGGTAGGTCGAAAGATTCATGGCATCGGTCGTGTTTTTCTCATAATGAGAAATATTGAGTTCCACGACGAGAAGGTCAACCCCGTGGATGCGCGCCCCAGTGGGGCACCGGAGTCGTCGGAGGCGCCGGTCAGAGGCGCCCCCGCGTCAAGGGATAATGAAGGAAACGCTGGGTGGCGCGACGGAATACGGCGACCGGACCCATTCGAGCGCGGCCAAGCCATCGCCTCGGAACCTCATGGAATGGGGACCACCGCTCGTTGCCGAACTTGGTCCCCCTACCCCACGGTTCTCCTCCCGTACCGGGTTAATCATGTCGCAACGCCACCGAGGGGTCCACGGTGGACGCCCGGTGCGCCGGGAGTGTGCAGGCGACAGCGGCTACCAGCGAGACGACCAGGATCACCGGCCCGTAGGCCAATGGGTCCGTCGGGTCTACGCCTGGGACGAGGCTGCGGAACGCCTGCTGGAGCGCCACCGCAACGATCCCGCCGATGGTGACCCCAAGGAGTGAGAGGATGAGACCCTGGCGAAGCGTCGCGAACGCCACGGCACCCCGGGAGGCGCCGAGCGCCATCCGAATCCCGATCTCACGGGTCCGCGCCGAGACCAGGTAGGCGATGAAGCCGTACAGTCCGATACCGCCCAGGAGGACGCCCACCCCCGCCAGGAGGGAGAGGATCACCATCTGGAACCGGAGGGGCGCAAACCAGGTCGTCAGGAGCCCGACCATCGGCTGGAGCGCCGCGGCGGGAATCTGCGGATCGGCCAGGCGGATCGCGTCTGCCAGCGCCGTGGGCGGCACCGTGGCGCCGTCCACTCCGGCCACGACGATCTGTCCAAAGCCCCACGTGTCCTGCGCCGAGGGGACGTACAGCTCCGGGGGCGGATCCTGATCCGGCCCGAAGTGCCGGGTGCTCCCCACGACACCGACGATCGTGCGCTCGGTGAGCCCGTGCCGGCCGCTCACGGAAATCCGGCGGCCGACGGCATCACCCGCGGGGAAGTGCCGCCGGGCCACGAGTTCGCTCACGATAATCACGGGCCCGTGGACCGTATCGTCTCCGAGGTCGAAATCACGTCCTGCCACCAACGGGATGCCCAACAACGAAAAGTATCCGGGTGTCACCGTGTGGTACTGGGCGATGGACTGCTCCTCCTCCCCCGGGGCCGAATACCCGAAGCGCATCGTCGACCCGACGATCGGCGGATTGACTGCGAGCGCGGCCACGAGTCCCTGCGCGCGGAGACGCCCGACGACCTGGTCGAAGAACTGAGCGCGGGCGGCGTCCTCGGCATATCGCTCGCCGGTCAACGCAACCGGGGCGGCGGCGAGACCCTCGGGTCGGAAGCCGAGATCGGTGGCGGCCAACGTCCGGAAGTAGCGCCCCACGACGACGCCTCCCACGAGGAGTACCGTCGCCACCGCGATCTGCGACACCAGGAGGACGCGCCGCCCGCGATAGCGTTCGCGGAAGGCGCCGATGTCGCGCCCGATGTCGACCGGCACGCCGAGCCGACCGAGGACGTGGCTGGCGAGTCCGGTGGCGACCGCCACCACGGCCGCCGCCCCCAGCAACATGAGGAGGATGCGACCGTCGACCTGGGTCTCGGCCAGCCGAGGCACCCCCGCCGGGGCAAGACGCTTGATCGGCGTCAGCACCCAGATGGCGATGAGCGCCGCGATCGCGGCCCCACCGGCCGTCAGAACGGCGTTCTCGACGA
>Ga0210123_1000567_pt1 | contig 22618 bp, 20 predicted proteins | sample Muzzi_PWB_D2_FD_185535 | JGI IMG/M metagenome (GOLD analysis project Ga0210123, IMG submission 185535) | Wetland microbial communities from San Francisco Bay, California, USA, that impact long-term carbon sequestration - Muzzi_PWB_D2 (SPAdes) | ecosystem: Environmental > Aquatic > Marine >... | reverse complement strand
AGCGCTCCATGATGGTGATGCTCTCCTGGTCGAAACGCTTGTGGGGCTCGATCTGCCCCAGGCCGATCACCCCACGCACGCGCTGGTCCATCTTCAGGGGGATGCCCACCACCGAGTGGACCGGGTCCAGGGCAGTCACAGCCAGTCGTTCGGACCAGTTCTGGTAATCGTCCACCAGCATGGGCTGGCCGGTCTGCCAGACCTTGCCGCTGAGCCCCTGACCCTTGCAAATCGTCAGCCCGAGCTGGTCGCTGAAGAACCCCATGCCCACCTGGATCTCCATGCGGTCGCCGTCGCCGGCCAACAGAAAAATATACCCGTGCTGCGTTCCGGCCAAAGCCGCGGCCCGCTCCAGAATTGTCTGCAGCAACTCCTGGGGGTCCAGCTTGTCCAGCAGCGCCAAAGCGGTCTCATGCAGGGCGGTCAGATACTCGTTCTGTCGCCCAATGGCCCGCTCGGCCGTCATAAGCTTCTCAGACTGCCGCCGCAACTCCGCCACCCGCCGCAGCAACACCTCCTGATTAAGCTGATCGTTCATAAGCTTTTTATTGGCCCGGGTCTATGCGCACCGCTTCCCGACCACAGCTAATGCGGGAATCATGTTCTTATGTAACCGGAACCATCCACAACTTAAAGTTTAGCACTTAAAACTATCTTTTCATATAATTACAATCTTTTTGACGACATTCACCATCTCCTCCGGATCATCGATCACCTGGATAATATCCATGTCGCCAGGCGAGATCGTGCCGCCGTCCAGCAGACGGGCCCTGATCCAGTCCAGCAGTCCTGACCAGTACTCGCTGCCCGCCAGAATGATGGGAAAGGGCTTGATGCGCTGGGTTTGAATCAAGGTGATCACCTCGAATATCTCATCGAGGGTGCCGAAGCCCCCCGGCAGGCCGATGTAGGCCGCCGCATATTTGATGAACATCACCTTGCGGATGAAGAAATATTTGAACTCAACCTGTATATTGGCGAAATCATTTGGTTTCTGCTCAAAGGGTAGCTTGATATTCAGCCCCACGGAATTGCCTCCGGCATCGGCCGCCCCCTTGTTAGCCGCCTCCATCACGCCGCCGCCGCCACCGGTGATAATGGAAAACCCGCTTTGGGCAAAGGCCGCGGCGATCCGCCGGGCATGATCATAAACAGGATTGTCCGGCTGGGTGCGCGCCGAACCGAAAATGCTCACTGCGGGCCCCAGCTCATGCAGGGCCTCCACCCCGTCCACGAACTCCCCTAGAATCTTAAACAACCGCCAAGACTCGCCAAGCCTGATATCATCAATTAAAAATTGCCGTTCCATGTATCTCCCCGTATCATCACAGTTAAGTCCACAAAGGTGAAACTATCCAAAATAACATCGAATATAGCAACAACTGCCCGACCACCGCAACCGTTGTTTCCATTTCCACACCGACACAAGATCGGCACCCGGGCCATTCAGGTCCATGGTCTTCGTTGGGCGGGGCTCCGTACCCGCCGCAACAGGCCAACCTCAATCAAACGATGCTCGAAACAGCATTGACACACCTCATTCGAAATGGTAAGAATTCGGTTTTATTATTTGTACCCGCACAATACCTTTTCAGGCTTGACCTTAGATGCCATCAACCTCAGAACCGCTTCGGCGCGACGTGACCATCGTAAACGATTTGGGGTTGCACGCCCGCGCCGCTGCCAAACTGGCCAAAGCAGCACAACAGGCCGGCGACAAAGTATGGCTGGCATTCGGGCCCGAGCGCATCGACGCCAAACAGGTCATCGACATCCTGACCCTGGCGGCGGCCAAGGGAGACAAGGTCACGGTCATGGTTGAAAAGGCTGACGACATGGATATACTGGATCATATCATCGCGCTTTTTAAAGACGGCTTTGGAGAGTAGCGCCGTGCAGGAAGAATTAAACAGAGAGATGATCATACGGGGCGTCGGCGGATCGCCGGGCATCTGCATTGGTAAAGCCTACCTGGTGGACAAAGAGGGCGTCGAGGTGGTGCCCAAATACACCATTGCCAAGGGCAAGCTGACGGCGGAAAAAAAGCGCTTCAAAGCCGCGGTCAAAAAAGCCGCCGACGAGCTGCACCAGATCATCAGCGACACTCCCGAGGAACTGCGCGAACACGCCCAGATCATCGAAACCCACGCCGTCCTGCTCAAGGACAAGATGCTCTACGGCCGCACCATCGAGACCATCGAAAAAGAGCTGATCAACGCAGAGTGGGCCCTTAAAAAAGTGGTCGCCCGCATCAAACCCATGTTTGATAGCATGAACGACGCCTACCTGCGCGACCGTGCCGAGGACATCGTACACGTCTCCGACCGCATATTGAACAAACTGCTGGGCACCGACAGCGTCAGCATCGGCGCCATCAACAAGCGCGTGATTCTGGTGGCCAAGGACCTTTCACCGGCCGAGACAAGCCAGATCCAGTTGGAACGCATCATGGGCTTCGTGACCGACGGCGGCGGGCGCTCCTCCCACACCACGATCATCGCCCGCAGCCTGGAAATACCCGCCGTACTGGGGCTGGTCAACGCCAGCAAGACCATCAGGAACGACGACATCATCATCGTGGACGGCACTGCCGGCGTGGTGGTGGTCAACCCCAGCGAGAGCACCCTTTTCGAAGCCGAGCGCCGCATGGCCGAGTTTGCGGCCCGTCGCGCGGCTTACGCCCGCAGCAGCCACCTGCCGGCTCAGACCAAGGACGGCCTGCGCATGTCGGTGATGGGCAACATCGAGCTGCCCGAAGAGGTGGTGGCTGTGCTGGACAAAGGCGGGGACGGCATCGGCCTGTACCGCACCGAATTCCAGTACCTGGCCCGGCCGGTCTTTCCCGGCGAAGAGGAACTTTTTGAGCATTACAAAGACGTGGTCGATGTCATGCCGGACAAACCGGTCACTATCCGCACCCTGGACATCAACGGCGACAAAGCTCTGACCTACGCAACTGAAGACCATGAAGTCAACCCGGCGTTGGGCCTGCGGGCCATCCGCTATTGCCTGCAAAAACCCGATGTCTTCAAGACCCAATTGCGCGCCATTCTCAGGGCCGCCTTTTACGGTCAGGTGCGCATCCTTTTTCCCATGATCTCGCGGATGGATGAAATCCGGGCCACCAAGCGCATCCTGGCCGAAGTGGAAGCCTCCCTTGAAAAAGACGGCCTGCCCTACGAAAAAGATATTCAAATCGGCATCATGATCGAAGTGCCCTCGGCCGCCATCATGGCCGACGCCCTGGCCAAAGAAGTGGATTTCTTCAGCATCGGCACCAACGACCTGATCCAGTACACCATGGCCATCGATCGCGGCAACCGCCACGTGGCCCACCTTTACAACCCCCTGCACCCGGCCGTAATCCATCTGCTCAAGCAGGTGGCCGACGCCGGACGGGAAAACAATATCCCGGTCTTCATGTGCGGCGAGATGGCCGGCGAGCCCCTCTACCTGCCCATCCTGCTGGGGCTGGGCCTGAACGAGCTGAGCACCAACTCCCAGGCCATTCCGGTGGTCAAAAACGCCATCCGCACCCTGGACATCCGGACCTGCCAGGAGTTCCTGGCCAAGGTCTTCAAGCTCACCGACGCGGAACAGATCGAAACCCTGGTCAACAAAACTTACGGCGACCTGCTCAACAACAACAAAGAACATTGGGGGGAGTAGTCCGACGTGTCCGAGGATCACATCAAAATCATCGCCGAAAACCGCAAAGCGCGCCATGACTATTTCATCGAGGACCGCATCGAAGCCGGTCTGGTGCTCAAAGGCACTGAAGTCAAATCCCTGCGCCAGGGCCGCGCCAACCTCAAGGACAGCTACGCCAAAATTAAAAAGGGCGAGGTCTTCGTGCACCAGCTGCACATCAGCCCGTACTCCTTCGCCTACTACGACAACCACGATCCCCTGCGCGTCCGCAAGCTGCTGATGCACCACCACGAGATCAAAAAACTGACCGGCAAACTCACCGAACGCGGCTACTCCCTGATCCCCCTGCGCCTCTATTTCCGAGAGGGCAAAGTCAAAGTCCTCCTAGGCCTGGCCAAAGGCAAACGCCAATACGACAAACGCGAAACCATCCGCCGCCGCGAAGAAAAACGAGACCTCGACCGCCAACGCAAAAATTACAAATAGCCGCCCATACAACCCGTTGGGTTGAGCACAGCGAAACCCAACGCAGTGACTGAGACAATGTCTATGTTGGGTTTCGCTGCGCTCAACCAAACCTACTGCTGCTAATTGCTGCGGTCCGCTGAATGCGTCCATTTCGTACAGGGCTTTTGCTTGACTTTTGGGGCTTGATTCATTAGGGAAACCAGTATATCTCTAATAGTTCAGGTATTTTATACAATCCATCAATCCGATGCCGGTCAAATCGGAGGACTGCATGACAAAAAAAAGGGGAAAATCGGTCAGCTTTGACGCCATGGTAAAGTTTTTTATGCATACCTACAACATCCCCACCAAGCAGGATATTGATCGTCTCAACGAACGCTTGGACCGTATCGAACGGCTGATCGTCAGCACTGGAACGGCAAGGAGCCGACGCACCAGCAGCTCCAAAGAGTCTATCCGGCAGCCGACCATTACGGCTTCGGACCATGTACTGGAAATTGTCCGCCGCTATCAGAACGGGGTCGGTTTTGCCGAGATACAGCTCCAGACCGGGTTTGGTGCCAAAAAATTGCGCAACATTATCTTCCGATTGAATAAAACAGGAAAAATCAGGCGCAAGAGCCGCGGCATCTATATCGAAGCATAGCATTGCTTTTGGCGTTTGCCTTCATAAGCTGCGCATGCTTGCCATCCTCAACATGAATTCAGGAGCAACACATGGCTGCCATTAATGATACCAACAATCAAGGGCTTGAAGTTCGGTCCGAATTATCCGGGTACCGCATCGAGCAGATCATTTCGCTAACGGAAATCAATGGGTTTCTTTACAAACTGGTCCATTTAAATACCGGTGCGCGTCATCTTCATATCAGCACCCAAGACCGGGAGAACGCCTTTGGCGTGACGTTTAAAACCGTACCGTCCGATTCGACCGGCGTGGCGCATATTCTGGAGCACACCGTGCTGTGCGGCTCAGAAAAATATCCGGTGCGCGATCCTTTTTTCTCCATGCTGAAAAGAAGTTTAAGCACTTTTATGAATGCTTTTACCGCTTCGGACTGGACCATGTACCCCTTCTGCACGCAAAATCCAAAAGACTACTACAATCTTATGGATGTCTACCTGGACGCGACCTTCTTTCCCGACATCGCAGCGCTGAGTTTTAAGCAGGAGGGACACCGCCTGGAGCTTGAAAAGGATGCCCAACACAATAATGAAGAACGTCTGGTCTACAAAGGCGTCGTTTACAACGAGATGAAAGGGGCCATGTCTTCGCCCGACCAAGTCATGGCACGCTCAATTCTGAATGCACTCTATCCGGACACCACATATAGCAACAACTCCGGCGGCGACCCCAAAGTCATTCCGCAGCTGACCCATGAGCAGCTCAGAGGATTTCATCGGCGCCACTATCATCCCAGCAATGCTTTTTTCTACACCTATGGCAACCTGCCCTTAAAGCGGCACCTGTCGTTTATCAATGATAAGATCATGAAGCGCTACAACGCCATCGATCCCGGCACCGAGGTCGCCATGCAGCCGCGCTGGCACGCGCCCGAATCCGTACGCTACACTTACGCCTTGGCCCCCAATGAAGATGCCACCCGCAAGACCCAGGTCTGCCTGGCGTGGCTGGTCGGCGATATTTGCGACACCTTTGAAGTACTGGCGCTTACTGTGCTGGAGCAGGTTCTCTTGGGGAATGCGGCCTCGCCGCTGCGCAAGGCCCTCATGGATTCTGGATTGGGGAGCGCATTGAGCGATGCCACAGGTTTCGATGCGGACAATCGCGACACCTTGTTCGCATGCGGCCTGAAAGATGCGGACGAGGCATCGGCCGAAGCGATTGAAAAGCTGATCTTCGACGTGCTCGCTCAACTGGTGAAGGAAGGCATTGAACGGGAGTTGATCGACACGGCCATCCATCAAATCGAATTTCATCGCAAAGAAAAAACCAACAGTCCCTATCCTTACGGATTAAAGCTTCTGCTGACCATTGTCGGCAGTTGGTTGCACGGTGGCGAACCCGAACGAATTCTGCATCTGGACGCAGATCTGAACGCATTGCAGGAAAAAATAAATGCCGGCCCCTTCCTGGAAGATTGTATTCAACGCTATTTTATAGACAACCCCCACCGCATTCGAATGATCCTGGCGCCGGACCAGCAAAAGGCGCAAAAAGAGGAAGATCGCATCCAAAAAGAACTCCAGGAGCGCAAAACGCAGCTCAGTTCAACCGAGCAAGACCAAATTCGGCATGATGCGGCGGCACTTAAAGCCCTTCAAGAAAGCGAGGAGGATATCGCCTGTCTGCCGACCCTGGAATTGGCTGATATCCCTTCCGACGTTCCACGATATGCACCGTCCCGCATTGCAGCCAAGGCGCCGCTCTGGTGCTATGCCCAGCCCACTTCCGGTATTTTGTATTTTAATGGCACCGCCAGCGCCGACATTGAACCGGACCTGCTCTCCTGGGTACCCTTTTTCTGCTTTGCCTTCACCAAAATAGGCACAGCCAAAAGCAGTTATGCCGAAATTGCACGCAAAATTGACGCGGTCACCGGCGGACTGACCCTCAGCGCCCATGCACGGGCACCTTGGAACCAGCATCACGTCTGCCTGCCGTTGATCGGTCTGAATGGCAAATGCCTGTCGCGCAACATCACTTCCATGCTGGCCCTGATTGAAGAGCTTATCGGCGCCATGACGTTTGCGGACCTGACCAGGCTGAAGCAATTGTTGGGAGAATACCAGGCCGGTCTGGAGTCGATGATCGTTCATAACGGGCATCGACTGGCGATCTCTTTGTCGGCGAGATGCTTCTCACCCGCCAGCGCTCTCTCTGAAATATGGGGGGGCATGCATCAGGTCGCAGCCATTCGAAGGTTTAACAAACAAAGCGATCCGTCCAACCTGAAAAGGTTGGCTGACCAATTGGGCGCCATCGGCCAGGCCGTATTCCAGTCTGAAAATCTTGTGATGGCCGCAATCGGAGAAGAAGATAGCGTGGACCAAGCCACCAACAGCATTGAGTCCGGCGAGATTTTCCCCCGTTTTCATCGCGACCGTCAACAACTGGACCTAAAGCCTCTAAAGATGCAGACAGAAAAGAACCTGCCCCTCGAAGGTTGGAGCACTTCCACGGCGGTGGCATTTGTCGCACGCACCATACCGGTCGTCGCATTGGGCCACAGCGATGCACCAGCGCTGGCTGTATTGGCCAAGATGCTGCGTTCACTGTATCTGCATCGTGAAATTCGTGAAAAAGGCGGCGCCTATGGCGGGTTTGCCTTGTACAATCCTGAACAAGGATTGTTCAGCATGGCTTCCTATCGCGACCCCCACATTACGCGAACCATGGGGGTATTTGAAAGGGTACGGGAGTTCGTACACACCACCGGGTTCGAGCCGGAAGACATCAAGGAAGCTGTTCTGCAGGTTTGCTCGGAGATCGACAAGCCCGACCCGCCCGGACCGGCCGCGCAAAAAGCATTTTCAAGATTGATTCTTGGCTTGATGGACGATGAACGAAAAAAATTCAAGCAGCAACTTCTGCGGATCACACCTGAAAAGCTTCTGGAGGTTGTGGATCGATATTTTAAACCCGATAATGCCCAATGCGGAATTGCGGTGATTGCCGGGGAAGACCATCTCAAGCAGGCCAATGAAGAGCTCTCGGGCACCCCGCTTCGCATCAATGCAGTACCGTAATGCCAGAAATCAGCTTTAAAAGCCTCGCAAGCGGCGGCGGGACCAAACGCATCGCGGACCGGCCGCATCAAATAGCCGCCATCTGCCCGATCATGGCACGCAGGCGTGCCGAAACTTCCTCCGGCATGGCGGAGGAGTTCATCTTGCGGCACAATGCCACGGTTTGTTTGAGCGTGGCCAGACATACCTGACATGGCGGACAATCTTGAAGATGTTTCTCAATCTCGTCACAACTGGCTTGGTCCAGCTCATTGTCAAGATATTCAGACAACTTTTCAAAAAGTGCGCGGCATTGTCGGTGGTCATGCATCTTTTTATCCATTCTTCTTGGCCCAGAGCTGCAGGATTCACAGTGTATGGTAGGTTTTAAGTTTATCCCGCAAAAACAAACGCGCCCGGTGGAGGCGAACCTTGATGTTCGAGGGGCTTAATTTCAGTATTTGGGCGCTTTCATCCGTACTGAAACCTTCAATATCCCTGAGCACCAGAACCACGCGGTACTTTTCCGGAAGTGCTAAAATTGCCTTTTTCAACGTGCGGCTCAATTCCTCGTTGAGGACTTGATCCAGGGGCAGACTGGCCCATGCGGGCACTTGCTTTTCCACCGCGGCCTCATCCTGTGGCAAGAATTCATCCAGCGACAATTCCCGCTCCGGGGCAAATTTGGATTTTCGCCGTTTCTTGATGCAAGTGCTGGTAGCAATGCGGTAGAGCCAGTTTTTGAATTTGGTCTCATAGCGAAACCCTTGAATATATTTGTATACATTCAGAAATGTATCCTGAACCACATCTTCTGCGTCTCGTGGTTCACCGCACATTTTCAGGCCGAAATTGTACAGCACACGTTCATAACGCCGCACCAGTTCGGGGAACCGGTCCATTCGACCGGACTGAATGGCTTCGATGAGCTTGACATCGGAATCAACTTTCTTTTGAATCGGCGTCGGATCTGGCATGCTCTTTTTTGCTTGTCACCTGACAGGCATCCCGCACTCAAGTGGATATGCCGAATTTGGGTAAAATATACCCCTGCAGAATATACCAGGCTGCGACAACGATCAAGAGCCACACGATCTCTTGCATGATCAACTCCTCAGTTAGCTATCAGACTTTCGGGATCAAACCCGTTCATTCGATCCCGGTACCCGATTTCCCTGATCAAGCCTTATCACTTATCGAGCCCCCAGGCATTGAAGGGTTACAATTTTCCCCTTACGCTATGAACAACAGGATAGAAGCTATCTCAAAATACGGATTTCGGTCCAGAATGCAGGCGCGGACGGTTTTCGAATCACGCCATCGGCGTGACATACTTGTATTATGTCGATGATTCGAAATCTGGACCCAACACCCAGATTGGACCAAAAGACTTCATATAGCTATCTTCTAAATCCCGCGCGCGCGTATGCCGGACGAATCAATATCGTATTTTTTGATTTTGTAGTGAATGGCACGCCGGCTGATGCCCAGAAGCTTGGCGGCTTCTTTTTGAACACCACCGGCTTGTTTCAGCGCCCGGATAATGGCATTTCTCTCCGTGTCTTCCAGTGAAAAAGAGTCCGTCTCCATTTCGTCTTCTTCGGCAACATCAACGGAGGGAAGTCCTGACAGATGAAGATCCTTGGGTTTGAGCGTATTGCTGCGGCACAGCACGATGCCTGCCTCGATGGCATTTTTCATTTCACGGACATTGCCGGGCCAAGGGTATTCACACAAGTACTTAGTGGTTTCATCCGGGAGCTTGATCAAAGGCGTCCCGTGCTGCTGGGCGGTATTAAGGACAAAGATCTGCGCCAGGGTCGGAATATCTTCTTTACGGTCTCTCAACCGGGGCACATTTAAGGTGACTACCCTGAGCCGATAGTAAAGGTCTTCCCGGAAATTCCCTGCTTTTATATCCTCCACCAGATCCGAATTTGTGGCGGCAATCACCCGGCAGTCCACGGCATTCTCTTTGAGGTCGCCGATGCGACGAATCTTGCGGTCCTCGAGGAATCTCAGCAACCGGACTTGCATATCCACGGAAATATTGCCGATTTCATCCAGAAACAGCGTGCCTTTGTCCGCGGTTTCAATCAATCCTTTTTTATCGCTGACAGCATGGGTAAAGGATCCCCTTATGTGCCCGAAAAGTTCACTCTCCAACAGACCGGCCGGCGTGCTGCCGCAATCCACAACCACAAACGGTTGGTTTGCGCGCGGGCTCAACTCGTGGATCAGGCGTGCGATACGCTCCTTGCCCACCCCGCTCTCGCCAAGAATAAGAACGCTGACATGGCTCTCGGCCACACGCTTGACCAGGGAATACAATTCCTTCATCTTCGGGCTTTTGACAGCCTCCATATCCCGGAGCACCGAATTGCCTTCGCTCACATCCTTCAGGCCCGGATTCTCTTCCAATACTTTGCGAAGCTTAAACACCAGCTCACGGCCGTCAAACGGTTTGGCCAGGTAATCCACCGCCCCGGCTTTGACCGCCTTAACCGCATCGGGAATGGTTCCATAGGCCGTCAGAAAGATGATGGGCAGTCCAGGTTGAATGGTGCGGGCCTTGGTTAGCACCTCCATACCGCTCATACCAGGCATTTTCATATCCGAAATCATTAAATCAATAACATTTTCTTTAAGCAGCCGAATCGCTGTCCGGCCGTTTTCGGCTCGATGGATGGCAAATCCTGCCGATATCAATCGCGCTTCCAGCACTTCCAAGACATTTTTATCGTCATCTACAATCAGAATGGAGGTAGCGCTGTTTTCTTGTGTTTCCATGTTCTATCACCGTGGAGTGGATGATTCTGCTGAAGGGATGGCATTCTTCTTTTTCTGGATTTTCTGGTCAATCGTCTCCAGAGCTTTTATCTGCCGCTTTAACTCACCAATCTCTTTCTCATGAGCCTGAATTGTTTTTTTGTGCTTTTCCAAAGTCTCCCGAGCCGTCTCGAGTTCACCTCGCAAGCGGTCCAACTCATCCCTGCTTTTAATCAGCAGCCACCGCGATACCATGGGTTCTTCGGCGGCCTCCTGGGCTTGTGTCGGCGTTAAGGGAATATTGGAAAAGAGCATTTTCTCCTGAACCAGGGCATCGACCAAAACAGGATTTTCATATTCAAACTTCTCGGGCGCATTTGCAATCCATTGTCGCCAAAGCAACAACGCATCATTATACTCTTCCGGGGTTTTAGCAGCCATGAGTCTTGAACAAGCCAGCCCGTAAAGGGCAATGAGCGCAAACCTTCTATTGCTGGTTTGGGTTCGTATGGTGTCGAAATAATTGGCGGCTTCAAGATACTCCCGTTTCTGGTAAGCTGCCATGGCTTCTCGATATAACTTCATAACGCTGGGCGATGGGCGGGATTCGACCGCCGCAGGCTTTAATGGCAAGGGAAATTGGCAACCGCCCGCAAACAAAAGACTTAGACAGATCAACCCACAACAAAATCTATTGAACACAAAACCATAATTTATCATATGCACAACCTGCAAAAGGGTTTTTTACCAGTTGCCCCTATTTACGACCAGAAACAAAAATGTACAATATTTAATAGGCAGCTGAGGTCTTGGTTGGACGCCTGATATCTGTTCAAACCATCCTCAGGGAAACTTTAATGCCCTAATTTCATGACCCTATTTGCTGAAGGCGCCAAAGGCAAGGTAAAACTGAAGGTGCTTCCCTGGCCGACGGCGCTCTCAACCCAGATGTTGCCGTTATGGGCCTCAACGATATTTTTGGTGATGCTCAGTCCCAATCCGACCCCGTCCAAATGATCCCGCACGGAGGGTGCGCGATAGAATTTATTAAAGAGCTTGACCTGGTCCTTCTCCAGAATTCCGGGACCGTTGTCCACGACTTTAAAGGTCAGAGAGATCAAGTCAGGCCCCGGCCCCACCTTGACCCACACTTTGGACTGGGCATCGGAAAATTTGATCGCATTTCCCATCAGGTTAAGGAAAACCTGCTGTAAATATTGGGCATCGCCAAATACATCCGGTGTTTCCGGCGGAATTTCGGTATGGATGCTGATCTCTTTGGCTTCGGCCGATGGTTTCAGGCTCTCAACACATGAGGAAACCAGGGCGACAGCATCAACCGGTTCAAAATTCAGTTTCAGGGCGCCGGGCTCCAATCGGGAAGCTTGCATCAGGTGGTTCAACAAATCGCAAATGCGTCCAATCTCGCTGCCCGCAATTTCCAAAAACCGCCGCTGCCGATCGGTAATGGGCCCCATGACCTCCTCGCCGACCATGTTGACCGACTCTCGGATGGACGTTAACGGTGTCCGAATCTCATGGCTCAGCATCGATATGAAATCCGAGCGCAGTCGCTCTTCCTGACGCAGACGCTCAGCCATCTCGTTGAATGCCGTCGCCAGCTCGCCCAACTCGTCCTTAGAACGAATCCGAACCGGTTCGCTGTAGCGATCCTTGGCCACTGATCGAATGCCTCGCATCAACTCTTTCAACGGCCGGATCATGGAATAGGCCAGAAAGACCACGCCAAGAAGACCGACCATACTGGATATTCCCAATCCAATCAGAGCATTATGAATGGATGCCCTTCCACGACGGTTCAGCTCGCGCGTGGCTTCCTCAACCTCCAACTGATTCTCGATGCGGGCCTGGGAGATCAATTCAATCCATTCATTGATCACATTCTCCGGTATCCATATCTTCTGTTCGCTACGATCCCCTTGCGCCGGGTCCATTGCCTGCGGATTCCGGTATTTTAAATAGGCTTTTTGAACCTGGTCCCATTGCGGCGATAATTCTTGATCCGTCATTTTCAATGCCAGGATTTTTTGCAGGCTCTGCTCAAATTCCTGCTGGGCATTTATAAAAAAGGTTAAATAATCGTCCTTTTTGAGCAAACGATACTTCTTTTCATTTTCCTCCATGCTGAGCAGGTTCTCAAACATCTTTTTGGAGTGATCTGAAATCGAGTAGTTCTTGCTGACGATGCTTTCCGAGATGTGGGCCACCTGCTGAAAATCCAGATACAGAACCAGAATGGTCCCATAGAAAATGGAAACAATTGCAAAAAACCAAATTAATAGCTTTCCGGTAATACCGTAACTTGGGTCCATAATTTTCAAGGTGTTGGCCTAAAGGAACTATTTAATATTGATCACGCACCAGACAAGCACTCTAAATAGCAGAAATTAAATTCCAAGTAAATGGATCTGGCATTGGCAATGGCCAATTCCGTGACGGATGTATTGGACTTCATGCAAATTACGAAATTAACGAAGGGTTTGAGCAAAAATGGTACCTGGCGAGTAAAAATGGTAACCAGGACCAACTCGGTTTATGGCTCAGGCTCTTTTTTGTCCATGAAACTATAACGATTTGCGCAAACCGGCCGATCGGCATGCAAATTGCTTTCCTATTGCCAAAGGCAAACGGTTTCGCATAAAATACTTTACATTGAGGGGACGATAGGATAGGTGCTGAAAGCTAATATCCAACTCAAAAAAAATGAACGACGCCTGAAGGTAGAAAGGCGCCGTTTCCATTATTCGGAGTATATTCCCGAAAGACGTTCGGGTCGGGAGCGCCGTATCCCGGTTCGATGGCTGCTGCCGGCCGGACTCGAGAATTTTGTGCCAACTGGGGTTTGAAACTTGGATAGAGCTATTCTAATCCGACCATAAAGATTTCCCTGGTCGGTTTCAGACAAACACCTAACTCAGGCTAAAATATTGGCCCCCTCAACGGTACAGAAAAAAATTAGATGACGCGATATTACGCTGCAGCACAAAGGTACGTGATCGGATTTGCAATTTTGATTCTGTTTGGATTACCCACAGCTCTCCATGCGGAATGCCAGGCAACCCTTCAATGGGACCCCAACCAATCAGCCGTCGGAGGTTACCGCCTCTACCAGCGCGAAACAGGTCAAGCCTACAATTACAGTCAATATATCGACGTGGGACAGTCAAATACGAGCCCGGTCACCGGCCTGAATGACAATACCACCTATCATTTTGTCGTGCGGGCGTATCTCGGTGCCGATGAAAGCGGCAACTCCAATGAAGTCACCTTTGATTGTAATACAGGTACTCCCAATAACGGTGGTACCCCCAGCGGCGATGCAAATCCGCCAGCACAGCCACACACAATAACACCGTCCGACAATGCGCAGGATGTCAGCATGCAGCCGCAGCTCAGGACCAGCGCATTCTACGATCCGGACGCGGGTGATTACCACGCTCAGACTCGCTGGCAGATTTTCCGCATGGACACCGATGCGTGTGTCTATGATACGACCAGCAACTCCGCACTGACGACGCTGAACGTGCCTTCCTCCGTGTTGGACGAGTTCACCGCTTATTATTGGACGGTGCGCTATTATAACCAGAAGGGCGGTATTTCCCAATCAGCGCCTTACAGCGACTTCACGACCATGCAAACAGCGGAGAGCAATCCATCGTCAACCCTTAGCAGCGGCAGCAGCAGCGGCGGCAGCAGTGGCGGCGGGTCCGGCGGCGGATGTTTTATCGGCACCCTTTTCAGACCATAGCCGACGCTATCAAATTCTACATCAATGCCTACCTATATCTATTTCCATTCGAAAGCATAATGGACCAGAGCCTTATCTTTGGCAACAGGTTCCAGATCCGTAAAATCCCCTTCGCCCCCCCACCATGCCGGCACTTGTCGCATCCAATGCCATTATCAAGAGCATGCTTGACTTGTCGATGCTAAAAAGTTAAAACCCTCGCACTCATCTTAACATCAAGCTGACTGACAGGCGCATTGACTCCAGGAAGGGACGGTATGCTACGACTCGGCTCCACGCCTCCTCACACCCGAGAGATGGATTTAGATGACATTTTCCTTTCTCGATTAAAACTACTTGTTATTATGGGAAAATCATTCCTGGAAGGCCATCCTCTGGGAGAGCACCGCCGTAAGGCCATGCTGGAAAATGCCCGCCATGTCGAATCTGAATCCATTGACCTGGGAGGCCTGATTTCCGATCAACCGCAAATCCAACATTTTTCAAACGACATGGAGTTTGACCACGTTTTTTTCCAGCGCGTGAAATTGTTGGCCGTGATGATTAAAGCGGTCGGAAAAGGCTTTCCCATGGGCGAACATCGAAAAAATGCCATGCGTGAAAATATTGACATTATCAGCAAATCAATCATGTTTAACAGCAATTCAGAGATGGCGTTTTTGAAAGTGGCATAGCGTGAACACCTCCCCATCAGCATCGAAGATCCAGATCATCATCGTCGATGATGATCAATTGGTGCGCGATTTTGCCGTTCATACCATCGAATATGGCATCAATCGCAAGGTCGTTACCTTTGAGGACGGATTCAATGCCTGGCAATTTTTGAAAAATCAGGCCGATGATGCGGATATCATCATTGCGGATGCCAATATTCCGGATATGGATGGCCTTGAGTTGCTCAACCAGATTAAAAAACATTTTCCCGACAAAAAATTTGTCCTTACCACTAGCAACCCTGACCTTGAAAACACTGCCTATCAATTGGGCGCCGATGCATTTTTATCAAAACCCTACGATGTCAATGATCTGTTTACAATAGTGCAGCAATTTATCAACCAGCCGAAATCGACCAAAGACGCCGAAGACAACAAGATGCCGAAAATTGCGCCTTCCTCGAACAAGGAATCACCCGATGAATGATCTCCGTTGCAGGCACAGTCTATTACCAAGGTAAATGAACCCTAAACTCTTCATGCGATAGCCTTAACAAGTCAGTAGCCGCCAACCTGTATCGTCGCATTCCGAATCGGTCCCGGGGATTGTCAAATCGTTATCCAGTGTTTAGAATTATCTGTGTGGCCAGTTGCCCGAGACATGGTATGCCATTCGAAACCCGCCTTGAGCCTGCAGAGAATTGCTCAGCGATAGGTTTAACAGCCGTGTTTGCCTTTAAAGTGTACCGATAGCGGCCGCGGCTGTGTCATATGCACGATCAGAAACTAATCTTCATCCAAGGAGATCGTGATGAAAAAAGCCATATTGTTAATAATCATTATGATTTGCTGGCTACCATTGCATTCGAATGCGGAAACAATTTACACGTGGACAGACCAAGACGGTTCTTTGATGTTCAGCAATTCGCCGCCGCCCGAAGGTGTCATGGATTATCAAACCACGGAATCGGAACCAACGAGTACGGGCAATCAAAGACGCACCAGTTATGACCAAATGGTGGAAAGCACCGTGCGGGAAACCAATGCCGCGGAAGCTAAGCGTGAAGAAGAGGAAGCCGCGAGAACTGCGGAAAAGGCACTCCAAGCTGAAAAACAGCGTCAAGCAAGCATCCAAGTTGAACGCGTGCGATTAAAGCAACAGATAGAAACCATTAAAAACAGGGCTGTGAGCCCGACGTATCCAAACGGCATGAAACAAGCCCAGATCGAGGCTATCACCAGAGAAATCGAGAAGCTTGCGAAGCAGTCGAATTTAGATGCAGCCAAAAGCCAATAAAAAACTGGTCGATACCCCATAAGGAATATCGGGTTAAAGTCCATCAGTGAACCAGTTGGTGCTAAGGCTGTTAAAATCACTGGTGCCGCGAGACAGATACGTTTCTCCTGATGCAGTTACAGCATTTTAAGCTTAATCCAGTCTTCTGTTAGCCCATCTATTTCCACATAAGAAACTGCCCAATGGCTCAATCCCGCCTTTAAGCCATATCGTATCGTTGCGAGCCAAATTATCGAGTTTTAGAACATTCTCAGGACCTAATTATTGACTCGCACGGCCAAAAATCAAAGTCCCTGCTAACAGCGGATGTCTCCCAAAACGACCTGCTGAGCGGCAGACAGATCACCTACGTCTCGCAGGGCATGATATTAAAAAGATCACCGAGCACGACTCCCATGGTTTTGTTTCCAGTATCCTCGAGAGGATCATCTTGATTATTGACACAGTGACGGCGGAGCGGCCACCAAATATCCATCCTATGTTATTTGCTGCGCTCCGGACATGAGGCTGAAGCGTTATCAACGCAGAAGAAGTTTTGAGATCAATTTTGCCGCGATATCGGCAGGAATCGTCGTTTCACTGAGTATATCTGATAATACACTGGTCCATACAAAATCGCTGATTATTTGCTCAGCCTCCTGATCCGATACCACGCCCCTGAAATTGTCAAAACACGAGCAACCGACTTGACTTGCCATGGTCATAGCAGCTAACGTTGAGCGCTGATGGCCGACGGGTGGTTCGGAAATGCGCTTCATGATGCTGTGGCCGATGGTTGGGTGATCGTATGGGCTTCATGCTGGAGAAATTCCTCATCGATAGACGCGAGGCCGTCATTGCGGAATGGATCGACCGCATCATGACGGAAGCTGGAGACCAGTACGCCAAACGTCCCAGCCAGGAGCTGGTCGATACTGTTTCGGCTGCTTACGATGCCAATCTCAGCGTGCTGGTGCATGACGATTTAAAACCCATTGACCAGTTTATAAAAAAAATCACAACCTTACGACTGGAAGCCGGATTTCTGCTATCCGACGTTCAAATGGCTTTCGAGATCTTTCGAAGCATCGCCCTGCCGCTGATCGCCGCCGAAACCACAGCAGATGAATTCCTGACCGTCGTCACGGCCATCAATCAATGCCTGACTTACACCATTCATCGTTTCAGTGATCATTTCCAGGCCATGCACCAGGAAAAAATCCTTGAGCACAACCGGCAGCTTGAAGAGATGGTGCAGGCGCGCACAACTCAGTTGGAAGAATCCCAACGCAAATACAAAACATTGGTGGAAGAGATCAACGACGGCTATTTCGTTGTTCAAGACGAGACCGTGGTTTTTGCAAATCCCGCCTTTTGCCAGATGCACGGCTATGATCTATCCGAGGTCATCGGAGAAAAGTTCTACACCTTCATCGATCTGGAAAGCAGAGCGCAAGTTATCCGCCTGTATGAAAAAAGTATCGAAAATAAGACCGTGCCTCCGCGCACATTTGAATATCTGCGACTGACCAGAGACGGTAAAAGCTATCCCACCGAGATCCTTGCCAAGGTAACCTATTACGAAAACAGGCTTTCCAGTATCGGCATCTGCCGCGACATTACCCAGCGGGTCAAGCTCGAGCATAAGATTCGCGAAAGCGAGCGGATGGCCTATATCGGCCAGGTTACCACTTCCCTGTCGCATGAAATCCGCAACCCGCTCTCTTCCGTGCAGATGAATCTGCAAATCCTAAAAAAACATCCGCAGCTCAAGGGCAATGACCAAAAACGCATCGATATCTCCGTACGCGAAGTCCAACGGCTGGAAAATATCCTCAAGGAGCTACTGGATTTTGCCAAACCCATCCAACTGAAGTATCAGCATTTTTCCATGACCAACCTGCTGCGGTTCTCCCTTGAACTGCTCGAGATGCGTTTCAAGGAAAAAGAGATCAGCGTCATCACAACGTTTGACAACCATATCCCGGACATCCGGGCAGACAAGGAAAAATTGGGACAGGCCCTGATCAACCTGATGCTCAATGCCCTGGAAGCCTCGTCCCCGGGAGGGTGCATCACGTTAAGCTGCCGGCAGACGCTCAATACCGAAGGCCTAATTCAGGTGGTGGTCTCTGATCAGGGTTGCGGCATCCCGAATGCGTGTATGCATAATATTTTCGAGCCTTTTTTTACGACCAAAAGCAAGGGGACAGGCCTAGGCCTGAACAATGTCAAGCGCATTGTGCAGGCTCACAACGGCCGGATCGAATTCGAGAACCTCGATCCATGCGGGACTGCGTTCAGGATTTTACTGCCGTCCGGACCTTGAAAGCCAAACCTGCGAAGGGGTAATGGGCATGGCTAAGATAGTCGTGATCGATGATGAAACTTCCATTCTGGAAACCATCGACATGTTTTTAAACGAAAAGGGGCATACGGTTTTCAAGGCCGATACGGGTGAGAAGGGATGGCGGCTCTATCGACGGCACTGCCCGGAAATCGCCGTCATCGATATCCGTCTACCGGACTGCAGCGGTTTTGATCTTTTGGAAATGATTCAAGCCGAAGCGCATTTCACCAAGGTCATCATGATTACGGCCTTCCAGGATATGGAGACCACGATTACGGCCATGAAAAAGGGGGCCTTCGATTACGTCCACAAGCCCCTGGACGCTGATGTCTTCGAAGGGGTAATTCAGCGCGCCTTGAACATGCTGAAAGCCGACCGGGAGACGCCAGCCATCGACGCGATGCCCTTGGCGCCCAATCCCCAGGTGATTATCGGGCGTAGCGAACAGATGCGTAAAATTTTCAAGATGATCGGCATCCTTTGCCAAAACCGGGCCACCGTCCTCATTCAGGGAGAAACCGGCACCGGCAAGGAACTCATTGCACGTGTCATTCACAAAAACAGTTTTTTCGCTGCAGAGCCTTTTGTCACTCTGGATTGTTCCGCTGTGGTGGATACGCTGATGGAAAGCGACTTGTTCGGCCATGAGAAAGGCGCCTTCACCGGTGCAACGCAAAGAAAACCCGGAAAGATCGAACTGGCCGGCAACGGCACCTTGTTCCTGGATGAAATCGGAGAACTGCCTCCAAACCTGCAAAGCAAATTGCTGGGCTTTATCCAGCGCCGGGAATACACGATAGTAGGCGGCCAACACCCCCTGCCCTCACATTGCCGCATCATCGCCGCCACCAATCGCGATCTGTTTGCCATGGTCGGCCGGGAAGCCTTCAGGGAGGATCTGTACTACCGGCTTAAGGTGGTCAGCATTCAAGTGCCTCCCCTTAAAGCCCGGCTGGAGGATATCGAAGATCTGGTTAATCACTTCCTGCAGAAAATCAATCTGGAACTCAAAACATCGGTATTCAAGCTGCAAAGCGGCGTCCTGGACCGGTTAATGCAATATCCCTGGGCCGGCAATGTGCGCGAACTTGAGAACGTCCTGGTAGAAGCGGTGGTACGGGCCAGAGGCGGCATCATCCTGCGAGATGAGATGGAGCCTATTCTCTCGATGAAGATAGCCATTCCGACGCAGGGTCTGGACACATATTCCCTGGCTCATATGGAGCAGCAACATATCCAGTTCACCCTGAACCAGTTGGGGTGGAACCGCAGCGAAGCCGCACGCCGACTCGAAATCTCCCTGCCGACCCTGCGGGCCAAAATCAAGAAGTATGGTCTCACACCGCCCCGGTAGGATCGTCCTTTGCGCATGCTTGACACCAAGGACAGAACCTGAATAAGGCGACTGAAAGATTCTTTTCACCCCCTACAAAGATTCTTTCGATTCCAGTTGACTTGGTCACATCCCATCCAGAGCCAGCCCTCCATACAAAAGATACTATTTTAAATAGTTATATCAAAACCAACTTCGATTCTTCATCAGCGGCATGATGTTTGCTCATTCTTTATTCCCACACGAATCACCTCATTCGACTGATAATATCCATCATGGATTCCATTATGGAAATCAAGTCCTTGAAAAATAAGGAGGAAGAACTGCTTCGAAAGGTCCTGGAAAAAACCCATTGGGACCTGGAGAAGACAGCGCGCTTGATGAAGATTGCGCTCTCTCAGGTTCACCGCAAGATAAAAGAATTCGGTCTGAAGAAAACCGGCGACACATAGATATAGCTTGCGGACCTTTGTCTTACTCTTCCCGCCGTTGGTGGGATGTTGCAGCCGGGGGGAACCCCAAACAACAAAAGGGTCAAATCCTCGGAATAATCATTGCTTTGATCTATGGCGCATCACGGAGACGCCGTGGGCGGCAGAACCGCCGGATGGTTTCATCCCAAGGCCGGCCACCCTGAAACTGTAGCGGTAGACAAAGGAGGGATCCACATGAAGAGCAAGTATGCGCGAATCGTCATCATCCTTTTGGCAGCTGTACTGCTGACGCTGCCGGTATTGCCGGCGCAGGCTGAAGAACCGGTCGTACTGGGCTGCCCGCTTTCAACTGCTTTCCTCTATGGATGGGACGCGGAAAGAGGCATCAAGCTGGCCGTGGAGGAGATCAACGCCCAGGGAGGTGTTACGGTTGACGGGAAAAAGCGTCCCTTCGCCGTAGAAGTCATCGACACCCGCGATCTGGAGCCCGGTGTTCCGGTGAGCGAAGCTTTGCTGGCCGTGGAAAAACTGATCCTGGATAAAAAGGCTGATTTTATTCTGGGCGGTCCGGTACGCAGCGAAGCGGCCCTGGCGGCCATGTCGCTGCTTTCCAAGTACAAGAAAGTCTCCATAGTGACCACGGGGGTGCTAACGCCCAAGTACCACGCCATGGTGGCCAAGAATTACGATAAGTTCAAGTATTCTTTCCGCATTCACGGCGAGGCCAAAAACCTGGTGGGCGAAATGTTCGCCAACTTCAAGGCACTGAAGGAAAAATACGGCTTCAACAATCTGTTCATCATTGCCCAGGACGTTTCCCATGCCCGGGGAGCGGCGAAGGTCATGCAAAAGGTGGCCGCCAAGCAGGGATGGAATGTCGCCGGCGTCGAAATCTACCCCACTGGTGCCACGGACTTTTCCCTCGGGCTGCTCAAAGCCAAGAAAACCGGATCACAGATCATCAATATCTGGATGGATATGCCCGAAAGCGCCATCCTGCTCAAACAATGGTATGAATTGAAAATCCCGGCCCTGCCCTTCGGCTCCACCCTGGCGGCCGCGGAACAGCCCGGTTTCTGGAAGGCCACCGACGGCAAGGGCGAATACACCCTGTGCAACGTGGTCAACGCCGGTAACGCCCCGTCTGACGCCACCCCTTGGACAATGAAATTCTACAATGCCTATGCAAAGAAATGGGGCGTCGAACCTGAGGGGCTGGGCTCCTCCAGCAGCTATATGGCAGTCTATGTGCTGCGCGACGCTATCGAAAGGGCCGGCAGCCTCGATCCGGACAAGGTGGTGGCGGAATTGGAGAAGACGGACATCATGGGGGTATACGGTCGCCTGCGCTTCGACCCCAAGTCGCATCAGGTCATACCGTCCACTGATCCCAAAGAAGGTGCTGTGGGCACCATCCTGCAGTGGCAGAACAAACAGCGGGTGGTCGTCTATCCGAAAAGCATCGCTAAAGGGGAAATCAAGCTGCCTCCCTGGATGAAATAGCAGGATAAAGCAGTAACCAGTACGTTTCTACTTGAATCTGCATCACCGGAATTGAGACTGCCATGGAAATCATTGTCTACGGGACCATCAACAGTATATCGCTGGCGCTGTATGCCCTGGGTTTTGCCATGGTTTACGGCGTCAGCCGCCTGCCCAATTTCGCCCACGGCGCCCTCTACGTGCTCAGCGGATTTATCGTGTGGACCTTTCTCAACACGTTGGGCTTGAACTACCTGCTCAGCATCGTGCTGGCCATGCTCACCGCAGGCATTCTGGGGGCCATGCTCTACCAGTTTGTGCTCATACGGGTCCGCGGCATGGAGATATCCGAAATCATCGCTTCCTATGCCATCGGACTCGCCATCCTGGAAGGCTTGCGCTGGGGCGGTTTTAAGGGCCTGACCTATACCTTGCCGGCTTTCATCAACGGCAGCACCATGATCGCCGGCATCCCGGTGGACTACCACCGCCTGTGTGTGGTGGGCATAGGCGCCCTCGTGGTGGCCGGATTGTGGCTGTTCACACATTACACACGCGTCGGCCTGGCGTTGCGCGGCATGGCCCAGGACGAACGCGCCGCCATGATGCTGGGCATCGACTCCGACCTCATGGCGGTGGTGGCCATGGGCCTGGGCGCCATGCTGGCTGCCCTGGCGGCGGTCCTGCTGCTGCCCTTGGGCAACATTGTGGTGGAGTCCGGTTACAATGTGCTCATCCTGGCC
>Ga0210123_1000566_pt1 | contig 22647 bp, 20 predicted proteins | sample Muzzi_PWB_D2_FD_185535 | JGI IMG/M metagenome (GOLD analysis project Ga0210123, IMG submission 185535) | Wetland microbial communities from San Francisco Bay, California, USA, that impact long-term carbon sequestration - Muzzi_PWB_D2 (SPAdes) | ecosystem: Environmental > Aquatic > Marine >... | reverse complement strand
TCTACAGACAGCTCCCGGACCGCGCCCCCTTCCACCGCCACCGCGACCTCTTCCCAGAGCAACCGGGCCAGGAGCTCGATCGACACGTTGGAGAGCGGCAGGAGCACCACGTCCTTCTCCGGAAAGCGGTAGCGGCGATCCCGGAACCGGACCTCGACCGAGCCGTCCTCGATCTTGACGTCGAGCGTCTCGGCCCGCGCCGGGATCAGCGTGTGCTCGTCCAGGGCGGCGCAGCGCTCGCGGATCACCCGCTTGACCACGCTGACGTCGAAGAGCAGACCGATCTCCGAAAGCACCGGGCCGGCCAGCTCGAGGCGCACCCGGTAGTTGTGGCCGTGGAGGAGCTCGGCGCGCCCGCCGGGGAAGAGGGTGAAGTGGGCGGCCGAGAACTTGAAGTCCTCCTTGGCCAGGCGGATGCGGAACAGCGGCTCGCTCACGGCTTCCTCCCGCACAGGGCGCCGGTGGTAATCCGCGGGTAGAAGCCCCGGAGCACGCGGACGTCGGGCACGACCTCGACCGGGCCGAAGCCCACCCGCTCCAGGTTGGTCACCCAGAGCTCGGGGGTGAGAAAGCCCGAGTGGGGGCGAAGCTCCGGGTCGGTCTCGACGTTGCGGAACCCTTCGAGCAGCAGGAAGGGCAGCTCCGCCGCCACCGGCTGGCCGGGCCGCGGGCGCAGGCACTCCCCAGCCACCAGCCAGCCGCCCGGCGCGAGCGCGGCGAAGGCCTCGGCGAGGGCGGCGCCCAGGTCCCGGGCCACGTGGAAGACGTTGACGCCGTAGATCAGGTGGAGGCTCCCGGGAGCGACTCCCTGCTCGGCCCAGGGGCGGTCGATGTCGAGGTTCGCGAACTCGAGGTCCGCCGCCGGGTGCTCCCGGGGCAGGGTGCGCTCGGCGCGGCGCCGCAGCAGGGGGGCCGGCTCGGTGATCCGAAACCGCCCGGTCCGGTCGAGGTGGCCGCGCTCTTCGAGGAGCCCGAGGAGCGCCGCGCTCGCGCTGCCCGCGCCCGCGCCCACCTCGAGCATGCCGGTGCCGCGGCCGGCGCCGTCCTCCGGCAGCCGGCCGGCCGCCGCGATGGCGGCGAGCCGGTTGTTGAGGGCGTAGACCGGGTTGTCGTTCGAGAAGTACCGGGCCCAGCGGCCGATCCCCGCGGCACCGAGAAGGGCCGCCTCGCCCGTCGTCTCGCCGGCGGCGATCCGGGGGAGGGCCTCGGCTGCCGTGTCGATCAGGTCGAGGAACGGTTCGTTGCGGTCGTCGTGCTCGAGGGCCGCCTCCCGGAGCTCGGTGGTGTGGGCCGGCCGGAGCGGACCGCCGCCATGGAACCGCCGTCCCCCGGGCTTGCCCGGCGTGCTGGCCGCGTCCAGGAGGCCCGCCGAGGCGAGCTGCTCGAAGATCCAGGCCACGGCATCCTCGACGCTCTCCGCGAGGCCGCGCCGGCCCAGCGCCTCGGCGCTGGTCGTCCCGCGCTCCCCGGCCTCGTCGAGCGCCCGGTCGAGCCCCAGCAGCCCGGCGAGCTCCACCGCCTGCTCTCGGGCGTAGCGCTCCACCAGTTGCACGCTCCAGTAGAGGCGGTCGTCGAACAGGGCTTCCGGGATCTCGCCGAGATGTTCGTAGAAGCGGGGGTCGAGGACGTCGGAGGAGAGGCGGGACACCATGGCGGCACATTGTAGACTACGGGCTCCTTCCCCCAGGGGCGTTCGAACCAAACGCCTCGGGAGCCCGGAGAGACCCGATGAGCACCGATCTCGACCCCGCACCGCCACGCCTCGACGATCTCGATCCTCAGACCCGCGAGAAGGTGAAGCGCGTTGCCACCCACGTGCGCAATCTGCTGACCGAGCTCGGTCTCGACCTGACGGATCACAACCTGCGGGACACGGACATCCGGGTGGCCAAGATGTACCTCGAGATGTTCCACGGCCTGCTGGAGGGGTCGGAGCCGAACGTCACCACCTTCCCGAACGACGAGGGGTACGCCGCGATGGTGATGGAGAAGGAGATCCCCTTCTACTCCATGTGCTCCCATCACCTGGTGCCGTTCTACGGCCGTGCGCACATCGCCTACATCCCGCGGGACCGGATCATCGGCCTGTCGAAGATGGCGCGGATCGTGGAGTTCTACGCCAAGCGGCCCCAGCTCCAGGAGCGGCTCACCGAGCAGGTGGTGACCTTCCTCCAGGAGAAGCTCAACCCCCAGGGCGCGATGGTGGTGATCGAGGCCCGCCACCTGTGCGTCGAGATGCGAGGGGTGAAGAAGCCGGGCGCCGTCACCGTGACCTCGGCCATTCGAGGTAGCTTCTACCACAAGGAAGTCCGCGAGGAGTTCCTCGACCTGCTGCGCCGCCATGATCCCTGAGCCGGCGGCGCGGACGCTGCGGGACGGCGCTCTGGCGGTGGCATGTCTGGCGGCGCTCGCCGTTCTCGCCGGGTGCGCCGGAGCCGCCGCGGGCCCTCGCTACGCCGTGGATCTGATCAACCCCCTCCTCGGCCCGGGCTACGCCCACTGGCTGGTCGGAGCGGCGGGGAGGATCGCCGAGGCGGACGAGGTGAGCCGGTACCTGGCTCTGGACGACGACTTCGCCGCCGCCGATTTCATCGAGGCCTTCTGGGAGCGGCGTGATCCCGATCCGTCGGCTCCCGGCAACCCGGTGCGCGAGGCCTTCGAGCAGCGGGTCCGGGAGGCGGATCGGCGCTTCGGCGAAGCGGGGGTCTCCGGGCGCAAGACCGCCCGGGGCACGATCTACGTCCTCTACGGACCGCCGACGCGGACCGATTTCGAGCTGCCGCGCCGTGGAGGCCCGGCGGTCGAGGTCTGGTTCTACGCCGACGACGCACCGTCCGGCCTCGACGGCCAACAGCCAGCCGGCTCCTACCGTTTTCAGAAGATCGGGGACGTGACCGATTCCTACCGTCCCGGTGCACGCCCTCACACGAACTAGAGGTGTGATCGCGCGCACCGTGTCGAAGGCGCGAGACGCGCCGCGGCGCAAAGAGCTCAGCCAGCACCCACCGAACTCGAGGAGACACCCGGATGAACCGACCACGTGCCGTCTTCGCCGGCAGCGGCGTCGCCGTACCGCCCATCGCCGTCGACAATCACATGCTGGCCCGGATCCTGGACACCACCGACCAGTGGGTCCAGGAGCGGAGCGGAATCGTCACGCGCCACTATGTCGAGCCCGGGACCGGCTCCGCGGACCTGGGGACCGAGGCGGCGCACGCCGCCCTCGACGATGCGGGTGTGGACGCCGGAGAGGTGGACTATCTGATCTGCGCCACCATGACCCCGGATCACTACTTCCCTGGCACCGGTCCGCTGATCCAGGAGCGCCTCGGGATCGACGCCCTGCCGGCGCTCGACATCCGCCAGCAGTGCGCCGGCTTCGCCTACGGCCTGCAGATGGTCGACGCGCTCATCGGCAGCGGGACGGCGCGCACGGTGCTGCTCGTGGGCACCGACGTCCACACGTCCCTCATGCCGTTCACCGAGCAGACCTGGAAGGTCCTCTACGGCGAGGAGGGCGCCACGTTGTCCCAGGAGGAGTTCGAGTGGAACTCCCGGATCCGGCACCTGGCGGTCCTCTTCGGCGACGCCGCGGGTGCCATGGTCTTCCGGGCGGAAGATGGGGAGGGCGACAAGGGCATCCTCAGTTGCCGCCTCTACGCGGACGGCAACCACAAGGACATCCTCTACGTGCCCGGCGGCGGCTCCGCCCGGCGCCCGTTCGTCAGCAAGGAGATGGTGGAGAAGGGGGAGACGGTACCGGTCATGGACGGGCGCCAGGTGTTCAAGCTGGCGGTGCAGCGCATGCCGGAGGCGACGGGCCAGGTGCTGGCGGACCAGGGCTACGGCATCGACGATCTGGACCTGCTCATCATGCACCAGGCCAATCTGCGCATCAACGAGGCTGCGCGCAAGGCCCTCGGCTTGGCCGAGGAGAAGGTGTACAACAACATCCAGAAGTACGGCAACACGACGTCGGCCACCCTGCCGCTGGCGTTCCACGAGGCGCGCCAGGAGGGGAAGGCTCCGGAGGGCTCGCTGGTGGCGTTTACCGCGCTCGGGGCGGGTCTGAACTGGGGCGCGGTCTTGATGCGCCTCTGACGGGACCCGGGCGGGGCGTGGTGCTCCGTTCCTTCTGTACAATCGGGGCGTCATGACCCGATTCTTCAAGCGGTTGCTCTTCGCCCTGATCACCCTCGGTCTCGGGGCCCTCGGCTATGCGCTGCTCCGCGCCGAAGCGGAGCGGAGCCTGCGCCCGGTTCCCCAGGAGCCTTCCACCGCGCCGCCCCCCGACCGGCCGCGCCGAGAGCCGGCTGCCGAGCCGGAGCCCGTCGCCGAGCCGCCGGTCTGCGCCGCCACCACCAAGAGCGGCAAGCCGTGCGCCCGCGCGGCCCAGCCCGGCTCGCGCTACTGCTGGCAGCACGGCGGGTAGAACGAAGGCCGTTCGCTCCGCTCGGCCTCGGCCGGGACAGGTCGGGGTAGGGTCGCTCGCTTCGCTCGCACTTCGGCCGGCACAGGTCCGGCCGCTTCAGGTGTCGAGGAGGGTGTGGGATCTCGGATGAAGCGGCCGGACCTGTGCCGGCCGAATGACCCCGCAGGGGTCGGCCTTGTTCGGCTTCACTCGGCCGGCTCGTTCACCTCGAGCACGCCGTTCGCCGCGACGTTTTCGAACGTCTGGGTCGCTCCGGACGGCCACCGCACGACCACTCTGTCGGCTCTCCCGGCGGTGCCCAGGCCGAACAGGGGGTCGACCTGGTTCTGGGACAGGTAGCTGCCGCCGGTGCGCACCAACCAGCGCTGAGTTTCACCGCCCTGGCCACCGGAGGTCAGCTCGATCCGCGCGCCGACACCGTCCCGGTTGCTCCTCGTTCCCCGAAGATCGATCCGTAGCCAGGTGCCGCCCTCCGGCGCCCGGTTCTCGAACACCGCCGCCTTGCCACCGTTGGTGGTCACGACGACGTCCGGGTCGCCGTCCCGGTCCAGGTCGCCCCAGGCCGCACCCCGGGCCACCCGGGGGGTCGCCAGGTCCGCGACCTGCCCGCCGGTGACTTCGACGAACCGTCCGCGCCCCTGGTTGCGGAAGAGCTGGGCCGGCTGAGCGTAGGTCACCCGCGGCTGGATGCGCTCGATCTCCGGGTCCAGGTGGCCGTTGGCCAGGAACAGGTCGAGCCAGCCGTCCAGGTCGTAGTCGAAGTAGAAGGCGCCGAAGGTGAGGTTGAGCAGCGTCTTCCTGCCCACGTGGGAGGTCGGCGCCACGTCGACGAACAGGCGGTTGCCCTCGTTCCTGTAGAGGGCGACCATCTCGTTGGCGAAGTTGCCGATGACGATCGACGGCCGGCCGCTGTGGTCGTAGTCGGCCGCGTCGATGCCCATGCCGCCCCGGGCGACGCCGGTCTCCGAGAACGCCATCCCGGACGAGACGCCGATCTCCTCGAACGTGCCGTTCCCCTTGTTCCTGTAGAGCAGGTTCGGCTGGGTGTCGTTGGCGACCGCCAGGTCCTCCCAGCCGTCGCTGTCCAGGTCGAGGACCGTGACGCCGAGGGACTTGGCCGAGGGCTTGAACAGGCCGACCTCCTTCGTCCGGTCCTCGAGCCGGAGCGAGCCGCTCTTCGAGACGTTGCGGTAGAAGCGGGGGGAGGCACCCTCGTAGGACTCCGGCGTGCAGTAGGCCTTCGCCTCGCCGTCCAGGGTGCAGAAGAGGTCGCTCTTCGGAGACCAGGTGACGTAGCGGGTGGCGTAGACGTCGAGCCGGCCGTCGTGGTCGGCGTCGAGCATCGCCACCGAAACCCCGAACTCGTAGTCCTGGGCCAGGCCGGCGGCGCGGCTCACGTCGGTGAACTTGCCGTTCCGGTTCTCGAACAGGAAGTCCTGGCCGAGGCAGGAGAGGTAGAGGTCGGCGTCGCCGTCGTTGTCCAGGTCGCCGGCCGCTCCGCCCATGCAGTAGGCGGAGAGGTCGAGCCCGGCGCTCCGGGTGCCGTCCTCGAAGCGGATCGGTCCGCCCTCGTTCGAGCGGTTCAGGTAGAGCCGCTGGGTCGCCGAGGCTCCGGGAGATGCCTTGACGCCCGGGAAGCTCCGGCCGTTCAGGAGCAGCAGGTCCAGCCGGTCGTCGCCGTCAGCGTCGAAGATGACCACGCCGGAGCCCATGGTCTCCGGCAGCCACTTGTTGCCGAAGGCGCCGGTCTGGTGGGTGAAGTCGACGCCGGCGGCGGCGGAGACCTCGACGAGAACCGGTGCCGCCTCCCGGGTGGCGCCCGCCTCGGCGGTCTGGGCCGTCTGGGCGGGAGCCGGGGCGGCCGGGGTGGTCAGGAGAACGAGGAGTGCGGGGAGAAGTCCGTGTCGAATCATGGCGTTGCCTGGGGCAATGGGTCGTCCTGGGGCTGTGGGTGGTGGATTCGGTGCGGCTCAGCCGCCGGCTTGCACCGGGCCCGGGCCGGCTTCCGGGCCGTGGGTGTCGAGGAACGCCTCGATCTCCCCTCGGCTGGGGCCACGATGCTCGTGGACCGGCTGGCGCTCGTTGTTGTCGTGCGGGTGGCTGTCCCGGTAGTCGCGGGTCAGCTCCTGGGACGATTCGTCGGCCTTGAACCGCTCGTAGAGGGCCTGGTGGCGGCTCGAGCGCTCCATGTCCCCGAGACCGCGGTAGGCGAGCATCGCCGTGTAGTGGGCCATCAGGTCTTCCGGGTCGATGGCGAACACGTGCTCGAGCTCGGCGACCGCCTCGTCGTACCTGCGGTCCAGGAAGTAGACGCGGGCGATCTGGTTGCGCACGACGCGATCCTTCGGGTACTGCTCGACGACCTTCCGGAAGTGATCGAGGGCTGCCTCGTACTCGCCGGTCTCCTTGCTCGCCAGGCCGAGGAAGAAGTGGGCCCGGGCGAGCTGCGGGTCGATCTCGATCGCCCGGTCGAGCACTCGCCTGGCATCGTCCAGGTCACCCTCGGCGATCGCCACGCGGCCCAGGTTCACCCAGCCGTCCACGTAGTCGGGCTCGAGCTCGGTCACCCGCAGGAAGGCGCGCCGCGCCCCCCGGAGGTCCCCCTGGAGCAGCAGGCCGATGCCGTAGTCGTTCCAGCGCTCCCGGTCCGCCGAGGGGTCCTCGGCCGGCTCGGTCATCTCCGGCAGGGGCGTGTCGGCGTCGATCACGCGGAGCGTCTGGGTGTCCTCGGCCATGACCACGATCGGCAGCGTCGGCACCTCCTTGGTCGGGCCGGAGACGTCCGCCGTGTCCGCCGTGAACACCCACTCCCGGTCGTCGTAGTGCTCGTTGAAGGCCGGCTCGGCGCCGCTCGCGGCGTCCCCGGTGTCCCCTCCAGCGTATCCGTCGCCCCCGTCGGCGACGCCCGACGGCTCTCCGGCGTACGCAAACTGGGTGTTGTACCAGGAGAACTTCCGGTAGTCGAGCCGTGCCCGGAGCTCGATCTCGTCGGCCGCGTCCTCCGGGATGTCGAGGCGGAAGCGGACCGTGTCGGCGGCCCCGGGCGGGATCAGGCGCACGTAGACCACGGCGCGGGAGTGGAAGGCGTTCCGTTTGTCGATCGGGTTGCCGTGGGCGTCGATCATCAGCGAGCGGTAGAAGTGGGCGCCCTCTTCGACCGGCGAATCCTCGTCGGCCATGCCGCTCCAGTAGATGGTCTTGCCCGCGGAGTCGACGGCGCGGAGCTCGAGCCAGCAGTCGTAGGCGTCGACCGTGCCGCCGGGGAAGAAGTGGCCCACGCCGCGGGTACGGACGACCACGTCGACCCGCGTCGACTCGCCCCTCCGCACCGTCGCCGGGATGCGATCGAGGGGCGCGTAGAGGGTCTCCTGGGGGCCGGTCACCGCGCCGCCCAGGCCGACCGCCATTCCCGACTCCTCGCCGACCGCGAAGGTGGTCGAAAGGGCCGGGCCCTCGGTCGCGAGGCCGGTGCTCTCGTCGTCCGCGGAGCGCCCTTCGGTCATGGCGAAGATGTCGACCGTGACCTGCTGGGCCTGGAGGAAGGCCATGACCTCCCTGAGCTGCTCCTCGTCCTGGTAGGCGGTCGGCAGCGCCGTGTTGGCCGCGGCGAACCGGTGGGAGGCGACGGTGCCCTGCTTGGCGGCAGCGTCGTCCGACTCGATCCGCGGCATGTGGCAGGCGATGCAGGTCTTCGGCTCAGGCGGGTAGTAGAACGACCGGGCTCCGTACCCGGAGACGCCACTCGCCTGCCAGTTGTCGTACTCGTTGAAGCCGCGGATCCAGCGGTAGCTGTTGACCGGCTTGTCGAGGTGCACCTTGTGGCACCCGGAACAGTAGGAGGGCGAGTCGGCGTCGCGGAAGAACGGCTTCAAGAAAGTGCGGCGGTGGGGCTCGGGGTCGACCCGCACCAGGAAGTCGTGGATGCCGACCAGCAGCGAGTTGTCGCTCGTCGCCAGGTCGTGGAGGGCGGGCACGTGGATCTCGTAGTCCCCGTTGCCCATGGTGCTGCCGACCGACGAGATCATGTGGCAGGCCGTGCAGGTGATGCCCGCCTGGGCCTCCGGCCGGTGGACGACCTCCGCGATCGGCTGGTCCATGAGCCCGGACTGGAGGAGCGCCGGGTCGTGGCAGCCACCACACCACTTGGACGACTGGATGCCCGCGGTCGCCTGCATGTACTCGATCGACTTCCGGTACCACTGGTTGTTGAAGCTGGCGCGGTGATGGACCGAGCTCTCCCACTGGTCGTAGACGTCCGGATGGCAGCCGGAGCGGGCGCAGCTCTTGGGGTCCATGTAGATCGAGGAGGGCACCAGTCCCTGGTGCTCGTTCGAGACCGACGACGGGAAGAACGGGCCGTCGGCTCCGCCCATGGCTTCGTCGGCCATGGTGAGCGGCGCCGGCGGGTTGACGATCCGGTCGCGGGGGTCGGGATGGGTGCGCTGCCAGTAGAGGGCCGCGGCGGGCGCCACGATCGCCACCACGAGACCCACGGCCGCCCAGCGCCAGAGACTCCGTCCGGTTCCCCGCTCCGCCTCGTCAGCGCTCCGCCGCAAGCCGTCGATCACCAGACCGGCCAGGCCGGCCACCGCCAGAGCCTCGTGGACCTGCACCATCCAGTAGACGGGCCGCTCGTTGCCCACGATCACCAGCACCACGGCGAGCAGGGCCGAGGCGATCAGCAGGCCGCCGGAGGCGAACAGGAGCGGACGCTCCCGCCGCCGCCACCACCAGGGCACGAACAGGATCGCGGCGGCGATCCCGAGGCCGAGGTGAAGCACCAGGTTGCCGAAATAGAACATGTGGGGGTTGCCCGCGGCGGCCAGGTAGGCACTGTTGGCGACCAGCAGCGCTCCGAGCAAGGCGAGCGGGCGGGGGCGGGACTCGTTTTCCCGCCGGTGGAGCCGTCAAACGTCGCCCTGCGGGGGCGCTTCGGTGTTCTGATCCTCTTGGGCCCGCTGCCTGCGGATGAGCCCGATCTGGACCTGGCGCAAGATCTGCCCCGCTCGCTCGGTCCACGCCTCGGAGGTGAACGCCTCAGGTGGTGCCGACAGCAGGATCTCGGCGCCGCCGTCGCCGCCGGCCGACGTCTCGTCGGAGATCTTGACCCGCAGCCGCTCTCCGTGGATCACCGCCCACTCCGGCGCCACCTCGACCCGTGGATCGAACGGCTCGCCGAGCGTCCGCAGGGCTTCGAGGGTGGCAGAGAGGATCGGTCCGTTGCCGCCGTCGAAGCGTCCGTCGAAGGCGCGCACCACCCGCCGGTAGTCGCTCGGTGGCTGGTAGGTGTCGGTCTCCAGGAGCTGCTCGAGCTCGGGGCTCTCGGAGATCGGTCGGAAGGCCGGATCGATCCGCGCGTTCAGGCGGTAGCGTTCGTCGAGCGCCACCGCGCGGCGCAGGTTCTCGACGCCGAGCCGCGCGTAGCCGCCGCCGGCGTAGTTCTTGGCCACCAGGTAGGCGGCTTCGGCGGGGTTCCGGGCGACCGCAAGGTAGCGCTCGAAATGCTGGGTGGCCTCGCCGATCCGCCCCTGGAGCAGGAGGACGGCACCGAGGTTCAGGTGGTTGTCCTCGGCCTCGGGATCGAGCCGGCTGGCGGTCTCGAGCGCTTCGAGAGCAGCGTCGTAGTGGCCATCGGCGATGTCGAGCCCGGCGCGGTTGAGCCATGCCTGGCGGAGCTTCGGATCGAGCTCGATGGCGCGGTCCAGGTCGGTCTTCCCCTCCTCCATCTGCCCCAGCATGAGCTTCGCGGTGGAGGTGAGGAGCAGGGCCCGGGCGCGGGGGCCGCGACCCTCCGGCAGGGGCTGGAGCAGGTCCAGGGCCTCGATCGGGCGCTCGGCGTCGATCAGTGCCTGGGCCCTGTCCAGACGATCGTCGGCGGGGCGGGCCCGGGCGGCTGTCGGGGCGGCGAGCCCCGTGAGCACGAGGAGGCCGAGGAGCAGGGGAACAAGCGGAACGGAGCGAAGAATACGTATACGCATGGGAGGGTTCTGAATGTACCGGAAGCGCCGCCCCGCTACAATGGCGGGCTCCATGACCCGGAGCGATCCCACGACATGACCCAGACCACCGACTCGCCGAAGATCGGCCAGACCGTTTCACTGCCCACGCCCGTCCAGATCTCCGACGCCCTCGGCCGCCGTGTGATCGGCCAGAGGCGCGCGATCCGGGAGATGGCGATCGCGCTCGCCAAGTACCTGGCCGGGGCGGCCACCGGCAACATCCTCATGATCGGCGCCTCGGGCACGGGCAAGACGACGCTCATGCGAGCCGTGGAGGAGTACCTGGATGATCATCCGGAGCTGGCCGAGCGCTCGACCGTGATCCGCGTCCACGCCAACGTGCTGGGCGAGGAGGCGCGGCAGGGGCGCCCGGGGCAGGCGGTGATCGGCCGGTTGCTCGAGGAGGCTCGCCGGGAGCTCGGTCCGAAGGTGGCCGAGTCCCACCCGGAGCGGGTGCTGGAGCGGGCCCGGCGGGGCCTGGTGTTCATCGACGAGGTGGACAAGATCCGCTCCCACGTGGGGGATCGTCCCAACGTGGAGGGCATCCGGGCCCAGGAGGCTCTGCTGACCCTGATCGAGAACGAGGCGGTGCCCGTGGAGCTGCCCCCCTGGGCCGGCGGGCAGACGATCAAGTTCGACTCGAGCGAGTTGCTCTTCGTCTGCGCCGGGGCGTTCGAGGGGCTCTTTGACGCGGTCTACGATCGGGTGACGATCGGCCGGGACAAGGGGGCTCTTCAGCCGACGACCGTGGTGGAGGGGGGGCAGGTGCGTCAGCGGGTGGTCTTTCGGCTGCGCAACTGGTTGAAGAACGAGGATCTGTTCGATTACGGCATGACGCCGCAGTTTCTTTCCCGGTTCGATGCGGTGGTGTTGCTGGAGGATCTGGGGGTCAAGGAGCTGACGCAGATCTTTCTCGAGAGCCCGGAGTCGGGTTTGCTTCAGAGCAAGGCGTACTTCGAGAGTCGCGGGGTGCGTCTGACGTTGTCGCCGGACGCGGTGGAGAAGATCGCCGAGGAGGCGTCGCGTCAGCCCCGGCTGGGGGCGCGGGCGTTGAAGGAGGTGTTCCGCCGGGTGATCCGCGAGTACGAGTTCGATCCGGAAGCCGCGGGTGCCACGGAGGGCAAGGCACTTCTGATCGACGGCGAGCAGGTGGTCGAGGCGCTTCGGTAGAACCAGATCTCCCTCCAATCCCCTCGATCCCCTTCCTCCCTCCGGGAGGTAGGGGACGCCCGCACCCGTCCCCGTGGTTGGTCAACAGAGGGCGGTGTTGCTGTGGTTCGGGTCCGGGGTCGGGGCGTTCGGTCGAGGGCCGGCTCGGCTGGTGGGACTTTGTGGCGCGGGCCTCGCCTGCCCATCGGGCGCGTTCGCCGTTGCCGGACTCCGACGAGCTCTCGTGAGCGCGCCCGCTGAGCACCCGTCGACCGAACGCCCCGACCCCGGACCCTGCCGTCAATGCGGTGGAGGGAATGGAGTGGCTCGGTCGCCGGCCGGGCGCACCCTACGGCAGCAGACCATGCCCTGTCGGCAATTCCGCATCGAAGATCCCGTACCGGAGAAGAAGGGCCGGGCGGTGGCGCCCCTCGCCCCCCGAGCGGGGGGAGAGGGATCGAGGGAGTTGGGGGGCGATCGGTCTGGTGCGCTGAAGCGCACCCTACGGCACCAGACCATGGCCCTGTCGGCGATGCCGCATCGAAGATCCCGTACCGGAGAAGAAGGGCCGGGCGGTGGCGCCCCTCTCTCCCCCTGGGGGTGAGAGAGGGGACGGGGGTGAGAGAGGGGATCTGACAGACCTACCGGCCCAGTCGTCTGCGGTGGTCGCGGAGCTCGCGGTAGCGCCGCCGGCGGCGCACGCCTCCCAGCAGGTTCGGCAGGAACGACAGGGTCAAGAGACCCGCGATCGCGGCGAGCAACTGGAGGAGCACCTGGCCGCGGTCGCCTCCGACCGCGTCGACCAGCGCCGCCGCGAAGTAGGTGAACATGATGTTGGCCGGGATCAGACCGATGCCGGTGGCCACCAGGAAGAGAGTCGCGGGGACCCCGGCCAGGGCGGCGCCGTAGTTGACCACCGGGAACGGGATCGGCAGGAAACGGATCCGCACCCAGGTCCAGAACCCGCGCCGCGCGACCAGGCGCTCGACCCGTTGCAGCCGCTTGCCCATGAGGTGGACCACGAAGTCGCGGCCTAGCCCGCGGGCGAGGAAGAAGCTGCCCGCGGCGCCGATGAACGTGCCCAGGATGTTGAGCACCGAGCCGATCGCGGTGCCGAAGATCGCGCCGGCGGCGAGCATCAACGGGCTCACCGGGGCGCCCAGCGGGGCGACGATCGCGTAGGCCAGCAGCAGGGCCGGGGCGGTCCACCACCGGGAGCGCAGGGTTTCGCGAAGCGTCATCAACCGGTCGTGATCGAGCAGCGCCTGGAACCGCGCGCCGAGCGGCGTGAACCGCAGCGCCAGGAAGCCGAGGCCCACCAGCAGCACGAAGATGGCGAAGCGCCAGAGGACCCAGCGCGGGATCGCCCGGGCGGCCGGAATCTCCGGTGGTTGGTGGAGAACGACAGCCTCGGGGTCCTTGGACAGGGAGGCGCGGAGGCGGTCCACGTCGACCCCCAGGACCTGGTCCGGGAGACCGTCCAGGCGCTCTTGGAGGTCGTTCAGCAGGTCGGCGGCCGGTTTGGTGAGACCCGCCCGCTCACGCTCCAGCGCTCCGGCCAGGTCGGCGAGGGCCGAGAGCAGGCCGTGCCGGTCGCCGCTCATCCGGGCGGCGGCCCGCTCCCACGTCGAATGGGCTTCGTGGAAACGACCCGAGCGGTAGGCCTCGAGGCCGTCTTGAGCTGCTGGGTCGATGGCCACGGGATCAGTCTCTGGGAGCAGATGGAGGCAGGAGAGCCTGCCGGTGCGTTATTGGGCTTCGTCGGCGGGTGTGTCCGCCTGTGGGAGGAAGAAGAAGTCGCGGATGTGCTGGGCGAGCACCTCCATCGATTTCGGGTCCATGAAGTTCAGGCGGAGCTCGTTGATCACCATCACCTCCATGGTCTGCCATTCCGCCCAGCATGAAGCGCAGGCGTTCTCGACCACCTGGCGACCCAGCTCTCCCGGGTAGGGAGGCCTGGCGAGCGCGGCGCCCTCCTGGCCGCAACGGCTGCAACTCACGGTCTTCTCCATGTTGCCTGTCAGGACCTCTCGTGTTCGGTTTTCGGCTGAGGGACCGACGGGATCCCCCTTCACCTGGTCAAGCCCGGTCGATCCTCGTCAGACCTCGCCCGGGAGGATGATCGAGCTCTTCGAGCGCTCTTCGACCTCCTCCGGCACCTCCACCAGGAACATCAGGTTGCCCCCCTTTTTCGGGCCGCGTAGGGCTTTGACCCATTCGTCCGGAACCGCGAGCTTGACGTACGCGGGCCGCTTGGGGTTCTGGCGCGCGCTCTCGACGACCAGATCTCTCAGATCGATTGCGACGACGCGCTCGGGATACTTCTCGAGAGCGAAGGCGAGGGTGCGCCCGGGGTTTTTGCCTGCCGGGCGGTCGGACGAGTCTGTCATGGATCGGATTCTACCGGTTGCTCCCGGTCGCCTGCTGCTCGCCCTCGAGAACCGTCCGGAAGTAGGCGGCGGTGCTTTCGAGACCTTCGTCCAGCGACACCCGGGGCTCCCAGCCGAGGAGCGTTCGGGCGCGTGTGATGTCCGGCTGGCGCACCTTCGGGTCGTCCTCCGGCAGGGGATGGAACGAGAGGGTGCTCTCGCTGTCCGTGATCCGCAGCACCGTCTCGGCGAACTGGCGGACGGTCATCTCCTGCGGGTTGCCGATGTTGACCGGTTCGGTGACGTCGCTCGTGAGCAGCCTGTAGATGCCGTCGATCAAGTCCGAGACGTAGCAGAACGACCGCGTCTGGCTGCCGTCGCCGAACACCGTCAGCGGCTCGCCCCGGAGGGCCTGCTGGAGGAACGCCGGGACCACCCGCCCGTCCCGCGGGCGCATGCGCGGGCCATAGGTGTTGAAGATCCGGACGATCCGGACGTCGAGCCCGTGGTACCGGTGGTAGGCCATGGTCATCGCCTCGGCGAAGCGCTTGGCCTCGTCGTAGACGCCCCGGGGGCCGACCGGGTTGACGTTGCCCCAGTAGTCCTCCGACTGGGGGTGGACCTGGGGGTCGCCGTAGACCTCGGACGTCGACGCGAGCAGGAACCGGGCGCCCTTGGCCTTGGCGAGCCCCAGGCTGTTGTGGGTGCCGAGGGAGCCGACCTTGAGGGTCTGGATGGGCAGCTCGAGGTAGTCGACCGGGGAGGCCGGCGAGGCGAAGTGGAGGACGTTGTCCACCGCCTCGTCGATCCAGAGGGGCTGCGAGATGTCGTGCTCGATGAACCGGATCGGCGCCCCGGCCGGCGCCTCCTGTCCCCCCGCGCCGCCCAGGAGGTGCTCGATGTTGCTCCGCTTGCCCGTGATCAGGTTGTCGACGCAGATCACGTGGTGGCCCTCGCGAACCAGCCGCTCGCACAGGTGGGAGCCGAGGAACCCGGCGCCGCCGGTCACCAGGGAGGTGATCATGAGCGCGCTCCCGGGGCTCGCGTCCCCGTTTCGGACGAGCCGGCCGGATCGGCCTCGGGACGGCCGACCGACACGTAGCGGAACCCAGCGGCGGCGATCTTCTCCGGGTCGTAGAGGTTGCGGAGATCGACCACCAGGGGCCGGGTGAGGAGCGTCCACAGGCGGTTCCACTCCAGGCTGCGGAACTGGTTCCACTCGGTGACGATGACCACGCCGTCGGCGCCCTGGGCGGCTTCGTAGGCGTTGTCGCAGTAGGTGATGTCGGGCAGGTCCTCCCGTGCCGCTTCCATGGCCGCCGGGTCGAAGGCGCGGATCGTCGCCCCCTTCGCCACCAGCCCCCGGGCGATCGGGATGGCCGGCGACTCGCGCATGTCGTCGGTATTCGGCTTGAACGAGAGACCGAGCAGCGCCACCGTCTTGCCTTCGAGGCCCTCGAACGCCCGCTCCACCTTCTCGACCATGCGCAGCTTGGTCTCTTCGTTGACCTCGAGCACCGCCTCGATGATGCGGAAAGAGAGGCCTTGATCGCGGGCGATCTGGGCGACCGCCCGGGTGTCCTTGGGGAAGCAGGAGCCACCGAAGCCGGGGCCGGTCTGGAGGAACTTGGGGCCGATCCGGTTGTCGAGCCCCATGCCCCGGGCCACGGTCTCGACGTCGGCCCCCAGCGCCTCGCACAGCCGGGCGATCTCGTTGATGAACGAGATCTTGGTCGCCAGGAACCCGTTCGAGGCGTACTTGATCAGCTCGGCCGTCTCGACGTTCGAGACGACGAACGGGACGTCGGCGTTCTCGAGCGGGGCGTAGATGTCGCGCATGACCTCGATCGCCCGCGGGTCCCGGCTGCCGATGACCACCCGGTCCGGCTGCATGAAGTCCTCGATCGCCGAGCCCTCGCGCAGGAACTCGGGGTTCGAGACCACGGCGAAGTCGTCGTCGTGGCCGGCGGCCCGGGCGGTCTCGCGGATGATCTCCTCGATCATCCGGCCGGTGCCGGTAGGCACGGTGCTCTTGGTGACCACCACCTTGAAGCCGTTCAGATGCTCGCCGATCGAGCGCGCCACCTCGCGGATGAACTGGAGGTCGGCCGAGCCGTCGGGCCGCGGCGGGGTGCCGACGGCGATGAACACCGCCTGAGACCCCTCGATCGCGGGCCCCAGCTCCGTGGTGAAGGAGAGCCGCCCTTCGGCCGTGTTCTTGGCCACCAGGGTCTTCAAGCCCGGCTCGTAGATCGGGATCTCGCCCCGCCGGAGCGTCTCCACCTTGGAGCGGTCCTTGTCCACTCCGACGACGTGCATTCCGAAGTCGGCGAGGCAGGCGCCGGTCACCAGACCGACGTAGCCGCTGCCGACGACACAGACCTTCATCTGGGGCTCCTGACGATGGCTGGGCTCAGGTTCGGCGGGCCTGCGTGGTCCGCGTGGAAGGCCGAGCGCTCACTTGGATCGGGGACCGGAAACCGCTTCGACGCGGCCGTGCTCCTGGTACCAGGCGACGAAGCGGGCGAGCCCCTCCCGGATGGGGACTTTCGGGGAGTAACCGACGAGCCGGCTCGCCTTGGTGACGTCGGCGTAAGTGATCGGTACGTCTCCGGGTTGCTCGGGAAGATACTCGATGCGTGGTTCGACGGCAAGCTCGGCGGCGAGCCAGTGGACGAGATCGGAGAGGGCGGTCGTTTCGGCGCCACCCAGGTTGAGGATCTCGAACCCGAACTCGGCGTCGAGGGCCGCCACCACGCCGTCGACGATGTCGCTCACGTAGGTGTAGTCGCGCCGGCTCTGGCCGTTGCCGAACATCGGGATCTTCTCGCCCCGGGACAGCAGGTCGGTGAACTTGTGGATCGCCATCTCCGGCCTCTGGGCGGGCCCGTAGACCGTGAAGAAGCGCAGGCACGAGATCTTCATGCCGTAGAGGTGATGGTAGTTGTAGCAGAGCAGCTCGCCCGTGCGCTTGGTGGTGGCGTAGGGGCTGATCGGCTGGTCTACCCGGTCCGACTCCGAGAACGGGACCTTCTTGTTGATGCCGTAGACCGACGACGACGAGCCGAAGACGAACACCTCGGGACCGTGCTTGCGCGCGGCCTCGAGCAGTCGCAGCGTGCCGATGCAGTTGACGTCTTCGTAGAGGATCGGCTCCTGCAGGCTCGGCCGTACGCCGGCGCGCGCCGCCAGGTGGACCACGCCATCCAGGTCGCCCGCGGCGAACAGGCTCTCGACCAGCTCCTGGTCGCGGATGTCCCCCTCGACCAGCCGGTACGCGTCGCCGTGCTCTTCGATGAGCGGCTTGACGTTGGCCCGCTTCCTGGCCGGGTCGTAGAAGTCGTTGAAGTTGTCCAGAACGGTGATCCGGTCGCCCCGGGCGAGGAGTCGCCGGGAAAGGTGCGAGCCGATGAAGCCCGCGCCGCCGGTCACGAGTATGTGCTTGCTCATTGCTGGGTGTTCCCCTCGGTTCTCTTCTGCCCCTCGTGGTCCTCTGGACGCTGCTGCTCGAGGGCCTCGTCGTATCGCTTCTCGATGCCCTTCTTCTGCCGGTTGCGGATCAGCCACCGCAGCAGGGAGGACTCCTCGACGCCGACGATGACGTCGTTGACCGCGTCGTAGACCGACGGATCGTTGATCAGCAGGCCGGCGGTGCCCTCACCCTCGTCCAGCTTGCGGGTGAGGTTGTCCATGCGCTGGAGGATTGTCTCGATCTCCTGGCGGACGCTCGTGCCGAGCTCCTCGTCCTTGATAAGCATCGGCAAGAGCCCTTCGCCTGAACGCAGATCGGTGGCCACACCTTCCAGGTCGTCGGCCACCGAGCGCACCCGGCCGAGGGTGGCCTGGAAGTCCTCGCGCATGGCGCGGTCGTTGAGCAGGGCGGGGACCAGGCCGTCCCCCTCCTCGATTTCGACCAGGATCCGGTCCAGGCGATCGACCGAGTCGACCATCCGGTCGGCCAGCTCGGCGTCGTGGATCAGCCGCGGCAACGGGCCCTCGCCGGTCTCGATCCGCCGCGTCACCCGCTGCACGGTCTCCATGGTGTCGACGATGGCGTCGGTCACCCGCTCGCCGGTCTCGGAGTCGGTGGTGAGCTCGCCCAGGAGGCCCTGGCCCTTCTCCATGCGGCGGAGCACGTCCCGCAGGTCGGCCGAGATCTGGACCACGTTGTCCATCACGTCCTCGCCCGAGCCGATCAGCCGGTCCACGTTGGTCGGCGGCGCCGCGGGGATCACGCCCCCCGGAGGGATCGGCTCGGCGTCGGTCGAGCCGGAGGTCAGCTCCACGTACTTGTCGCCCAGGAGGCCCAGGGTCTTGATGCGCGCCATCGAGTCCTGCCGCACCCGCGCCGAGAAGCGCTCGTCGACGTCGATCTCCACCTTGATCTTGGTCGCCTCGGCCGCGGTCGGCAGCACGATCTCCTGCACCGTGCCCACCTCGACGCCGTTGAGCTGCACCGGGTTGCCCTGATTGAGGCCGGAGACCGTGGGGAAGTAAATGACGTACCGGTTCTTGCGCGTGAACAGGTTGCTCTCTTCGCCGATCAGGAAGGTCCCGAGCCCCGCGAGGCCCATGGCCACCACGATCAGCAGTCCCACCTTCCACTCGTTGCCAGTGTTACGCCGCATCGTCCACCTCCTCACGGCCCGCCAGGAACGCCGCGAACAGGTCGTCGTCGGTCGCGTCGGCCTGGTCCCAGGTGCCCAGGAACCGGAACCGGCCATCGTACAGAAAGGCGACGCGATCTCCCACCGTTCGCGCGAGCGCGATGTCGTGGGTCACGACCACCGGAGTCAAGCCGAGCTCGGACTGGATGCGGCGGATCAGTCGTGCGATCGTCGCCGAGGTCATCGGGTCCAGGCCGGTCGTCGGCTCGTCGAACAGCACCGCGTCCGGGTCGAGGGCGAGCGAGCGCGCCAGGGCGACCCGCTTCTTCATACCGCCCGACAGATCGGCGGGCATCTTCTCTTCGATCCCTTCGAGGCGCACGGTGCGGAGCTTCTCCGCGACCCGCGCGGCGATCTCGTCCTCGGAGAGGTCGGTGTGCTCGCGCAGGGGAAAGGCCACGTTCTCGAACACGCTCATGGAGTCGAACAGGGCGCCCTGCTGGAAGAGCATCGCCACCCGCCGCCGGATGGGGAAGAGATCATACTCGCTCAGGCCCGCGAGATTCGTGCCTTCGAACACCACCTCGCCCTCGTCGGGGGTCTCGAGCCCGTTGAGGAGGCGCAGCATCACGCTCTTGCCCGACCCGGACCGGCCGAGGACCACCAGGCACTCGCCGGCTTCGAGGTCGAAGTCGATGCCGTCGAGGACGACGAGGTCGCCGAAGCTCCGGGTCAAGCCGCGGACGCTGAAGATCGGCGGCTCGCCGCCCGCACGCAAGGCGCCGCCGTGTGGCTCGGTCGGCTCGATCGGATGGGGGGAGGTCATGGCGGGGGTCCGGGATGGGGTCGTGGCCCGTGCTCAGACGACGAGGTAGAACAGCTTCGTCAGGAAGAAATCGGAGACCAGGATCAGGATGGACGCCTGGACCACGGTGTTGGTGGTCGCCCGGCCGACGCCGTCGGCGCCGCCGGAGGCGGTGAGGCCATTGTAACAGCCGATGATCGCGATGAAGTACGCGAAGAAGAAGGACTTGCCGATGCCGCTGCCGACGTCGTCCAGGGTGAGCGCCGTGAGCACGTCGTTGAGATAGAAGCCGGGGGTGATGTCGAGCTGGAAGACCGCGATCAGCAGCCCACCGAAAATGCCGAGGAAGTCGCCGATCACGGTGAGCACCGGCAACATGACCAGCGACGCCGCGAGCTTGGGCACCACGAGCTTCTTCACCGGGTCCGCGGCCATCGAGCGCAGGGCGTCGATCTGCTCGGTCACCTTCATCGTGCCGAGCTCGGCGGTCATGCCGGAGCCGATCCGCCCGCCGACGATGAGCGCCACCAGCACCGGCCCGAGCTCGCGCACCAAGGACTTCGAGACCACCGAGCCGATGTAGTACTTGACGCCCAGGGAGGGCAGGCTGTACGCGGTCTGGAGCGCCAGCACCATGCCGGTGAAGATGGTGGTGATGCCGGCGACGCCCAGGGAGCGCACGCCGATCTGCTGCATCTCTCCGATCCATAGAGAGAGCTCGAACGGCCGGCGCAGCAGGGCGGCGAACGCCCTCCGGGTGAGAATGCCGACCGCCCCGGCTTGACGGACGAGATCGAACGGGTCGTTGTTCATTCGTTTCAGATCCGCAGCGGGATCCAGGTGACGCCGTGGGTCAATCCCAGGGCGCCTTCGACGGCCGCCAGGGCCCAGAGGCCGCCCAGCTCCGGTCGGGCCGCGGCCCAGGCACCGAGCACCAGGCCGCCCGCCAGGCGGCCACCGATGGCCACGAGAATGATGCCGGAGTATCGTCGCGGGTCGTGGGCCGCCATCCCGTAGAGCAGGGCGAGCATCGCCAGCATCAGGGCCGCCATCCAGAGGATCGCTCCCTCGTGGCGTGCCGGCGACCCGCCGAGGCGCTCCGACAGCCCCGGGATCGCGAGCAGTGCCCCCGCCGCGGCGAGGTTGTAGAGGGCGCCGAGCCCGAGACTGCCCCGCAAAAGCTTGAGCAGGCGGAACCTGCGGGCGAAGTGGCGGGTCACCCTCATGGCCGAGGAGTGTATCGTGGAGCGCCTCCTGAAATCCGCGCGGTCACGCGGTCGTGCCGTGCAGGCTGGGGAATCGAGTGGTAGACGCAACGATGGAGACTGATCGAGTGACCGAGCGAGAGAGCGCGCACCCGGGCGCTGGCCGAGCTGGACTGCGCCGGCGCCTGGGGACCTGGCTGGCGACGACAACCGGCAACCTGTACCTGGTGTTGGGGACCGTGATCCTCGGTCTGCTCGCGCTTCCGGCAGGCCTCCTGCCTCCCCGGGGCGACTGGGTCTTTTCCATGTCGAAGCTCTGGGCCTGGGGCCTCCTGGCGGCGAGCGGCGTCCGGGTGCGGGTGAGCTTCGAAGGGCCGCTGCCCCGGCGCGGCGGCTACGTGTTCCTCGCCAATCACCAGAGCATGTTCGACATCCCGCTGGTGATCGCCACGGTGCCGGTACAGCTCCGGTTCGCGGCCAAGCGCAGCCTGTTCCGGATCCCGGTCTTCGGCTGGGCGATCCGGGCGGGTGGATTCATCCCGGTCGACCGGGGCGACCGGACCAAGGCGCAGAGCACCTTCGCCGCCGCCCAGAAGCGCCTGGGAAACGGCACCTCCGTGCTCCTCTTCCCCGAGGGTGGACGGTCCCTGGACGGCCTGCTCCACCCGTTCCAGCGCGGCGGCTTCCTGCTGGCGCTCAAGAGCGGCCTGCCGATCGTGCCGGTCGGCATCCGCGGCACGGTCCACCGCCAGCTCCGGGGAAGCTTCCTGATCCATCCGGGCCCGGTCAGCGTCCACTACGGCACGCCGATCGACCCGGCCGAGTACGGAGTGCGGGGCCGCCGGGAGCTCGAAGAGAGAGTGCGTGCGGAGATCGGGAAGCTGGCGGCGACGACCGATTCGGATATTCCGGTCCATTGATTCGGATCGCCCCCCAAACCCTCGTTCCCTTTCCCCCCGCGCGGGGGGAAAGGGACGCCTGCCCCCGGCCCGTCTGCTCTGAAGCCTCTCCACTGAGCCACGCATCGCTCCGGATCACGCCCCGGCGAAGGACCACCACGCAACAACCTCCCCGCCAGCCCCTCCGGGAATCCCGAACCCCGTGGTACGTTTTCCATACCTCAGGGGACGACCACCGTCCCCACCCGTCCCCACATCGCTGACCCGACCCTCCGGAAGACCCATGGCCAACGAGCTCGAAGATCGAATCTGGCAAGCCCTCAAGACCATCAAGTTCCCCGGCATGAGCCGCGACATCGTCTCCTTCGGCTTCGTCGAGAGTGTCGCCACCGAGGGCGGTCGCGCGGGGGTCTCTCTCCACATGACCACCCACAACGAAGAGGCCGTGGCCGAAGTCCGCGACGCCGTCGAGCGGGCCGTGGCCGGGGTCGAAGGGGTCGAGAGCGCCGAAGTGGAAGTCCGGGTCTCGCGCCCCGCCGGCTCCCCCGGCGCCGCCGCCCAACAGGCCGTCTCCCAGGGGGACCTGCTGCCGGACGTCCGCCACATCGTCGCCGTCGCCTCGGGCAAGGGCGGCGTCGGCAAGTCGACCGTCTCCACCAACCTGGCCGTGGCCCTCGCCCGCCAGGGCCACCGGGTCGGTCTCCTGGACGCCGACATCTACGGCCCCTCGGTGCCGATGATGTTCGGCATCTCCGAGCGGCCACGGATCGAAGGCAACCGCGTCCTCCCCTTCGAACGCTACGGCGTCAAGGTCATGTCGCTCGGCTTCATCCTGGAGATCGACACCCCGGTCATCTGGCGCGGCCCGATGGTGATGAAGGCCCTCGAACAGATGCTCGGCGACGTCGACTGGGGTGAGCTCGACTACATGATCGTCGACCTGCCTCCGGGCACCGGCGACGCCCAGCTCACGATCACCCAGAAGGTGCCGCTCTCCGGCGCCGTCGTCGTCACCACGCCCCAGGACGTGGCGCTGATCGACGCCCGGAAAGGGCTCGCCATGTTCCGCAAGGTCAACGTGCCGGTGGTCGGCATCGTCGAGAACATGGGGACCTTCGTCTGCCCCCACTGTGGCGAGGAGACCGACATCTTCAAGCGGGGCGGCGGCGAGCGCACGGCCGA
>Ga0210123_1000564_pt1 | contig 22658 bp, 14 predicted proteins | sample Muzzi_PWB_D2_FD_185535 | JGI IMG/M metagenome (GOLD analysis project Ga0210123, IMG submission 185535) | Wetland microbial communities from San Francisco Bay, California, USA, that impact long-term carbon sequestration - Muzzi_PWB_D2 (SPAdes) | ecosystem: Environmental > Aquatic > Marine >... | reverse complement strand
AGTTTGGCGATGGTGTTGTAGCACGCGTCGATGGGACCGTTGCCGAAGCCGGCATCCTTAACGGAGCGGCCGTTGATGGCAATTTGAACGCTGGCCATGGGCATCACCGTGGAGCCTGCGGAAATATGCAGATACTCCAGGACGAAAATGTCCGGCGTGCGCAGCACGCCTTCATTTACGATGGCTTCCAGGTCTTCATCCATGACATGTTTCTTCTTGTCAGCCAATTCTTTGAATTTTTTAAATACGATATTCAGTTCTTCATCCGAGAGCTCATAGCCGATGTCCTTCACGCGTTCCCTCAATGCGTGGCGGCCGGAGTGTTTGCCCAGCACCAGCTTGTTGGTGCTCAGGCCGATATCTTCCGGGCGCATGATCTCATAGGTCATGGGGTTCTTCAGCATGCCATCCTGATGAATGCCGGCTTCATGGGCAAAGGCGTTGGCACCCACGATGGCCTTGTTCGGTTGGACCAGGATGCCGGAGATCATGCTCACCAGTTTACTGGTGGCATAAATATGTTCCGTGTGAATATTGGATTGCAGGGGCAAATGATTGTTGCGGGTACGCAAGGCCATGACCACCTCTTCCAGAGAGGTGTTGCCGGCCCGCTCGCCGATGCCGTTGATGGTGACTTCGGCTTGACGGGCCCCGGCGCTCAAAGCGGCCAGCGTGTTAGCCGTGGCCAGGCCCAAATCATTGTGGCAATGGACACTCAGCACGGCCTTGCCGATGTTGGGTGTGTTTTTGATAACATATTTGACCAGGTCCGAGAATTCAGCCGGGATGGCATACCCCACGGTATCGGGCAGGTTGACTGTCGTTGCGCCAGCCTCTATGGCGGCTTCGAAGACCTTGCACAGGAAATCGCGATCCGAACGGGAGCCATCCTCGGCGGAGAACTCCACGTTGTCGGTAAACGACTTGGCGTAGCGCACGGCTTCGACGGCATTTTTGAGCACTTCGTCACGGGTCATGCGCAGTTTATATTCCAGATGAATATCGGAAGTGGCGATGAAAGTGTGGATTCGCGGTTTGGCGGCAGCCTTGACGGCACTCCAGGCCGCATCGATATCCTCCTTGTTGGCCCGTGCCAGTCCGGCGATTACGGTCTTTTTCAATTTGGCGGAGATCTGTGAGACAGCATCATGATCACCTCTGGAAGCCGCCGGAAAGCCGGCCTCGATAATATCCACGCCTAATTTTTCAAGCTGGATAGCCAGGCGCAATTTTTCAGCCGTGTTCATACTGGCGCCGGGTGATTGTTCCCCGTCCCGCAAGGTGGTATCGAAAAACTTAACGGTATCGGTAGGGCTCATTATTATATTCCTTCTTTGCGTGCGACTTGCGAATTAGGGCGTCAAGTCGAGCGGATAAAGTGTTGATAAGCTCAAGCAAGTGAATTCATAGCTCAGCGATAGCGTTTTTTAAAGCCGGTGGATACTGAAAAACGGCGTCGCAGGCCGCCCAAGGAGCGGCGATCCGCTGCATTCTATGGCCTGGCCAGCGACGCCGTTCTTCAGTTTTCGGCGAGCATGGGCCGCAGGGCTGGAAACCCTGCGGCGTAAAATCCTACCTTTCCCATGGGCTAATTTCCTTCCTTAGGGACCAGCTCTTTGGCCAGCTTGAATTGAAAACTGTCGGTCAGCGCTTGCCAACTGGCTTCGATAATATCCTGTGATACGCCGATGGTGGTCCAGGTCTCCTCGTGGTCGCGGGATTCAATAAAGACACGAACACGGGCGGCCGTGCCTTCGCGTCCGTCGATGACACGCACCTTGAAGTCGACCAGGCGCATACTGTCCAGATCCGGGTAGAAACGTCCCAGTGCCTTGCGCAAGGCGTTGTCCAGCGCGCTGACCGGACCGTCGCCCTCGGCGGCGGTAATTTCGTCGATGCCGTCGACCAGGATCTTGATCGTGGCATGTGACGTACACTTGTGTTGCTTGTCTTTCTCGATGCTGATGCGGAACGATTCCAGATCAAAGTGCGGCTTGAACTGTTCGGTCAGCTTTTGCAGCAAAATCTTCATGGAGCCGTCGGCCACGTCGAACTGGAAACCCTGATCCTCCATGGATTTAATTTCGGCCACGATTTCCTGGCAGTCTTTGCCGTTGTTGCCGAGCTCGACGCCCATCTCCTTGGCCTTATAGGCCACGTTGCTTTTACCCGACATATCGGATACCAGCACCCGGCGTTTGTTGCCCACCACGGTCGGGTCCATGTGTTCGTAAGCGCGGGGCTCTTTCATGATCGCGTTGACATGGATACCGCCTTTGTGTGCAAAGGCGCTCTTACCGACAAAGGGCCGGGAATGCATCGGGATCATGTTGGCGGTCTCGGCCACATAGCGTGACAAGGTTTTGAGCTGGCTCAGGTTTTCCGCCGGGATGCTCCGAAGACCTAATTTGAGATTCAGCAGCGGAATAATGGTGGTGATATCGGCGTTGCCGCAGCGCTCACCGTAACCATTCATCGTTCCCTGGACCATGATGGCGCCGGACTGCACGGCCGCAATGCTGTTGGCCACTGCCAGGCCGCAATCGTTGTGGCAATGGATGCCGATGCGCGGTTCACAGCCATTGGTACGGAGTAGATGATGGACCGCTTTGACAGCGGCCTGAACCTCTGAAGGCAGTGTGCCGCCATTGGTATCGCACAGCACGATAATATCGGCGCCGCCTTCGGTCGCTGCCAGCAGGGTCTGACCGGCATAAGTGGCATCGTCCTTGAAGCCGTCGAAAAAGTGCTCGGCATCGTAGATGACTTCCTTGCCGTTGGCTTTGAGGAAGGCGACGCTCTCGCGAATCATGGCCAGGTTCTCCTCTCGGGTGTTGGCCATGATTTGTTCAACGTGCAAAGACCATGACTTGCCGAAGATGGCCACGGCCGGCGTCCGGCTGTCTACCAGCGCTTTCAGGTTGGGGTCGTCGTCAGCTCTCGTTTTGGGTTTGCGGGTGGACCCAAAGGCCGTGATGCGCGAGTTGACAAAGGTTTCTTTCTGTGCCAGCTCGAAAAAGCGTTCATCGCGCTGGTTGGATCCGGGCCAACCGCCTTCTATATAGTGGACGCCGAAGGCATCCAGTTTTTTGGCGATTTTGATCTTTTCTTCGGCAGAAAAATTGATATTTTCGCCTTGGGTGCCGTCGCGCAACGTGGTGTCGTATATCAGGGTCGGTTCCATGATCCAATGACCTCCGGGCTTAGGCCCAGGCAGCAATCCTGCGGGATGCAGTGCCATGCGATTAAAGGCCCGGCACTGCACCCGCGATACTGCCAAAGTGATCTTATAATTTCCGGCGCCTTATTTTTTGCGGTTTTCCGGACGCAGGCTGCGGACCGCCCGTCCGGCCTGCCACATCTCCGAGTTATGAATGACCGCCAGTTCTTCTTCCAGCTTTTCACGGTAATCCGGCGCGCTGTTGCGCTCGATACTACGGCGCGTTTCGGCGCCGGAGACAACGCTTTCATAGAGCTCGTCAAAAAGCGGCACAACGGCTTCCCGGAATTTGGGTGCCCAATCCAGGGCACCGCGCTGGGCCGTGGTGCTGCAATTGGCGAACATCCAATCCATACCGTTCTGGGCGACCAGACGGATCAGGCTCTGGGTCAACTCTTCCACCGTTTCATTGAAGGCTTCGCTGGGGCTGTGGCCGTGTTTGCGCAGCAGGTTGTATTGCGCCTCCATGACGCCGGCCAGGGCGCCCATGAGGATGCCGCGTTCGCCGGTGAGGTCGCTGTGCACCTCTTTTTCAAATGTGGTGGGAAAGAGGTATCCGGAGCCGATGGCGATACCGGTGGCCAGGGTGCGCTCCTTGGCTCTGCCGGTGGCGTCCTGAAATATGGCGAAACTGGAGTTGATGCCGCTGCCGTCCAGGAAATTGGTTCGCACGGTGGTGCCGGAGCCTTTGGGGGCCACCAGGATCACATCCACATCTGTGGGGGGGATGATGCTGGTCTGATCTTTATAGACAATGGAAAAACCATGTGAAAAATAGAGCGCGTCGCCGGGGTTGAGGCATTCTTTCAGTTGAGGCCAAACCGCCAGTTGAGCGGCATCGGAGAGCAGGTATTGGATGATGGTGGCCTTTCGGGCCGCCTCTTCAATGGAGAACAGGGTTTTCCCGGGAACGAACCCATCGGCCACGGCTTTGTCCCAGGACTTCGAATTGTCACGCTGTCCCACGATCACATTGATGCCGTTATCTCTCATGTTCAGGGCCTGGCCGGGGCCTTGGACGCCGTAGCCGATGACGGCGACAGTTTCCTGGGCCAGGACCTGCCGGGCTTTTTCAACGGTAAACTCCTCTGCGGTAATAACCTCTTCGATTACACCACCAAAATCAATTTTTGCCATTTCAAATTCTCCTTAAAATAAAGTTTTGCCTTTCGGCCTGATGAATATTGAGTGTTCGCTGGTTTTATTTCAATGCAGTATGCGATGGTACGATGGTTGCCCACAGCTATTTCGGGTCGCGATAGAGGGCCACTGTACCGGTACGCGCAATTTCCTTAATTCCGATGGGTTTCAGCAGGCGCAGCAAGGCCTCAATCTTGCCCTGGTCTCCGGTCACTTCGATGGTGTACTGTTCAGCACCGACATCCACCACCTTGCACCGGAAAATATCGACAATACGAAGCACTTCTGCCCGTGTTTGCGTGGAGGCTTTTACCCGGATTAACGCCATTTCACGTTTGACGGCATGCTCGATGCTCAAATCGCGGACCTTGATAACATTAATCAATTTATTGAGTTGTTTTTCAATCTGCTCGATCACAGGCGGATTGGCTTTGGTGGTCACCGTAATGCGTGAAACAGCCGCATCCATGGTGGGCGCCACACAAAGGCTTTCGATGTTGAAGCCACGGCCGCTGAACAGGCCGGCCACCCGGGAGAGCACGCCCGGTTCGTTATCTACCAGCAGGGTCAGGATATGTCTTTTGCTGTCGTCCATTTTTTTTCCTGTTATGCTCAGTTTCAGATTTATGCCGATGGTTGCGCTTCAGAATGATCTTCTCCTAAGTCAACAACATCTCCGTAATGTTTTTGCCGGCCGGCACCATGGGGTATACATTCTCTTCCTGTTCCACCACAAAGTCCATGATCACCGGCCTTGGCGTCGAAATGGCTTCCCGCAAGACGGGCTCGACTTCCGATGGTTTCGTTGCCCGCAATCCCACCGCACCAAACGCTTCGGCCAGCTTGGCGAAATCGGGTGCACACTCCATGCAGGTACACGAATAGCGGCGGTCGTAAAAGAGCTGTTGCCACTGGCGCACCATGCCCAGGAACCCGTTGTTTAAAATGGCCACTTTAACCGGCAGGCAGTGCTGCACCGCTGTGGCCATTTCCTGAATATTCATCTGGATGCTGCCGTCGCCGGCCACATCCACAACGAGTTTGTCAGGAAATGCGATCTGGGCACCGATGGCGGCCGGCAGACCGAAACCCATAGTACCCAAGCCGCCCGAACTGATGAAATGGTTGGGCTGATCAAAATGGTAGTACTGGGCCGCCCACATCTGGTTTTGTCCAACCTCGGTGGTGATAATGGCTTTGCCATCGGTCAGCTCAAAAAGCTTATCGACCACAAATTGAGGTTTGATCTTATCGTCGCCCTGCTCATAGGCCAGGGGTTGCGTGTTTTTCCATTCTCCAACTTGATCCAGCCACGGTCGGTGTTGGGTCACGATGTCGCTGAAATCCTCGTTGTCCAGCATTTCGTTCAGCAACTTGAGACTTAATTTACAGTCGCCCACCACCGGGACTGCCACGCCAACATTTTTACGGATGGAAGTGGGATCGATATCGATATGCACGATCTTGGCCTTGGCGCAGAAAGTATCGGTTTTGCCGGTTACGCGGTCATCGAAGCGCACTCCCACGCCGATGAGCAGATCGCAATCTCCGAGGGACATGTTGGCGCGGTAAGTGCCATGCATGCCCGGCATGCCCAGCCAAAGCGGATCAGTTCCAGGAAAACCACCCAATCCCATGAGTGATGCCGTCACCGGGATTTTGGTGCGCCGGGCCAGTTTGGTAAACTCTTGGGCCGCCCCCGATAAGATAATGCCTCCTCCGCCGAACATTACCGGTCTGCGGGCGTTACGGATCATCTTAACCACCTTCTTCAGTTGCCGGACATTGGGCTCATAGGTGGGGTTATAGGAACGGATCTGGATTTTGCTGCCGTTTTGGTCCGGATCAAACTCCACGGTGCCGTTGGCAACGTTCTTGGGTATATCGACCAGCACGGGACCGGGACGGCCGGAACGGGCAATATGGAATGCTTCGCGAACCGTGCGCGCCAGGTCCCTGGTGTCTTTGACCAGATAGTTGTGTTTGGTGCACGGTCGGGTGATGCCCACAATGTCCACTTCCTGGAAAGCGTCATTGCCGATCAATTGGGTCGGCACCTGACCCGTAAAGACCACCAACGGAATGGAGTCCATATACGCCGTGGCGATGCCGGTCACCGTATTGGTCGCGCCGGGACCGGATGTGACCAGACAGACCCCGACCTTGCCTGAGGCGCGTGCATATCCGTCGGCGGCGTGTACGGCGCCTTGCTCGTGACGCACCAATACATGGCGGATGTCGGATTTGAAGATTTCGTCATAGATGTCCAGCACCACGCCACCCGGGAATCCGAAGATGGTTTTCACGCCCTCTTGTTTCAGCATGGTCAGTAGAATTTGTGCGCCGGTCATTTTCATGATTCAATTGCTCCTCATTGTCGTATTGTCGCTTGCCTTGCGTGCCGTTGGGCGGGCTTTATTTAACCACGGCACCTGTGTTGGCCGATGAGACCGATTTGGCGTATCGGGCCATATAACCTTTGGAAATTTTCGGTGCCGGAGCAGTCCATTTTTCTTTGCGGGCCGCCATCTCGGACTCGTCGACCTTTAATGAAATGGATTTTCCCGGAATATCGATGGCGATGGTATCGCCCTCCTCGACAAGTCCGATGGGGCCGCCTTCCATGGCTTCCGGGGATACATGGCCAATGGCTGCCCCTCGCGTGCCGCCTGAAAACCGACCGTCCGTGATGAGGGCCACATGGGCATCCAGCCCCATGCCGGCGATGGTGGAGGTGGGGGTCAGCATTTCCCGCATGCCCGGTCCTCCCCTGGGGCCTTCGTAGCGGACGATGATGACATCGCCTTTATTGATCTTGCCATCCATAATGGCACCGGAAGCCTCTTCTTCGCTGTCAAATACCCGTGCCGGTCCCTCATGCCGCAGCATGTCGTCGCAAACGGCCGATTGTTTAACCACGCATCCGTCCGGGGCCAGGTTGCCGAAGAGGACGGCCAGGCCGCCCTGGGCGTGATAGGCCTGGTCCATGGCACGAATGACATTGTCATCTTTTACCCCGGCGGATTCCAGGTTCTGACCTACGGTTTTTCCAGTGACAGTGATGCAATCCGTGTGAATGCGGCCGGCCTCGGAAAGCACTTTCATCACAGCCTGAATTCCGCCTGCGCGGTTCAGATCCTGTAGGTGATGGTGACCGCCGGGACTCATGGAGCACAGGTGGGGCGTAACCTTACTGGCCTGGTTGATCAAGTCAAGGTCAAATGTAATCCCGGCTTCGCTGGCAATGGCCGCCATGTGCAGCACGGTGTTGGTTGAACATCCCAGAGCCATGTCCACGGCCAGAGCGTTTTCAAAAGCCTGAGGTGTCAATATCTTGCTGGGTGTAATGCCTTTTGCAATCAGTTCCATGATTTTCATGCCTGCCGTTTTAGCCAGGCGCGTGCGTGCGGACATCACGGCGGGAATCGTCCCATTGCCGGGCAGGCCGAGGCCGATGGCTTCGGTGAGGCAATTCATGGAATTGGCTGTGAACATGCCGGCACAGGAGCCGCAGGTGGGGCAGGCTTCATTCTCGATCTCTGCGAGGTCGCTCTCCGCCATTTTACCGGATTTTACTGCGCCGACGGCTTCGAATACGGTGATCAGGTCAATGCGTTCCGGGCCCGACGCGGATTGGCGTTCCCCGGCCAGCATTGGACCGCCGCTGATAAAGATGGTCGGCAGGTCGACTCGCGCGGCCGCCATCAGCATGCCTGGAACGATTTTATCGCAATTGGGAATCATCACCATGGCGTCGAAGCCATGGGCCGTTGCCATAATTTCCACGGAGTCGGCAATGAGCTCCCGGCTGCCCAGGGAGTATTTCATACCGACATGGTTCATGGCTATGCCGTCGCAGACACCAATGACGCCGAATTCCACCGGCGTTCCGCCGGCCATGTAAATACCGGCTTTGACCGCCTCGGCCAGGGTATTCAAATGGACGTGGCCGGGAATGACGGTATTGGCGGAATTGGCAATACCGATCAGCGGGCGATTGATCTCATCGGTGGTGTAGCCGCAGGACTTGAGAAGGGCTCGGTGGGGTGCGCGTTCCACGCCTTTTTTAACCTGGTCACTTTTCATTGGTGTGTTCTCCTTGAAAAAAAAAACCGTTACCAACCTGACTCGGGGCTGATAACGGATTTGGTTTTTACCGGGGTTGTTGCCTTAAACCATTATCGCCCCCTGTGCCCGGTATCGGCGATGACACCGACGACAAAAATAATAAGGTTGAGAAGATTTAGGACGACAATGTTTTTCATTTGCAATTTGACCTATTTAGAATAGTTGGTCTTTAACAATCACCCTTTGCCCTGTCAAGCATTATGTTTATAATATTGAGCATTGGATAACTTTCTTCGAAAAAGGAGGAGGCATGAAGGCTTTTGTGGTCACCGGCACAACCCAGGGGATCGGCCGGGCCATTGCGGAAGCCGTGGTTGCGGCCGGGGATCAATTGCTCTCCCTGTCCAGGGCACCGAATAAGGTTGACGGGTTGTGGCACAATATTGAATGTGATCTTGGCCGCACCGCAAGCATCCGTACGAACCTTCAAAAATTAATCCAAACGGTTGCAGCGGATCGGGTGACGGAGTTGATTCTCATCAATAACGCGGGGGTGCTGGATCCCATAGGGTCGCTTGAGGATGCATCGGATGAACAAATTCTAAGCCATGTCAAGGTCAATCAAGCCGCGCCGGCCATGCTGATGTCCGCCTTTATCGGCTTAACCCAATATGATGCGGCCAGGCGCCGCATCATTAACATCTCATCGGGAGCCGCCAGGCACCCCTATGCCGGATTGGCCATGTATTGCGGCTCCAAGGCGGCATTGGAACTGATGACCCTTTGCGTGGCGGCAGAGCAGCAGCATCGAAACAACCCTGTGACCGTCTGTTCGGTGTCGCCCGGCAAAGTGGAGACCGGCATGCAGCGCCAAATTCGGCAGTCCGACAAAGCCATGATTCCATCCCAACCCGATTTTATAAAAGCACGGGAACAAGGAGACCTTTTGACACCCGGGCAGGTCGCCCGCATGCTGCTGGCCTTGGACCGCGCCGGTGAATTTAAGAACGGCGGTTTATATGACTTGCGGTCAACTATCCTTGAAGGGCGTCGCTTATCCATCCAACCGATACAACCCGTTCTGTTGTGATGGGGGCAACAATCTGCCGGACACCGGGAACTGATATTTACAGCCGGGTCTTTTTTGACTATCCTGGGATGGCGGTTATTTTTACCAATCCTTTTTTGAGTGAAAACGTGATCAACTATGAGCATAGAACCTTTTTCGTCCCTTAAGGGGCATTTTCTCATGGCCATGCCAAGCCTGGCCGACCCCAATTTCGAGCATTCGGTTACCTGTATCTCGGAGCATACGTCGGATGGCGCTTTTGGCATTGTCATTAACAGAATATTTGATGGCCTGAACGCCAAGATCATATTTGATGAACTGGGCATCAAGGGACATCGCAATGCCGGCAAAATACCTGTTCATATCGGTGGACCGGTGCATTCCAATGAATTGTTCGTACTTCACGGTCCGCCATTTGACGGAGAAGGCTTTTTAATGGTGAATGAACGACTGGCTTTAAACAACTCCAGAGCGATCCTGGAGACCATTGCCACGGGGCAGGGGCCGCAGCAATTCCTTATCGCGCTCGGGTGCGCCGGATGGGGCGGCGGTCAACTGGAATGGGAGTTGAAGCAGAATGCGTGGCTTTCAATCCCCTGCGTACACGATATCTTATTCGAGTTGCCCGTTGAAGACCGATGGGAACATGCCATGAAGCGCCTGGGGGTGGATCCGGACTTGCTGACGGAGACCGCAGGGAACGCTTGAGCAAGGCATCTAAAAAATAGGGGCGCCGGATGGCGCCCCTATTTTGTCCTTGTAAATCAGCAGGTTATCCTTGAGCCTTTTTCGCCTTAGGTTTTGGCTTTTTCTTTTTTAGACAATCCTTGTCCTTGCGAACAAACGCGCACAACTTGGGATTGTAGTACTCCTTGCAGTTTAAAGGGTTGTATAGTGGGCATTCAGGATTTTTGTCAGACATTTATCTTTGTTCCCCCTAACTTTATTGCCATTCGTCAATCCATTGGCGCAGCCTTCAACACCCCGGATGATAAAATGAGAACAGGGACTGTATCAGCATCCCATGCGATGCAACGCGCGGCTCAAGGTTATTGCCGGTTGCCACCGGCGAATCGGAGGATGTAAGGCCTTCAGCAACGGCCTAAAACCTGTAACCGGCCACGGATTGCGAACTTTTCTAGCATAAAATATCAAAATTTACAAGCCATTATATTTTGTGCGGCGGGCAAAGGCGCCGGCTGCCGGAAAGTTTTGACAATTATAGGGAGGCATTGTAATACCGAAACAGCGGCAATTGCTCATTCGCAGCGATTCTTCGGGCAACAATGCAGAACCCTTTTATCGGAAAATCGATTTTAATGGACACCTACCACAAAACCAGAGAAACTATTCTGGCGCTTAACGACGAGACCAGGTTGCTGATCCATGAGGCTGAAAGCGTTCTGGCGAGTCCTGCAGCTACCTTTGACCAATGGAAACAGTCCTGCACCAATATCCATCAGAACCTGATTGATCATGTCATGCGCATAGCCGTCGTCGGGGCCATTAAGTCCGGCAAAAGTACGCTGGTCAATGCATTGTTGCAAGACGATTATCTGAAGCGAGGCGCCGGCGTGGTGACCTCCATCGTCACCCGCATCCGGCGGGGGAAAAGGCTGAAGGCGCGTCTCTATATCAAGTCGTGGGATGAGGTGAACGATGATATCCAACAGGCGTTGGTCCTTTTTCCTTCCGATCAATGGCAGTCCAACGAGAAAGGTTTCGATATTCGGCGCAGCAAAGACCGCCTTGAATTGAAGAGCGCACTGGATGCGTTGGACGACGAACTGAAAATCGCCAGGGACAGCCTTAATGCCAACAGCGTGCTGCTCTCTTCCTACCTTAAAGGTTTTGATCAGGTACAGGACCTGGTTAAAGCGGAAAACACCGTTCGGGATTATGAAGATGACGAATTCGGAGCCCATCGCAGCTTTGTGGGCGATGATGCGCTGGCTGTTTATTTGAAGGACATCCAACTGGATATCACCGGCGACACCATCGCTACCAACATCGAGATGGCCGACTGCCAGGGCAGCGACTCGCCAAACCCGCTGCACATGGCCATGATTCAGGATTATCTGCTCAAGGCCCATCTCATTATCTATGTTATCAGCAGTCGGACAGGATTGCGCCAGGCCGATATCCGGTTTTTAACCATCATCAAGCAGATGGGCATTGCCGACAACATGCTTTTTGTCTGCAATTGTGATTTTAATGAGCACGAATCCCTTATAGATCTGGAACAACTGGTCGGAAAAATCAAAGAAGAGCTCTCCATTGTTACATTTGATCCGCAACTTTTTGTCTTTTCAGCGCTTCATCACCTGTTCGATATTCGGGCTGCGGAACTGACCAATCGCGATAAAACCCGCTTGGAACAGTGGCTCCAACTCGAGGATCTGGCGGCAGCTTCGAATGCCGAGATGTTGCGGCTTAAGGCTGAGTTGGATCGAAAACTCACCCAGGAAAGATCCGCGTTGCTGCTCCAAAATCAGCTCGAACACCTGGACGTGGTGCAAACCGGATTGTTGAACCGCATTCAGTTGAATCGCAACTTGCTCAAGCGTGATGTCGGCGAGGCCAAGGACATGGCCGATCGCATCCAAAGCCATCAAGGCTACATGGTCCAGGTTCAGACCATGATCCGCGGCACCCTGGACGGCAGCATTCAAAAAATCGGCGCCGAGATGAGACAGGAGATCGACCGCTTTTTTGATCGGCACGGCGGTCAGGTGCTTCAAAATATCATCGGATTTGTGCGCAACTACCATGTGAATCTGAACAACTACAAAGCACAGGTGGTTGAAGTCGGTTTCAATCAGGCGCTTTATCTGGTGTTTCAAGAGTTCAAGCAGGCTGTAGACGCCATCATGGCGGAGAAGATCAATCCCGAAATTATCGGTTTTATCGGCCGGCTGGAAAATCGCATCATGGAATACTTCCATTCGGTGGTTGATCCCTTCGAGGCCATGGTGCGGGACGCGGTGCATCAATACGAAACAGCTTTAACGCAGTTCGAATTGAAGCAATTACCCGGGCGGTGGGTGTTTAATACCGTACCCGATATAGAGAGCATCCGGCAATCCATTGGCTTGGCATTGCCGCCGGCGTCTGCAACCATGCGGTATTCAGCGCATATTAAGACGGATGCCGTGATGCGGCTGGGGGTATTTACCTTGCTGCGCGTAATGCGCAAGGTGCTCAAAAAGCAGATCGGCGAACAAGGAGATGAAGAAATCCAGGCCTTGAAAGGCGGTATTCGCCGAATGAAACGGGAAACCGAGCGCTCTATTTACGCACATTTCAAGGACTACCAGGAAAACATCAAATTCCAGTATATTCTTCGATTGGTGGACGCCACCAGCAGTAGTCTGTATGAAGGTTTGACCGAGCACTTCCGGATTTATGTCTCCGATTTGAGGGAAGTGATCTCCTCCATGGGTAGCGCGCGCAGCGATAAGAAGCAGGTGGATGAAGCATTGGGTAAATTTGAAGAAGCCATCCATGCACTGAGCGTTCGGATCGAATCCCTGCGCGAGGATATCGAAAGCATGCGCGGCAGCGTCGACGCCGAAGGGTCACGGCAGGCAGTTGCAACTTAAATCCGCTCGTGGTTCAATAGATGAAATTAAGACGCGGTATCAGTTTCCGCTGAATGGACGCCATTAAGCTTATAAAGTCAATGTCATTAGCTTAAAGAGGAAATAGCAGATTGGTAGGTTGGATCGAGGAACAAAACCCAACCTACAATGGGGTGACTAAATTTTGAGGCAGTATCTGTTGCCGTATTTGAGCACGACATCAAGTTTAAAGTTTTAAGTGCATAGCAAATGTATTCTCTGGATTAAAATGAATGGACAAGGTTGTTGGGCTCCTCAAAATAGCTCCGTTTCTCTTCGGTGAGAGAAGCCATTATTGCAATGGAAGCCATCCTTTGCTTAAAACTTTAAACTTAAAACTTTGTAATTATAAAATATATGGCGCATAGAAGGGACCGATGCGCTTATCGAATAAAGTTTCAGGTAGAATAACAGATAGGAGATATTGACAATGAGGATGCAGACCATTGCAGTTGCCAATGAAAAGGGGGGTGTGGGGAAAACCGTTACGGTGATCAATCTCGCCGCTGCGCTGACGCGTGCCAATAAAAGGGTCCTGGTGATCGATATGGACCCCCAGGGAAACGCCACCAAAGGGCTCGGCATCAACGTGGCCGAAGACGACGCCTCGGTCTATGATCTAATTGAGCGGCCCGGTGCCGTAGCCGCCTCCGATGCCATTGCGCAAACCGCCTGGGAAGGGCTTGACGTGATACCGGGTGACGTTGATCTGGCCGGCGCTGAAGTCGAGTTGGTGGATGTGGAAGGCCGGGAAAACCGTCTAAAGGAAGCGTTGGAAGAACTCCCGGACGACTACGATTTCATCCTTTTGGACACCCCGCCGAGCCTTTCGCTGCTCACGGTCAATGTCTTTTCTTACGCGCGCCAGGTTTTGATTCCGTGCCAGACCCATCCATATGCCTTCGGGGCTCTGGCCGAGCTTTGCGACACGGTGGAGGCCGTAAAGGAAGAGATCAATCCACATATCGCTATTCTGGGCATTGTGCCGACATTTTATGATGCCCGAACCCGCGTCAGTCAACAAATGCTGGCGCAGCTCAAAAGCGATGAGCGCTACCGGGGTTTGCTTTTTGACACTGTCGTGCGCGCCAATACCACCATCGCGGAGAGCGCGGCCGTTGGCAAGCCGGTGGTGTTCTATCGCCGGGGCAGCTTTGGTGCCATTGACTACAACGACTTAGCCGACGAGTTGCTGCAGAAATACCGGCTATGATTGGACGCCCAACTGGGCCAGATGCTCCTTGGCGAACTCGATGCTGGAATCCAACGCCAGAGCCAGTTGATAGTACTCAATGGCTTTTTTCTTCTTGCCCATGGCGCGGTAGTTGGAAGCGATGTTGGCATAATCGATGGCTGAACTGGGATCCAGGTCGATGAGCTTCCGGAAGCAGGTAATGGCCTGCTCGTGATTTTTCATCTTAAAATGGCAGTAGCCCAACAGGTTCAAGGTGTCGGTACGTTCCGGGTCGATGCGGTTACCCTTTGCCAGCACCTTTTCCGCCGTATCGAAACGCCCCAACTCTTTATAGCAAACTCCCAGATAGGTATACACACTGGCCAGGTCTTCATCCGGAGGGGCCAGATCCAGGGCTTTTTCCAGAAACGCGATGGCCTTTGAATGGTCTCCGAGGTTCAGATACGTCTGGCCCTGATAGAATTGCAGGTAGTATTTATCGGGCAGCGCCGCATCGAATTGCTTGAGCTTGTCCGCCGCCCGTTCGGGGGTGTATGTATCGGTGATTATTTTGGCAACAATCATCCCCATGGACGAGTGAGCGGCTCTTTCGCGGAATTGGGTGCCGGGAATGATGGTGTAGAATGCAGGAATTCCCAGGGTGGGATGGCGTACATCCACAACGTATACTTCCATGTCGCGATCGGCCAAAGCGGCCATGCAGCGTTCGACTTCCACTTTGATATTGTTGTCGCCGAGTTCCGGTAAATTATTCAGGGGCGTGGACTTTCCGGGATTGATGACATAATCGGCCGAGGCCAGGTCTTGAAACTTTGGCAATCCACTGGCAACATAGTTTCCACCGCTGTTAAAATCCCCCGCCAACTGCGCCACTTCGGTCAATGCCCGGCATAGCGCCTTGCTGGCGCTGGGCATGGTGCCCGCAGTCCATACGATTTCACTGTTTTTGGGGAAAGTGGACGGGTCCCAGGCGATGGCGCCGATGCTGGGGATGCCCATATCCAAAGTAAAGTCTGAAATATACAACTCCACCCCGGCGGATAGGAATTTGTCGATCAATTCAATGGCCACCGGATCGTTGATGGACGCCGGATCGATGCGGGGTGTTTTGATGCGGTGACGGCTGACCAAGCTTGAGACATGGCGTTCGACCACTTCGCAAATTCCCTGGCACAGGGCTTCTTCATTGCAATTGCCGGCGGAGGAACCGTTGAATTCGTTGATGGTCCAGAACCAGTTGAAGGGTACCATGACCACTTCGCCCTTGGTCAGATTTTGAGCCCAGGTCCAACGCAGGGGCAATTCGGTGAAAAATTTCGACGCAATGGCCACGTCTTCGGAATCGTCTTCCACCGAACGTGCAATTTGGGACAAACTCATTTTGGGCTCGCCGATCTCTTTCTCCGCTCCCGTCACGAAATTGTCGTTGTTGCGGTAAAAGCTGAACAAGCTGAAGCGCTCGCCCAGTTCCATGACCGCGCTGGCCCTGGACTGCGCCGGCGTGGCGCCTTTGCCCATCTGTTTATAATTTCCTATGGCGGCACGGGCCTCCGGACCGCATATGCTAAAATAGACCGGAATATTCAAGCGGCCGTTATCGATACGGACCACATCATCCAATAACTTAAGATCGCTCTCCACCAACCGTTTTTTAAAACGCTCCACGGTCTGTTCAGGGGTGATAATCTTATCCTGGTCGTGACTGTATTGTTTGAAAGCATCATTCAATTGCATGGGTTTGGGGCGCATAGTTCATCCTCTGTTCATAGCAAATAAATTCAATCAATCTCAGCGGCATGCGATGAGCCACTTGTCTCTACTGAGATCAGGCCTACCAATCAACCTTAATAGCAAATTATATATTTAAATGATATGAATTAAGATGGTCGTGGCGATGGCGTTTGAAATCAATCGCACACCAACCTATCGTCTTGTTTTTTAATCGCAAATGGGGTAGGGGTGGCTCACGGACACGTGCAGGAGCTGTATAATGAACCCCCGGGGTTCCCCCGCGCCAAGCGGCATGGTCACTATTCAACCGACGAAGGGGCATCTGATGAAGCGAACCGCAAAGATTGAACGCAAGACAAAGGAAACGCAAATCCGTGCCAATTTGAATCTGGACGGCAGCGGCAAGCACCGCATAGAATCGGGCATCGGTTTTTTCGATCACATGCTGACCCTCTTCAGCGTTCACGGTATGATGGATTTTGACCTCTCAGCCACAGGTGATATTGAAGTCGATTTTCACCATACCGTAGAAGATGTGGGCCTGGTCCTGGGTGATGCCCTCAGCAAAGCGCTGGGCGATCGCAAAGGGATCACCCGATACGGGAATGCTGTGATTCCCATGGATGACGCCATGGCGCAGGTTGCCGTGGATTTGTCCAATCGTCCCTACCTGGTCTACAGGTTGCCGGAGGTTATGCCCATACAAAATGGTTTTGACGCCTCGCTGGCCAAAGAATTTTTCCGGGCGGTAGCCCAGCGTGGCGGAATGAATCTGCACATCACGGTACCTTACGGTGAGAATTGGCATCACATGGTGGAGGCTGCCTTCAAAGGCTTCGCTCGCGCCATGCGCCAGGCAGTGGCACTGGATGCGCGTACAACCGGTGTTCCTTCATCCAAAGGCGCGCTTTAGCGGCCAATGGTACCCATTAACAGACGTCATTATGAAAGATGACACCATTGATCCTTAAATCATTTTCCAGATGTATCACCGGCGGCCTGGTCCTGGGGAGTGCGCTGGCATTGTGGGCATGCGGACACGCCGGGCTTTCTCAGGGCGATGGCGAAAGCGGTGCCCTCCGCGGCGAGATCATGGTGATGCCATTCGTCGATATGGCCAAGGTCTTCGGCAGCAACACCAGCGTACGCGGGCCGGTGTCGGCCAAAATTTTTGTTACCGGACCGGTGGCGGAGGATGCTGTCAAATACCTGTCCAACGAGCTTTACCGGCTGTTGGGACGGGAAAAACACCTAAAATGGGGGACGCAGCAGGATGCTCAGGAGGCGGTTCCCTTCGAGGTGTCCGATCTTCGGCACAACCACATCGCCCAGTTGCAGGCCTTGGGCCGGCGCAACGGGGCTCAAAGCATCATGGTGAGCTATCTCTATGCGTTCAGGGATCGGGATGGCGGCGATTACGGTGTTGAGACGCCCTCCCGGGTAACCTTTGAGATGCTGCTGCTCAACACTGCGACTGGGCGCATCCTCTGGCAGCGCACATTTACGGAAACTCAGAAATCGCTCTCCGAGGATCTGCTGCAGTTGAGGACCTTTTTAAAGCGCAAGGGGCGCTGGGTCAGCGCACGAGAGATGGCCAGCGGTGCTTTGAAAGAGATGCTGAAGACCGCCCCGCCGTTTCCGACACAATAAAGCAATATCGGGGTAGACACCGGTTTTTGCTCCACACGTTGCGCTGCAGGCTTCACGAAAAAGACGGCCTGTCTGCGATGGCACAATTGGTAAGCACGTTCCTACCATCCATGGGGGTGAGGTCGGCTTCACCTACCGCATGTGGTACTAAATCCGTGATTGACACATTCGATAAAAAGGTATAATGTAAGCAATTTTTAAACTAAGGACACGTATGAATGAACCCGTGGTCTGCTCGCCGGTACTCAAACAATCACTGCCAATGGGATCCATGAAATAACGTGGTGACGAAGTCGGCCCGCCGGATACGATCTTCGGCTGCTATGGACCGTTATTCCGATTGGAGAACTGCATTTGGCGCGGACAATCCCCGAAGAAACAATCAGTCGTATTAAAAACACCGCCAACATCGTGGATATTGTCAGCGACTATGTTGTGCTCAAGAAATCCGGGCGCAACTTTCTGGGGTTGTGCCCGTTTCACACAGAGAAAACGCCTTCGTTTACGGTGAGCGCGGATAAGCAGATTTTCTATTGTTTCGGTTGCCACACGGGTGGGAATATTTTCAGTTTTGTCATGCAGCACGAGGGGCTTTCCTTCCCTGAGGCCGTGCGCACCGTGGGCCGGAAATATGGCATCGAAGTTCCGGATCAGCGGATGACGCCGGATCAGAAACGCCGGCTTACGGAAAAGGAGAAACTTTTTCGCGTGAACGAGTTGGCCATGGCCTTTTTCAGGGAGACATTGCACAAACCACAGACCGGCCAGCGCGCCACGGCCTATCTGGTCGGCCGCGGCATGACACGCAAGATCATGGACGCGCACCAGCTTGGATACGCACCCGATCGGTGGGACGGATTGTTTAACCATCTGGGGCAAAAAAGGGTGCCCGCGGACCTCATGGCCAAAACGGGTTTGATCATACCGCGTAAGGACCGCAGCGGATATTATGACCGCTTTCGCGACCGTATCATCTTCCCTATTTTCGACCTCAATCAGCAAGTGATTGGCTTTGGCGGGCGTGTCATGGGCGACGGTATGCCAAAATACCTCAATTCTCCCGAATCACCTGTATACAACAAGCGGCGCTCTCTGTACGGCATCGATAAAGCCAAACAGGAGGCGCGCAACAGCGGTATCGTATATCTGGTGGAAGGCTATTTCGATGCCCTGGCACTGCACCTATATGGCATAACCAACGCTGTGGCCACATTGGGCACAGCCTTGACAGTCGAGCACGTGCAATTACTTAAAGGTATGGTGGGGCAGTCCGGAAAGGCAATTCTGGTCTACGATTCGGATCAGGCCGGCATTAAGGCGGCCCAGCGCAGCATCGAGATTTTTGAGAAGGGTTTTCTGGATGCGCGTATTCTGGTGCTGCCGGAAGGGTACGATCCCGATGATTACCTAAGAGGACATGGACCGGAGGATTTTCTGAAAGCCAGCAAGGAAGCCCTCGGCATGGTGCCGTTTTTAATAGATTCAGCCATCCAGCGCTTTGGTTTAAGCCTGGAAGGTAAGGTCAAGACGGTTGTGGCACTGCAAGCCCCACTGGCCGCGGTTCAGGACAATGTAGCCCGCTCATTGTACATCAAACAGCTGGCCGAGCGGCTGGATATCGACGAAGCCGCCGTGATGGAAAAGGTGCGTCAGGCAACACCGCAAACGGCGCTGCATAGGCAACCGAATCCTCAGCCCAATGCCTTTGAGCGGCAAATCCGGGGTGGTCGTCGGCTGGAGCAGCAGATTATGGCCATGATGTTGCGATATCCGGTGATGATTCCCGAAGTGGAGGACAGGCGTCTGCTCGATTTTTTTGAGGACAATAATTTGAAGACCATCGGCCAAATGATTATCAATAAAGCTCATCAAGAGAACAATAATGTGGCAGACATGGTCTCAATGATTGAAAATGAACATTACCGTAATTTATTGGCGAAACTGGCCATAGGGGAACAACACTGGGACCGCCAAGGCTGCGAGCGGCTTCTGGTTCAGTTTGAATCCCGTCATCGCCGACAAGTCAAGGATGACCTTCAGCGTCAGATTGAAGCAGCCGAAAGAGACAACGACATGGACCTGCTTGGCAAGCTGTTAGCGCAAAAGCAGAATCAAGCAGGCAAAGCAATGAACAAACCGTAGGTTGCAGGAGGCTAATTCATATGGCAAAAACATCGAAATCGAAATCGAAAGCCGCCAGTGCACCCAATGGCTCCGCCAAAAAAGCGGTCGGTGCCAAAAAAACAGTTAAAAAGAGAACCTCGAGTACGTCCAAGGGCAAGGATAAAAAAGTAATGATGGAAGATAAAAGCGTCAATGAAAAAGCGACCAAGGCCCTGATTGCACAGGGCAAGAAGAAAGGTTTCCTCTCTTATAGCGAAATAAATGATGCGCTTCCGGACAATATGTTATCGGCGGACAATATTGATGAGACGCTGATGTTGTTTGAAGACCTGGGCATCGATATCGTCGATGAGAAGAGCAAGAAGATCGCTAAATCCAAAACAAAACCACCGGCCGCCTCCGCGAAAAAAGATGATTCATCCATGCCGGACTACGGATCGGTAACAGATCCGGTCAAGATGTATCTGCGCGAAATGGGTATGGTCACCCTGCTGAGTCGCGAAGGGGAAGTAGAAATTGCCAAGAAAATTGAGGCTGGTGAACAGGATGTATTGAAGGCCCTTTTGGAAACCACTCTGGGAGTGGACTATCTTCTGAACCTGGGGCGGCGTATCGAAAACCAGATGTTGCGCCCGAAACATGTGCTGCGCGACATCGACGAAGGCGATACCTATCAGGATGAAATGGCCCAGATTGTAGCCTTTATTTCGACCATCACCAACATCAACATGGTCCATGAAGAGAACATGTCCTTCAGGGAAAAATTGTTTAACGATCACAAAATGGCCGCTGACGAACAGCGGCGGATAAGGCGCTGCATTACACGCCGCAATCAGAAAATTTTCGACATGCTCAAAGAGTGGCGCCTGGAAGGCAGCGTGATTGACCAGATCGAAGAGGATATTCGTAACCTGGTGGAATGGTTCGACGTGATGAACCGTGTAATCACGGCTTCGGCTGAATCGCTGGGCGTATCGGTGGCTGTTTTCCGGGAAAATATAGGGGCCAAAACGCGATTCATCAAGATGGCCAGCCCGCAATGCGACCTTACCAAAAAGGAGCTCGAGAAGCTGTACAGGCAGATCCGGAGCATACATGATCAGATCGAAGAGAAAGAGAGCGCGATAAAAGCCAATAGCCGCATCCTCAAACGAATTCTGGCCAATGTGGATGTGGGGCGTTTCAGAGCCAAACTGGCCAAGAGCGAATTGATCAAGGCCAACCTGCGCCTGGTGGTCAGCATTGCCAAGAAATATACCAACCGCGGACTGCAATTCCTGGATTTGATACAGGAAGGCAATATTGGATTGATGAAAGCCGTCGATAAATTCGAATATCGCCGGGGATACAAGTTCAGCACCTATGCCACCTGGTGGATCCGGCAGGCCATCACCCGCGCCATTGCCGACCAAGCGCGTACCATCCGCATCCCGGTGCACATGATCGAAACCATAAACAAGCTTATCCGAACCTCCCGCTATCTGGTGCAGGAAATGGGCCGGGAACCACGACCTGAAGAGATCGCTGAAAAAATGGAAATCCCCCTGGACAAAGTACGCAAGGTTTTGAAAATCGCCCGCGAGCCCATCTCTTTGGAAACGCCCATCGGAGAGGAAGAAGACAGTCATCTCGGAGATTTCATCGAGGACAAAAAATTCATGCTGCCCTCTGAAGCCGCTGTCAGCTTCAATCTGGCTGAACAAACCCGTAAAGTACTGGCAACCCTGACACCGCGCGAAGAAAAGGTGCTGCGCATGCGCTTCGGCATTGGTGAAAAGGCCGATCATACGCTGGAGGAGGTGGGCCAGGATTTCACTGTGACCAGGGAAAGGATTCGTCAGATCGAAGCCAAAGCCCTGAGGAAACTCCGTCATCCGACCCGCAGCCGCAAGTTGAAAAGCTTTATCGATAACTAGGTTTAACGGGCAAAATGGGTTGGCATATCCCTAATCGCTTAGAAATACTTGACTAATTTTCAGGCGGCCGCTAATTAAGGCCAGCGTTGCTGAAGGGCCCATAGCTCAGTTGGTAGAGCCACCGGCTCATAACCGGTAGGTCCCTGGTTCGATCCCAGGTGGGCCCATACCCATTGCCCGTGATTGGCGGCGTCATATTGGATCGAAATACCCGCATTTCAAGTGCCCTTGGGCGTGGTTGGAGTGTCAAGCCGCGCCCTTTTTGCGTTTCTGGTCAACACATCGACACATTGGATTAAACCGTTACAATTCGATCCGAAAAGTGCTATATCCATCAACCGGAGGTCCAAGCCATTGACGGCCAAAGCTAAAAAAGAGGTGCTTGTCGCTGATATTATTCGTTTAATGGAGTGCATTGCGCCTGCAGTCCTGGCGGAGGATTGGGACAATTGCGGACTCCAAGTGGGCGCTCTCCATTGGCCGGTGCAAAAGATCTGGGTGGCGTTGGATCCGCTGCTGCCGGTAATCGAAGATGCCGGGCGTCGGCAGGTTGACATGGTCATCACCCATCACCCGTTGATTTTCAGAGCTTTGCAGCGTGTCTCCCTGGATACGGCCGAGGGCCGGGCCATTGCTGCTGCGCTGAAGACCCGCACGGCGGTCTTTGCTGCGCACACCAATCTCGACAGCGCCGTCGGCGGCATCAATGATGTGCTGGCCCGAAAAATCGGGTTGCAACAATTGTGTGCGCTGGTTGCGGCTGAATCCGGCGCGACGGGTGCCGATTCAACAGCTGCACGCGACCCCGCAGGCATCGGACGTATCGGCACACTCGCATCTCCGCTGCCGGTGGGCCAATGGGCCGGGGCGATCAAGAAACAATTGGGCCTCGAATCTGTCAAGGTTGCGGGCAACATGCAGATGG
>Ga0210123_1000563_pt1 | contig 22661 bp, 2 predicted proteins | sample Muzzi_PWB_D2_FD_185535 | JGI IMG/M metagenome (GOLD analysis project Ga0210123, IMG submission 185535) | Wetland microbial communities from San Francisco Bay, California, USA, that impact long-term carbon sequestration - Muzzi_PWB_D2 (SPAdes) | ecosystem: Environmental > Aquatic > Marine >... | reverse complement strand
AGAGGGCGACCCGCGCCTCCGGACCGGCCCCCAGGGCCCGCAGCCGCCGAGCGATCCCCCGTGCCGCCCGCACCAGGGTGCGGTAGGTGACCTGGCGCTTGCCGGTCGCCACGGCGATCCGGTCCGGCGTGCGCTCCGCCTGGTTGGCCACCAGCTCCCAGAGCGTGGCCGGCACGCTCCACGCGGCGCCGGAGTCGCCCGGCGGCCGGGAGAGCGGCGTGTCGTTGAGCTCCACCAGAAGCTGATGCCGCTCGGCGGCGGTCAGCACCGGCAGGGCCGAAAGCGGCGTGTCGGGCTCGGCGAGGGCGCCCTCCAGCAGCACCCGCAGGTGGCCCAGCAGGCGGGCCACGGTGGTGCGGTCGAAGAGGTCGGTGGCGTACTCGGCGGTCAGCGCCAGGCTGTCGTGGTGCTCGGCGGCGTAGAGGATCAGGTCGTTCTTCGCGCTGCCGTTGCCCAGCTCTTCGAGGCGGGCGGTGAGCCCCGGGGCGAGCTCGGGCGCGACGTCCGACTCCGCCTGATGGGAGAGCACCAGCCGCCGGAACGGCTCCGCCACCGACCGGTCCGGCCGCCCCAGCTCCTCCACCAGCCGGTCGAACGGCAGGTCCTGGTGGAGCAGCCCTTCGAGCACCGTCTCCCGCGCTCGGGTCACGAGGTCCCGGAAGGTCGGCTCCCCGTCCAGCCGCAACCGCAACGGCAGGCTGTTGACGAACACGCCGATCAGCGGGTCGAGCTCCGAGCGGCCCCTGCCCTCGACCGGAGCGGAGATCACCAGGTCGGTATGCCCCGTCGCCCGGGAGGCGAGGGCGGCGAACGCCGCCAACAGGACCGAAAAGCCCGAAGCCCGGGAGGCCCGGGCGAACCGGCGGAGCTCCACCGCGAGCGGCGGCGCCACCAGCACCGGCAGCCACCCTCCCCGGTGGCTGGGGGTCGCCGGCCGGGACCGGTCGGCGGGCAGGTCGAGGGCCTCCGGCGCGCCGTCGAGGCGCGCGCGCCAGTAGGTCACGAGGCCGCGGGTGCGCTCGCCCTCGAGCCGCTCCCGCTCCCAGCGGGCGTAGTCGGCGTAGCGGACCGGCAGCTCGGGCAAGGCAGCGTCGAGGGGACGGCCCGCGAGCCCCGTCCGGTAGAACACCCCCAGCTCCTCGACCAGCACCTCGATCGACCGGTCGTCGCACGCGCCGTGGTGGATCGCCACCAGCAGCCGGTGGTCGGCGCGCGCGAGGCGGACCAGCAGAGCGCGGACGATCGGCCCGCGCTCGAAATCGAGCGGCTCCTCGGCGAGGCACCGGATCGCACGCTCCGCCTCACGCTCCCGGCGCTCCTCCGGCAGGTCGGCGAGATCGGAGAGGTCGACCACCGGCAACGGCAGCCCCCGGGGCGGCAGCACCCGCTGCACCGGCGCGAGATCGACGATGTCGACCAGGGTTCGGAGGGGCTCGTGCCGAGCCTCGATCCGGTCGAGGGCGGCGGCCAGGGCCGCCAGGTCGAGGGGCCCGCCGAGGACGAAGCGAATCGGCACGTTGAACCGCGCCGTGCCCGGGAAGCGCCGCTCCGCCAGCCAGAGGCGCTGCTGGGCCGAGGAGAGCGGCGCGCCGTCCGCCGGGCCGGCCGGGTCCGGCCGCAGTGGCTGGACCGCTCCTACGGCGGTGGCCGCGCCCGCCGCGGACGCCGCTTCGCGGCGCGCCTCCAGCTCCCGCGCCACCGCCGCCAGATCGAGGTCGCCCAGGAGGAGGTGCTGCGGCAGCTCCACGCCGACCCGCTCCCGCATGCCCGAGGCCACCTGAGCCGCCAGCAGCGAGTGGCCACCCAGGTCGAGGAAGCGGTCCTCCGCGCCCACGCCCAGGACCCCCAGGACCTGCTCCCAGAGGGCGGCCAGCGCCTCCTCCATCGGCCCCCGGGGCGGCGTGGCCCGGCGCTCTTCGGCGCCCGCGGTCCCGTTCTCGGGCGCTCGGGCCTCGTCCGGATCGGGCAGGGCCTTGCGGTCGATCTTGCCGGTCGGCGTCCGTGGCAGCAGGTCGAGGAGAACGAAGCGCTGGGGCACCATGTAGGCTGGCAGCCGCTCGGCCAGGAAGTCCCGGAGCTCCCGGGCGCCCGGACGGTCCGCCGGATCGGCCACGGCGCCGTACGCCACCAGCGACGGCTCGCCGGAGGCGTCCTTGCGCACCACCACCGCCACGCCGTCGAGGCGCGGGTGGCGATCGAGGGCCACCTCCACCTCGCCCAGCTCGATGCGGAAGCCGCGGAGCTTCACCTGGTGGTCGAGACGGCCGAGGAAGTCGAGACCCCCGTCCGAACGCCGGCGAACCCGGTCCCCGGTGCGGTAGAGGCGCCCGCCCGGAACCGGGCTCCAGGGGTCGGGCAGGAAGCGCTCGGCGGTGAGCGCCGGCCGGCCCAGGTACCCTCGGGCGAGGCCGGCCCCGCCCAGGTAGAGCTCGCCCGTCGTACCCGCCACGGTGCGATCCGCCACGGTGCTGCCGGCGACGGTGCCGGGCGTCTCCGGAGAGGAGGTCGGGCCCGCGCCGAGACCGGCGTCCGGATCGACCACGTGGGCGCTCGTGCCGGCAACCGGTACGCCGATCGACGGCGGCTCGTCGCCTTCGCTCGGCACCTCCGACCAGGTCGAGTAGGTCGTGTCCTCCGACGGCCCGTAGAGGTCGAGCACCCGGCCGACCCCCGGCAGGCGGTAGAGGGCGTCGGCGAGGCTCCGCGGCAGGGGCTCACCGGCCAGGGCGACCGTCGAGACCGACGCCGGAAGCGGCCCCTGGCGCAGGAGCTCGGCCATCACCGACGGCACGGTGTTGACCATGGTCACACCCGCGCCGGCGAGCCGCGGCAGCTCCAGGGCGTCGGCGGCGAGGACGATCCGGCCGCCGGCCACCAGGGGCAGGAAGATCTCGAACACCGACAGGTCGAAGCAGACCGACGTCGCCGCCAGCAGGCCGCGGCGCTCCTCGGGGGTGATCGCCTCGCGCGCCCAGTCGAGGAGGGCGACGGCGCTTTGGTGCTCGATCGCCACCCCCTTGGGCGCGCCGGTGGAGCCGGAGGTGTAGATCAGGTACGCGAGGTTCTCCCCGGCCGCCGGCCGCTCCGGCAGCGGGGCGAGCTCCGAGCCGTCGCCGTCCGCCCCTTCGAGCAGGCGCTCGATCGGCAGCGGGCGCAGATCGGGCACGCCGGCCGGCAGGCGCTCCACCAGCGCCTCCTCGGTGAGCACCGTCCGCAACCCGGCGTCGCGCACGATGTAGTCGAGGCGCGCCGCCGGATAGGCGGGGTCGAGTGGCACGTAGGCGCCGCCCGCCCGGAGCACGCCCAGCAGCGCGCTCACCAGGTGGGTCGTGCGGGAGAGGAAGACGCCCACCCGCACCTCCGGGCCGACGCCACCCCCGAGGCCCGGCTCGCCCCGGCGAGCCAGGCGCCGCGCCAGGACCTCGGCGCGCCGGTCGAGCTCGCGGCGCGTCAGGGAGCCGTCCCGGCCGGTGACCGCCACGGCGTCCGGCTCCAGGCGGGCGCGTGCCCGCACCAGCTCCGACAGGGTCCTCCCGGAACGGTCGGCCACCGCGTTGCCCCCCCGGCTCAAAGCGATTTCCCCTGGTCGGCCACGAAGCCGGCGACGGCCGGCCCCAGCGGTCCTTCGAGCTCGTGCTCGTCCTCACCGCCGAGTCCTTCGAGCTGCTCCATCGCCTCGATCTCGGCCAGGATCAGCTCCTCGATCGCCAGGGCGAGGCCGGCGACGGTCGGGTCGTCGTAGAGCGCCTTGAGGGGTACGTCCACGTCGAACGCCTCGCGCACCCGATGGAGGACCCGTGGCAGCAGCAGGCTGTGGCCGCCGAGCCGGAAGAAGTCGGCCTCCGCCCCGACCGGGCCCACGCCCAGCACGTCGCCGAAGATCTCCGCCACCACCTCCTCGGCTTCGGTCTCGGGCTCCCGGTAACTGTCCCCCGCCCCGGTGTCCTGCGCTCCGGACGGAGCCGGCAGGGCCCGCCGGTCGACCTTGCCGCTCCGGGTGAGCGGCAGGGTCTCCAGGCGGACGAACGCCGCCGGCACCATGTAGGCCGGCAGCCGCCCCTCGCAGAACGCACGGAGCGCCTCGGCCAAAGATGGTGCTCCGTCGGCCGCCGCGTCGGCCGCGACCACCTCCAACCGCGGCACCACCCACGCCACGAGCGACGCCTGGCCGCCGGCGTCCTGGCGCGCGTCGACCACCGCGTCCGCCACCCGGGGGTGGGTGCGGAGCACGCTCTCCACCTCTCCCGGCTCCACCCGGAAGCCGCGGATCTTGACCTGCTGGTCGATCCTGCCGAGAAACTGAAGCTCCCCGGAGGGCAGCCAGCGAACCCGGTCGCCGGTGCGGTAGAGCCGCTCGCCGCCGCTGCCCCCTGCCTCGGCGCTCTCGGCGACGAACGGATCGGGAACGAAGCACTCGGCGGTCAGCGCCCGGCGACCCAGATAGCAGCGGGCGATGCCGGCGCCGCCCAGGACCAGCTCCCCCGGCACACCGACCGGCACGCGCCGGAGCCCCGAGTCGACCACCCAGGCGGTGACGTGGCCCAGGGCCCGGCCGATCGCCGCCTCCCGGCCCTCCGACGCGGCGAGGAGCGCATCCGGGCTGCCCAGCGGCGAGGACGCGGTCGCCACCACCGCCGCCTCGGTGGGTCCGTAGGTGTTGAGCAGCCGGAGCGACGGATCGACGTGGGCCATGCCCGCGGTCAGTCGCTCGGGAACCACCCTCTCGCCCCCCAGGATCACCAGCCGCGCCGGCGAGCCGAGGGTGCGCTCGTCCTGCTCCAGGGTTCCCACCAGCTCGTGCCAGTAGGCGGTCGGCAGGTCGATCACGGTCACCCGCTCCTTGATGCAGGCGTCCAGGAAGATGGCGGGGGACGCGAGCATGGCGTCGCCCCGGAGCACCAGCGTGCCGCCGGCCGTGAGCGTCGGGTAGATCTCCTCGGCGCTCGTGTCGAAGCTGATCGAGGCGAACTGGAGCACCCGGTCGGAGGCCGCGATGCCGTAGAGCTCCCGCGCCGCGGTGACGAAGCCGTCGAGCGACCGGCGCACCACCACCACCGCTTTCGGCCGCCCGGTGGAGCCCGAGGTATAGATCAGGTAGGCACAGGTCAGCGGCACCTGCCGGACCGGCCGGAGGGTGTCGCGCGCCCCGCCGCCGGCGGCGGCGCCGTCCACCAACACCGGCTCGACCCCGAGGCCGACGAAGCCGCCGAAGTGCTCGGCGAGCGCCGCCGTGGTCACGACCGCCCGGGCGCCGGAGTCGGCCAGGATCAGCTCCAGACGCTCCGGCGGGTAGGTCGGGTCGACGGGGACGTAGGCGGCGCCCGTGGCGAGCACGCCGAGCACCGCGACGATCATCTCCGGCGAGCGCTCGAGGCAGAGGGCGACGCGGACGTCCGGTCCGATCGCCGGCCGCTGGCCGCCCGGGCCGCCGGTCCGCAGGGCGAGCAGACGGCGCTTCAGCCCCTCGGCGCGGCGCCCCAGCTCGCCGTAGGTCAGGTGCCGCCCACCGCCGAGGACGGCGATCGCGTCCGGCGTCTCGGCACAGCGCGCCACGATCTGCTCCACCACCGAGGTCGCGGCGATTCGCTCGGTTCGCGCACTTTGCGCAGACGGCGCGCTCCACGACCGGAGCTGCTCGACCTCGGCCTCCTCGGCCAGACCGAGCAGGTGGACCGGCCGCTCCGGATCGGTGGCCACCACCTCCAGGAGGTCCCGGTAGCGGGCGAGCAGATCGGCCACCGTGCGGCGGTCGAACAGCCGGGAGTTGTAGGTCATGCCGGCGGCCAGGCCGCCCTCCGACTCCTCGACCCCCAGGGTGAGGTCGAAGACCGCCGTTCCCAGGTGAGCCTGGATCCGGTCCTCGTCCCGCTCGATGCTCTCGAGGGGGGCGAGGGAGAGCCCCGCCACCTCGAGCGCCGGAGAGGGCACGTTCTGGAACACGAACATCACCCGGAAGAGCGAGTCGATGCCCGCCTGGCCGGCCCCCGTCGTGTCATCGCCCCCGCGCAGCAAGCTCTCGAGGGGCGCGTCCTGGTGGGAGTAGGCGCCGAAGGCGGTCCGCCGCACCCGGTCGAGGAGCGCCGAGAACGGCTCGTGGGGCGCGAACCGGGTGCGCAGCACCAGGGTGTTCAGGAAGAAGCCGATCAACCCCTCGAGCTCGCCCCGGTTGCGGCCGGCGATGGGCGTGCCCACCACCAGGTCGGTGGCGCCGGTGGCGCGGTAGAGGAGCGCCTCGAACGCGGCCAGAAGGGCGACGAAGAGGGTCGCCCCCCGGTCGCGGGAGAGGACCTCCAGCCGCCGCTTGAGGTCGGGCGGGATGAACACCGTCTCGACCGCGGCGTCGAGGCCGCCGGCGCGCGCGCGGGGCCGGTCGGTGACCAGCTCGAGCGGGCCGGGGAGATCGGCCAGTTGGCCGCGCCAGTAGTCGAGGTGGGCCTGGAGCACGTCGCCGCTCAACCACTGTCGCTGCCAGGCGGCGTAGTCGGCGTACTCGATGGGCAGATCACCGAGCAGCGCTCCGGCGTTCGGGTCCCGTCCGGAGAGGGTGCCGTAGAGGGCCGCCACCTCGCGCACCAGAACCCCCATCGACCAGCCGTCGGAGACGATGTGATGCATGGAAAGGAGGCAGGCGTGCTCGGCGGGCGCGGTGCGCACGACGACGACCCGGAAGAGCGGACCCCGCGCGAGGTCGAACCGGAGCGAGTGCTCGGCGGCTGCCGCGGCGTGGACCGCCCTGGCGCGCCGCTCCTCCGGCAGGGCCCCGAGGTCGACCACCGGCACCTCCAGGGCACTGCCGTCGCCCAGGATCTGGACCAGGCTCCCGTCCTCGACCGCGAACGTCGTGGTGAGGGTGCGGTGGCGCCGGCAGAGGGCGCGGAACGCCGCGGCCAGGGCCGGCAGGTCGAGGTCGCCCGACAGGGTCACGCCGAAGGTCAGGTTGTAGGCGGTCGTGTCCCGGTCCATGGACTGGAGGAACCACATGCGCTCCTGGGCGAACGACAGCGGGGCGCGGACCAGGGCCTCGCCCGTGGGGTCCACCTGACGCGGGATCGGTCCGGCCGGCCCGTCCGGCTCGGCGCGGACGAGGTCGCCCTGCCCGTTGCCCGCGGCGAGGCCCGGGCTCGCCTCAACGCTGGCGAGCACCTCGTCGACGGCCCCGGCCATGCCGGCCACCGTCGGCGCCTCGAGCACCCGCTCGAGCGACAGGTCGGCGCCCAGCTCCTGGCGCAGACGCGACGCCACCTGGGTGGCGAGGAGCGAATGTCCTCCCAGATCGTAGAAGTTGTCGCCGGCGCCGACCCGCTCGATGCCGAGCACCTCCTGCCAGATCCTGGCCACCGTGCGCTCGGTCTCCGTCGCCAGCTCGACGAGCGCCCCCGCCGCCGCCGGGCGCGAAGCCGCGGCCAGGGGCGCCTCCTCCACCACCGGCCGGAGGCCCGCCCCGGAGACGATCCCGGGCAACGCCACCGTGCCCGCCGCGTCCGGCTCGACCCAGAACCGCTGGTGCTCGAACGGGTAGGCGGGCAGGCCGGTGCGGCGGCTGCGCCTGTCCTGGTGAAAGCCCTGCCAGTCGACCTCGGCGCCGGCCACCCAGAGCCGGCCGAGGGTGGTGAGAAGCCGCGCCATGTCCGGCACGGTCTCCTTGGGATGATGCAGGGAGGCGAAGACCGGCAGCGGCTTCGGCGACTTCTCGGCAAGGACGGTCAGCGTGCGCCCGGGCCCCGCCTCCACGCCGATCAGCTCCTTCCCCGACCGCACGAGGCCGCCGAGCGTCGCCAGGCCGTCGGCGAACCGGACCGGTGAGCGGAGCTGACGGCCCCAGTACTCGGGATCGGTCGCCTCGGCGTCGGTGATCGGCTGTCCGGTGACGTTCGAGACGAACGGGATCGAAGGCGCCTGGAGCTCCAGGGCGCGCATCCGCTCCACCAGCTCCCGGGCCGCCCCCTCCATCAACGCGCTGTGGGCCCCGGTCGAAATCCGCAGGCGCCGGTGGCGCACGCCCACCCGTTCGAGCTCCGCGGCCAGGGAGTCGATCGCCGCCGCCGGACCGGTGACCGTCGAGAGCTCCGGCGCGTTGACCGCGGCCAGCTCCAGAAGCCCGCCGGAGCGCTCGCCCAGGAACGGCGCGAGCGCCTCTTCCGACAGCGACACCGAGAGCATGGCCCCGGCCTCGCTCTCTGCCATCAGGCGCCCGCGTTCGGCGACCACCGCCAGGGCGTCCTCGAGCCGGAAGACGCCGGCCAGATGGGCCGCCGCGTACTCGCCCACCGAGTGGCCGAGCATCGCCCGAGGGGTGATCCCCCAGCTCATCCAGAGCCGCGCCAGGGCGACCTCGACCACGAAGAGAGCGCACTGGGTGACCGGCTGCGCGTCGAGGGCCGCTCCGGCCTCCCCGTCGTCCGGCGCGGCCAGGAGCACCCGGCGGACGGTCTCGCCGAGCCCCCTGTCGAGCAGATCGAGGAGCTCGAGGCAGCGGTCCACCTCGGCGCGGAAGAGCGGCTCGCTCTCGTAGAGCTCCCGTGCCATGCCGGGGTGCTGGGCACCCTGACCGGGGAACAGGAAGACGACCGCGGGCGGTGCAGCCCCCTGGGAACCGGTGGCGACGCGGGCCGGGTCGAGGGCTTCGAGGGAGGTCGCCCCGTCCGCGAGATCGGAGCAGACCACCACCCGCCGCTCGGGGAACGCCCGGCGGCCGACGTGGAGGGTGTAGGCGGCGTCCGCCAGGTCGGTCGCGGCGCCACCCGCGGCACCCGCGCGCAGATGCTCGGCGAGCCGCGCGGTCGCCCGGTCGAGGGCGGCCGGAGTCTTGGCCGAGAGCGTCAGCAGCTCCCAGGGGCGCACGCTCTTCTCGGCCGCGGCTGCGGCCCGGGCGGCCGGAGCCTCCTCCAGGATGACGTGGGCGTTCGTGCCGCCGAGGCCGAACGAGCTCACCCCCGCCCGCCGGGGCGCGTCGCCGGCCGGCCAGTCGGCGAGCTTCGAGGCGACGTAGACCGGCGAGGCAGCCAGGTCGATCTTCGGGTTGGGAGCCTCGAAGTGGAGGGTCGGCGGGATCTGACCGTGCTCGAGCGAGAGCACCGTTTTGATCAGGCCGGTCACGCCGGCGGCGATGTCCAGGTGGCCCAGGTTCGACTTGACCGAGCCCAAGGCGCAAAAGCCCCGGCGGTCGGTCTCGGTGCGAAACGCCCGGGTGAGCGCCTGGATCTCCACCGGATCGCCCAGGGCGGTGCCGGTGCCGTGGGCCTCGATGTAGCCGATCGACTCGGCGTCCACGTCTGCCACCGCCAGCGCCTCGGAGATCACCGCCGCCTGCCCTTCGACGCTCGGCGCGGTGAAGCCGACTTTGAGCGCGCCGTCGTTGTTGACCGCGGAGCCGAGGATCACCGCGCGCACCCGGTCGCCGTCGGCGAGGGCGTCCTCGAGCCGGCGCAGCACCACGATGCCGGCGCCCGAGGCGAACACGGTGCCCGCTGCGTTGGCGTCGAACGGCCGGCAGTGGCCGTCCGGCGACAGGATCGAGTCGCGCACGTAGCGGTACCCCGCACCGTGGCCGACGTTGATCGACACGCCGCCAGCGAGCGCCATGTCGCACTCCTCCTCGAGCAGGGCGCGGGCCGCCAGGTGGACCGCCACCAGGGAGGTCGAGCAGGCGCACTGGACCGCGTGGCTCGGCCCTTTGAGATCGAGCTTGTAGGAGACCCGGGTCGCGAGCGAGTCGCCGGCGTTGCCGACGATGAGCTGGAGCGGATCGGTGCCGGCGAGGGTTCGCGACGAGCGCGCCAGGTTGTAGAGGAGGTAGGTGCTGAGCGTCGCACCGGCGAACACCCCCACCGGGTCGCGGAAACGCTCCGGGTCGTGGCCGGCGTCCTCGAGCGCCTGCCAGGCGAGCTCCAGGAAAACCCGGTGCTGCGGGTCCATGGTCTCCGCCTCACGGGGGTTGATGCCGAAGAAGGAGGCGTCGAAGCCGGCGTAGCCGTCGAGCTGGGAGACCGCCGGCACCCAGACCGGGTCGTCCATGATCTCCGGGCCGACCCCCAGGTCGGCGAGCTCGCCCGCGTCCAGGCGCCGGATCGACTCGACGCCCTCCGCCAGGTTTCGCCACAGCTCGTCGACGTCGCGGGCGCCGGGGAAGCGCCCGGCCATGCCCACGATCGCGATCTCTGTTCCGGTCGGTTGTCGGCTCATGAGTCTCGTCCTTTACCAGTCGTCCGGCCGTGCCGATCGAAGAAGGGCCAGAGAAGCATCAGAAGGAGAACACCGTCTTGGTCAGGATCGACGTGCCCGGTAGCCCGGCCGAGAAGTCGAACGGCCCCTCGCCGTCGGTCAGGTCTTCCAGGTCCTCGACCACCACGAAGAAGTCGGAGCCGGGAGCGTAGGTCCAGCGCAGCACCGCGCGGCCCAGGAAGTTCTGGTCGGCCCGCCACTGGAGCGAGCTCGAGAGCGCCAGGCGGGGCGTGAACGCGTAGGTGATCTCGTTCTGGATCAGCTCCTCGACGAAGTCACCCGCGGTGAGCTCGACGTCGTAGCGCTCATAGACCAGAACGGTGAACAGCCCCGGCACCGGCCGGTAGGTGACGCCGTAGAGGGTCTGGAGCAGGTCGCCGTCCCAGAACTCGCCCCACGCCGCCCGCCCCACCAGGCCGACGGGCTTCGAGTAGTCGCTGTTGAAGCCGAAGAAGAAGTTGTTGAAGCTGTATTCGCCCGGCTGGATGACCACCCCGGGGGAGATCTCGAACGGCCGGGTGAGCACCTCGAGGTTGTCGAACCACTTGAAGGCGACCCCGGCGTTGTTGTTGAGCCAGGTGTTGAACTGGAGGGTGTTGACCCGGGTCTCCAGGTTGTCCTGAAGGTCGGTGATGTAGTCCAGGCCGTAGGTGAACCAGGCCTGGCGGATGTTCAAGGGGTTCTCCGGCCCGGGCCAGAGGATCGCGTCGCCGTAGGCGCGCCACTTGCGCACGCCCTTGCGCGGGATGAACCCGAGCTCGTCGATGAAGCTCTCGCCGATCTCGGTGTAGGCGACGCGCGCCCGCGAGTGCTTGGAGTCCCAGTTGAGGTCGGCGTAGCCGGTCCAGTCGTCCTCGTCGGTCCCGGTCAGCCGGTTCCGGGTGCTGCTCCGGGCGAAGTAGCCGCCGGTCCGCAGGTTGTCGTGGAGACCGAAGTCCCAGTCGAGCCCCACCACCCGGTTGTAGTCGGGTCCCGAGGGCTCGGTGGCGAGGGCGAGGAGACCGACCGACGAGTCGCCGAGCAGGTCCCGCTTGACCCGGGCCACCGTGTAGTTGGTCCGCGGCTCGGTGAAGGCGTCGCCCCCCGGCACCTCCACGTCCTCCTCCCGGGTGGTCAGGTTCAGGAAGCCGACGTCCCAGGAGCCGAGGCGCCCGGTCACCTTGGCACCCCCGAGCACCGGGATCTCCTGGCCGCCGGAGTCGGTCAGGCCGATCCGCCGGCTGAAGAAGAGCTGGGTCTCCGCGGCCCGGTAGGGCTCGGGACGCTCGCCGAAGTAGAAGAGATTCGCCCCCTCCAGGAAGAACTCCCGCTTCTCCGGGAAGTAGAGCGGGAAGCGGGTCAGGTTGACCTGCTGAGCGTCGGCCTCGGCCTCCGCGAAGTCGGTGTTGAGGGTGAAGTCGGCCACCAGGTCGGAGGTGAGCTGCCACTTGACGTCGACCCCGCCGTCGATGGTGCCGTCGCCCGAGCCGTCCACCGACTGGTCGTCCCAGCCGCCGGTGACGTAGGGCTCGAGCACCCAGCTCCGGCCCTGCTCGAGGTCCCGCATGCCACTCAGGGCGCCGAGCTCCGAGACCTTGTAGCGGGCGTAGAAGCCGTAGTCCTTGGACATGGGCTTCCAGAACGAGAGCTCGCGCTTGCGCGGCACGAGGCGCGCGATGTTGAACCCGAACTGCTGCACCTCCCGCTCCGGGAAGCGCAGGGTCTTGAACGGGATGGCGATCTCCACCGTGTAGCCGTCCGCGTCCTGGCTCGTGCGGCAGGTCCAGAGGCCGTCCCAGTCCAGGTTGATCTCCTCGCCCTCGGCGCGCACCAGGGCGTCGACCTCCACCCCCAGCGGGTTGGTGGCGAAGAGGAAGCCGGTCCGCCCGTCGCCGTTGGTATCGAGCACGATCTCGATCGTGTCGTCGTAGGAGAGGTCGCCGTCGCGCTTCAGGATGTTGGCCACCAGCTCGTCGGCCGCGTCGTCCCGCGCCCGAACGCCGAAGTAGAGGTTGCTCTCGTCGTAGCCGACGTGGACTTCGGTCTGCTCGGTGGAGGCCACGCCCTCCTCGGGCGCGAGCTGGACGAAGCCGTCGAGCAGAGCGCTTCCGGCCCACTCCTCCTCGCCGAGGTTGCCGTCGATCTCCGGCGCCTGGGCCAGGCGCGGCACCTCCACCACGAACTGGGGTGACGGCTCCGCAGCCGCCGCCGGAACCAGAGCCGAAGCCAGTACCAGACCGACGCAGACTCCGCGTAGCGCTCGCTTCATCGTGGTGTCCCTCTCCCGGTAACTCATTCGTCCGATACCTCTCTGCGCCGGCGCATCAACCGGGCCTTGCGCCGCTCGCCCCGGTCGCGGCTCGCCACCTCGGCCACCACCTGGTCCGAGCCAGCGGCGCCCTCGCCCTCCGGCTCCGGATCGATCAGGCGGGTCAGGGTGGCGACCGTCGGCGCCTCGTAGAGGCTCACGTCGCTGATCGACGCGCCGAGGCGCTCCTTGAGCGCACGGGTGATCCGCAGCCCGGCGAGGGAGTTGCCGCCCAGGTCGAAGAAGTTGTCGTGGATGCCCACCCGGTCGATGCCGAGGATCTCCTGCCAGATGGCCGCCACCGACTCCTCGCGCTCCGTGGTCGGGGCAACGAACGGGTTGGCGAGGGCCGGTCGCGGGTGGGCCGCGGCGGAGGCCGGTCCGTCGAGGGCTTCGAGGGTCGCCTTCTCCGGCTCGTCCGCCGCCCTGAAGCGCTCGTCCAGGTCGAGGGTGGAGACCACCACGCGGGAGAGGCCGCTCTCCAGCACACGGCGGAAGGCGTCCACGCCCTCGGCCGACGACAGCCCCTGGCGCAGCGTCTCCTCGCGCCAGGCGGCGAGCTCCGCCGGCACCTCCGTCGCCACCGCCATGCCGGTCTCGCGCCAGGCGTCCCAGCCGATCGAGACCGTCCGGTGGCCGGCGCCCCCGCGCGCCGTGCGCCAGGTGGCGAAGGCGTCGAGGAAGCAGTTGGCCGCCGTGTAGTCCACCTGGCCGATCTGGGGCACGACAGCGGTCACCGACGACAGCAGCACGAAGCAGTCGAGGGGCGCGGAGCCGAACACCGACTCCAGGGCGAGCGTGCCGCGCACCTTGGGCGAGAGCACCCGCTCCGCGGCGTCGCGTGTGCGCGCGGCGATCAGGCCGCCCCCGGCGACGCCGGCGGCGTGGATGACGCCGTGGACCGCGCCGAACCGCTCGAGGGCCGCCGCCCGGACCGCCTCGACCTCTTCGGTTCGGGAGATGTCGGCGCTCACCACGAGCACCTGGGCACCCCCCTCCTCCAGGGCCGCCAGGCGCCCGATCTTGGTGCTCACCGGGTCGTCCGGCCCGTGGGCCTCCAGCCACTGGTCCCACTCGTCCCGGGCCGGGAAGGGCGAACGCCCCACCAGCACGAGGCGGGCCCGGAGCTCCCGGGCGAGCTCCTCGGCGAGCTCGAGGCCGATGCCGCCGAGGCCGCCGGTGACGACGTAGACCCCCTCCGGCCGCAGACCCGTCAGCGTCCCGTCCGCTCCCTCCGGGCGCTCCAGGCGGACCGGCTCGAACGCCCGCACCCAGCGATGTCGGCCGCGGAGCGCCACCGGCCGCGGCTCCTCCCGGGAGAGCTCTCCCAGGAGCGCCTCGGCGATCCGCCCCCGGTCGATCCCGTCGGCGCCCCCGTTGGTGGCAAGACAGAGGTCGATCGAGCGGCAGGCGACGGCGGGAAGCTCCCGGGGGATGACCCCGCACGGCCCGAGGAGGGTCGCCTTCAAGGGGTGGAGCTCCTCGTCCCCGGTGACCTCCTGGAGGCCGTCCGAGACCACGCTCAGGTGGACGACCGGGCCGTCCGGAACGTCCGTCCCGGCCTCCTGGTCGGCCTCCTGGGACTGCCCCGGGGCGAGGCCTCCGGCGAGGGCCTGGGTCAGGTGGAGCAGGCTGTAGAACGAGCGGTCGAGGACCTCGCCCCGGGCGCCCTCCGAGCCTGCCGCCGCCCCGCCGGTGACGCTCCACAGGTGGACGATCCGGCCCGGCAGGTTGCCCCGCTGCCGGAGCGCCTCGAACAGGCTCTGGTAGCCGGAGGGCTCCCCCGGCTCCAGGCGGAAGCGGGCCCCTGCCAAGTCGGACGCCGAGCCGTTGCCGTCGCCCGGCGCCACGGTGCCGAAGCCTTCGCCCGGCCGGGCCGCCTCGACGGTCGCCACCCGGTGCCCGGCGGCGCTCAGACGCTCCGCCAACGCGGAGCCCACGCCGGCTCCGTCGAGGAAGAGCAACCAGTCGGAGGCGTGGGAGCCGTTGCCGGCCGGCGGTGCCCCTGCCGGAGCGCGCTCCGGCAGGCGGTGCCAGGTGGGAGCGTAGAACCAGTCCGCGGGCTCCTGGCGACCGGCCTTCTTCGCCGCCCCCTTCTTGCCGGCGCCGGCCGCGGGAGGATCGACCCAGTAGCGCTGACGCTCGAACGGGTAGGTCGGCAGCGGCACCCGCAGGCGGCGCTCGCCCTCCCACAGGCCCTGCCAGTCGACCGTCGCGCCGGTCAGCCAGAGGCGCCCCAGGGCCTCGAGCAGAGTGGCCTGGTCGTCCCGGTCCTCCTTCGGATGGCGCAGCGACGAGACCACCGCCTGGGCGGGCTTCCTCGCCGGATGCTGGCGGGCGAGGGTCGAGAGCGTGTTGCCCGGACCGACCTCGAGCAGCAGCCGCTGGGGCTCGGCCAGCAGCTCGCCGACGCCGTCGGCGAAGCGCACCGCTCCCCGGAGCTGGCGGGCGTAGTAGGTCGGGTCGGTCGCCTCCTCCGGCCGGATCCAGGTGCCGGTGACGTTCGACACGTAGGGGATCTTGGGCGGCTCCAGGCGCACGCCCTTGACCATCTCGGTGAACGCCGGCAGCACCGGGTCCATCATCTTGGAGTGGAAGGCGTGAGAAGTGTGGAGGCGCCGACAGGCGAGGCCCCGCTCGGTGAGGGTCGCCGCCAGCTCGTCGACCGCCTCGGCCGGGCCGGAGACGACCGATACCGAGGGCCGGTTGACCGCCGCCAGCGACAGCTCGCCGCCGCCCACGCCCCCGGCGAGGAGCGGCATGAGCTCGTCCTCGGGGAGCGGCACGCCGAGCATCGCCCCGGGGGGCATCTGCTGCATCAGGGCGCCGCGGGCCGAGACCACCGCCAGGGCGTCCTCCAGGGTGAAGACGCCGGCCAGGCAGGCGGCGGCGTACTCACCGATCGAGTGGCCGAGCATCGCCGCCGGCTTGACGCCCCAGCGCATCCAGAGCCGTGCCGTGGCCCAGGAGATCGTGAACAGCGCCGGCTGGGCGATGGCGGTCTGGCGGAGCGCCTCGGCCGCCGCCTCCACGTCGTCACCCTCGGGGAAGAGAAGCTCCCGGAGGTCGCGCTCCAGATGAGGGAGGAGCAGCTCGGCGCAGCGGTCGATGTCCTCCCGGAAGGAGGGCTCGCTGTCGTAGAGGCCGCGGGCCATCCCCGGGTACTGGGCCCCCTGGCCCGGGAACAGGAACGCCACCGGCCGGTCGCCGCCGCCGTGCTGGCCTGAAAGCAGCCGCTCCGGGTCGCGCCCGGTGAGCGCCCGGGCGGCGTCCTCGATCGCGCTCTTCCCTCCATCGGGCCCGTCCTGGCAGAGCAGCATCCGCCGGTGGTGGAAGCCCTTCCGGCCCATCTGCAGGGTGAAGGCGACGTCCGCGAGGGCGCTCCCCGGCCGGTCGGCGTCGACCTCGCCGAGGGCCGCGCCCAGCCGGTCGGTGGCGGCGTCGAGCGCCGTCTCGCTCTTGGCCGAGAGCACCAGGAGCTGCCAGGGGCGCGACGGGGTCGGTTGCGGACGGTCCGCGGCGGCGGGGGGCTCCTCCACCACCACATGGGCGTTGGTGCCGCCCATACCGAGGGAGGTCGAGGCCGCCCGCCGGGGAGTGCCCGTCGCATCCCGCCCCTCCCAGCGCCGGAGCTCGGTGTTGACGAAGAACGGGCTCGAGTCGAAGTCGATCTGCGGGTTCGGCGTCTCGAAGTGGAGGCTGGGCGGAATCAGCCCATGCTCGACGGTGAGCGCCGCCTTGATCAGACCGCTGGCGCCGGCCGCCGTGTCCAGGTGGCCGATGTTGGTCTTGAGCGAGCCGATGGCGCAGAAGCCCTTGCGGTCGGTCACCTTGGAGTAGACCTCGGTGAGGGCCGTCATCTCGATCGGATCGCCGAGGGCGGTGCCGGTGCCGTGGCACTCGACGTAGCCGATCGACTCGGGCGAGATCCCCGCCTCGCTGTACGCCCGCTCGTAGACGTCCACCTGGCCGTCGACGCTCGGCGCCATGTAGCTCACCTTGACCGCGCCGTCGTTGTTGCAGGCCGCCGCCTTGATCACCGCGTGGATGTGGTCGCCGTCGGCCAGCGCCTCGTCCAGGCGCTTGAGCACCAGCACCGCCGCGCCGTGGCCGGAGACGAAGCCCGTGGCCGAGGCGTCGAAGGCGCGGCAGTGGCCGTCCCGGGCGGTGGTCCCGCCCTCCTGGTAGCGGTAGCCGGAGACCTCCGGCAGATGGATCGACACGCCGCCGGCCAGGGCCATGTCGCAGTTGCCCTGGAGGAGCGACTGGCAGGCCACGTGAATCGCCGTCAGCGAGGTCGACGACGCGCTCTGGATGGTGATGCACGGGCCCCGGAGGCCGAGCTTGTAGGAGACCCGCGAGGTGAGCGGGTCCTTGTCGTTGCCGAGCGACGCCTGGAGGGTCTCGACCGAGGCCACCAGCTCCATGTGCGGCAGGAGGTTGGTGATCATGTAGGTGTTCATGCTCTCGCCGCCGTAGACGCCGATCGAGCCGTCCCAGCGGTCGGCGTCGTAGCCGGCGCGCTCGAGCGCCTCCCAGCAGCACTCGAGGAAGACCCGGTGCTGCGGGTCCATGAGCTCCACCTCCCGCGGGTTCAAGCCGAAGAAGGCGGCGTCGAACTGGTCGACGTCACCGAGAATGCCCTTGGCCTGGACGTAATTCGGGTCCGCCACCAGCTCCGGGTCGACGCCGGCGGCGAGGAGCTCCTCGTCCTCGAAGAAGGTGATCGACTCGATGCCGGAGGTGATGTTCGCCCAGAGCTCCTGGGGGCTCTTGGCCCCCGGGAAGCGACCGCTCATGCCGACGATGGCGATGTCGCGGGAGCCGCCCGCCCCGACCGGCGTCGCGGCACGACGGCGGGCGCGCTCGCTGCCGGCGCCGTCTCCCCGGCCGGCGCGGTCCCCGGCCTCCTCGCCCGACAGGTGGGCGGCCAGGGTCCCGACGGTCGGGTACTTGAAGAGGTCGATCAGCGACAGGGCGCCGATCTCCCCAGCCAGAACCTCCTTGAGCCGGGCGTGGACCTTGGTCATGAGGAGCGAGTGGCCGCCCAGGTCGAAGAAGTTGTCGTCGAGACCGACGCTCTCGACCGCCAGCAGCTCGGTCCAGACCGCGGCGATCCGCCGCTCGAGCTCGCTCTTGGGCGCCCGGTAGTCGGCGCCGATGTCGGGGCGCTCCTGGGTCGGCGCCGGCAGCGCCTTGACGTCGACCTTGCCGGTCGGCCCCAGGGGCAGCGCCTTCAGGAAGACGAACGACGCCGGCACCATGTAGTCGGGCAGCCGCTCCCGCAGGTGGGCGAGGAGCGCCCCCGGCGTCGGGGCGGCAGTCTCCGAGGAGGCGGCCGAGGATGGCGGCGCGGCCACCACGTAGCCCACCAGGCGGGCGTCGCCACCCTGGTCGCCGAGATCGTCCCGCACCACCACGGCCGCCTCCTGGACCGCCGGGTGGAGCGCCAGGGCGGACTCGATCTCCCCCGGCTCGATGCGGAAGCCCCGGACCTTGACCTGCTGGTCGAGGCGCCCCAGGTACTCGAGCACGCCGTCGGCGTTCCACACCCCGGCGTCCCCGGTGCGGTAGAGCCGGCCTCCCGGAGCGAACGGGTCGGGCACGAAGCGCTCGGCGGTCTGCCCCGGCCGCGCGTGGTAGCCCCGGGCGAGGCCGTCGCCGGCGACGTAGATCTCGCCCGGGCAGCCCACGGGCCGCGGCGCGCAGTACCGATCGAGCACGTAGACCCGGGTGTTGATCACCGGCCGTCCGATGCGCGGGCGCCGCCGGGCGAGCTCGCTCTCGTCGATCTCGTGGACCGTCGAGCAGACCGCCGCCTCGGTCAGGCCGTAGCCGTTGACGATCCGCACCGAGCCGATCAGCCGGTCCACGTCGCCAGCCGAGAGCGCCTCGCCGCCGACCAGCAGCAACCGGAGCTCCGGCAGCTCCTCACGAGCCGCGTTCAAGGTCGCCAAGAGCGAGGGGACGGTCGAGAGGATGCTCACCCCTTCGCGGGCGATCGCCTGGAGCAGCGCCCCGGTGTCGAGGAGCTCGGCCTCGGTCGGCAGCACCAGGGTGCCACCGGCGGCGAGCAGCGGGAAGATCTCGCCGACGAAGCTGGCGTGGGCGAGGGAGGTGAGCGGCAGGATGCGGTCCTCCGGCGTCGGCTCGTAGCTCACCAGGAAAGAGGACACCAGGTTGACCAGGCTCCGGTGGTCGAGCAGCACGCCCTTGGGGTCGCCGGTCGAGCCGGAGGTATAGATGACGCAGGCGAGGCTCGCCGGGGCGATCGGCCGTGGAGGCGACGGGGGCCCGGACGCCCTGTCGGCACCGGCCGTGGCGTCCGCGATCAGCATCGCCTCGGGGCGCCGCTCGCCCTCCCCTGCCTGGCCGAGGAGACCGGTGAACCGCTCGTCGGTCACCACCAGGCCGACCGCGGCGTCCCCCAGGGTGTAGGTGAGGCGCTCCGCCGGGTCGTGGGGGTCGAGGGGCAGGTAGGCCGCACCGGAGCCGAGCACGCCGAGCACCGCCACCAGGAGGTCGGTCGAGCGGTCGAGCAGGATGCCGACGGTCACCTCCGGCCCGACGCCCCGCTCCGTCAGCCGCGCCGCGAGGGCCCGGGCGCGGTCCCGGAGCTCGCCGTAGGTGAGGCCCCGGCCGCCGCAGCGCACCGCCTCCGCCTCCGGTGCGCGCTCGGCCTGCTCCTCGAACAGGTCGACCAGCGTGGCCTCGCGGCGCACCTCGTGGCGGGTGTCGTTCCAGGCGGTGACGACCTCCCGCTCCTCGGCCGCCGAAAGGAGCGGCAGCTCCGCGACCGGCCGCGCCGGGTCGGCGACGGCGGCCTCGAGCAGCGTGCGCAACGAGCGCGCCATGCGCGCCACGGTCTCGGCGTCGAAAAGGTCGGTGTTGTAGTCGAAGGAGGCGACGAAGCCCTCCCTGGCCCGTCCGGCGGTGAGGGTGACGTCGAACTGGGCGATCCCCAGGTCGAGGGGCTGGGAGCCGAGGGTCAGACCGTCCCCCGCTCCACCCAACCGGATGTCCCCCAGGCGCACTTGGGCCCCCGGCTCGCCGAGGGCGAAGGGGGTGAGGTCCTGGCCGTCCGAGAGCGCCGCCCGCTGGTAGACGAACATCGCCTGGACCAGCGGCGAACGGCCCGGGTCCCGCTCCGGGGCGAGGCGCTCGACCAGCAGCGGGAACGGGAAGTCCTGGTGGGCGAGGGCGCCGAGGGCGTCGTCCCGTACCCGCTCCAGGTGGGCGCCGAAGCCCCGGTCCTCGCCGCCGTCCGCGACGTCGTCGCCGAGACCGGACCGGAGCACCAGCGGGTTGACGAAGTAGCCGACCGTCCGCGCGTAGCGCGCCCGGGTACGCCCGGCGGTCACCGTGCCGAGGAGGACGTCCTCCTGGCCGGTGTAGCGGTGAAGCAGGGCCTCGAAGCCGGCGGCCAGCACCATGAACGGCGTCGCCCCCCGGCCGCGCGCCAGCTCCTCCAGGCGATCGGAGAGGTCGACCGGCAGCCGCTCGGCGTGGGTCGCGCCGTGGTCGGTCTGGACCCGGGGCCGCGGCCGGTCGGTGTGGAGCTCGAGCACCGGCAGCTCCCCGGCCAGTCGTTCCCGCCAGTAGGACCAGAGCTCCTCGCCCCGGGCGCCGTCGAGCATCTCGAGCTGCCAGGCGGCCCAGCCCGTGTAGCGGCCCGGCGCCGGCGGCAGGGAGCTCGCGCCGTCCGGAGCGGCGGCGTCTCCAGCCACGGCCTGCCGGTAGAGCGCGCCCAGCTCGTCCACCAGCACCCCCAGGGACCAAAAGTCGGTGACCACGTGGTGCATGACGAAGAGGAGCACCCGCTCCAGGGCCGAGCGCCGGAAGAGATGGGCGCGGAAGAGCGGCCCCCGCTCCAGGTCGAACGGCCGGCGGGCCTCCTCGCGCAGGCGCTCGTCGAGGCGCGCCTCGCTCCAACCCCGGGCGTCCTCCTCGGCCAGTGCAATTCGACCGAGGAGCGCGTCGTCGGCCGCGGCGACCTGCTGGCGCGGCTCCCCGCGGACGACCTCGAAGGTGGTACGGAGCGCCGGGTGGCGCGCCACGAGCTGGCGGACCGCCGCCCCGAGGGCGTCCAGGTCCACCTCGCCTCGCAGCCGCACCGCCGCCGGCACGTTGTAGGCCGGGCTCTCGGGCTCCAGAGCGTGGAGAAACCAGAGGGAGAGCTGGTTGTGGGAGAGCGGGTGGAGCCCGGTCTCGGGGGTCTCCTCCGGCGGCTCGTCCGCCGCCGCCCGGTCGGCGGAGGCCAGCTCGGCGGCGAGGTCGGCCACCGAGAGGCCGAAGAGCCGCTCCATGGGTACCGCGACGCCGAACCGCTCCTCCACCGCGTGGGCGATCTCCATCACCGACAGGGAGTCGAGCCCGTGATCCTCGAGCGGGCGGGCGGCGTCGATGCGGGAGCCCCGGACCCCAGCGCGACGGGCCACCTCGGCACCGAGCCAGGCGGCGACCGCGGCGGACGTGTCGCTCTCGGGAGCCGGCGTCCGGTCGGCCCCAGGCGCCGGGCTGGGCTCGGGCTCGCCGGCCGCCTCGGGCACCACGGCGGGCCCGTCGCCGTAGACCGCCACCAGGTCGAGCGTCCCGGCCAGGTAGGCCTCGCGGGTCGCCCTCCGGCGCACCTTGCCGCTCGACGTCTTGGGCAGGGTGGCGGGCTTGATCAGGGCGAGGGCGTGGAGCTGGATCTCCTGCTCCCGGGCCAGGGTCTCGCGCACGGCGGAGCCGATCTCGTCGAGCAGGGCGGCCTCCATGCCGTCCCGGAGCGCCTCGCGCCGCACCTCCTGGACCAGCACCAACCGCTCCTCGCCGTCGACCTCGACGCCGAACGCCGCGCCGCCGCCGGCGCGGAGAGCCGCGTGGGCCGCCTCCGCCGCAACCTCCACGTCCTGGGGATAGCAGTTGCGGCCCCGAAGGATGATCAGGTCCTTGATCCTGCCGGTGACGAAGAGCTCGCCGCCGTCCAGGAAGCCCAGGTCTCCGGTCTTGAGGTAGCGGAGGTCGGCCTCGGCCTCCGCGTCGCCGGATGATCCTGCGAACGGGGGACGGGCGCCGAAGGTCTCGCCGGTGAGCTCGCGCTTGCCCCAGTAGCCGGCCGCCATGCTCGGCCCGGCGACCCAGATCTCCCCCACCGCACCTTCCGGCAGCTCGGCACCGGTCTCCGGGTCGACCACCAGCAGCCGCTGGCCGGCCGCGCAGCGACCGCTCGCCACCAGGGAGCGGAGCCGGGAATCGTCGGCCGTGGCGTCCTGTCGCACCGCGCGGTGGGCTTCGAGCTCGGCGGCGTCGAAGCGCTCCACCCGGGCGCCGCCGCCCGGCTCGCCGCCGGTGACCAGCAGCGTGGCCTCGGCCAGCCCGTAGCAGGGGTAGAAGGCCGAGGGCGAGAAGCCCGTACCGGCGAACGCCTCCGAAAACCGCTCCAGGGTCTCGGAGCGCACCGGCTCGGCGCCGTTGAACGCCACCCGCCAGCTCGAGAGGTCGAGGGACGAGCGCTTCTCCTCGTCGGTCTTGCGCACCGCCAGCTCGTAGGCGAAGTTTGGGCCCCCGGAGACGGTGGCCCGGAACGCCGAGATCGCCTCCAGCCAGCGGGCCGGCCGCTGGAGGAAGGCCATGGGCGAGAAGAGATGGACCGGGAAGCTCACGTAGAGCGGCGTCAGGATGCCGCCGATCAAGCCCATGTCGTGGTACGGCGGCAGCCAGATCACGGCGCGGTCGTCCGGGCCGACGCCGAAGGACCGGCGGATGATCTCCAGGTTGTGGAGCAGGTTGCCGTGGGTGAGCATCACCCCCTTGGGCTCGGCGGTCGACCCGGACGTGTACTGGAGAAAGGCCAGGGAATCGGGGCCCAGGTCGGGCCGCCGCCAGTCCTCGGCACCGGACCCGTCGACGGTGTCCGTGGCGAGCCACGCCGGACCGGCCCCCTCCGGGAGCTGATCCCGAACGCCGGCCAGGATCTCGCTGGTGGTCAGGGCGAAGGCCGCTCGGGCGTCGGTCAGGATGGAGATCAGGCGCCCCATCGATCGCCCGGCGCCGCGCCGGGGCCGCGGCGGATAGACCGGCACCGCCACGGTGCCGGCGTAGAGGCAGCCGAAAAACGCCGCCAGGTACTCGAGCCCCGGCGGGTAGAGCAGGAGCGCCCGCTCCCCCG
>Ga0210123_1000561_pt1 | contig 22680 bp, 12 predicted proteins | sample Muzzi_PWB_D2_FD_185535 | JGI IMG/M metagenome (GOLD analysis project Ga0210123, IMG submission 185535) | Wetland microbial communities from San Francisco Bay, California, USA, that impact long-term carbon sequestration - Muzzi_PWB_D2 (SPAdes) | ecosystem: Environmental > Aquatic > Marine >... | reverse complement strand
TGTTGGCCAGAATCGCCGCCTCGTTGGTGTTGATGTAGTCGGCGATGATCTGCTGCTGCTGGTGGGCCTGGGCCGGGGTCTGGGCGACCGTGGTCTGGGCCAGGTCGATCCGCGTGGTGGTCGTCGAGCAGCACGCCTGCTTGCCGTCGAGCGTGAAGCCCGTGGTGCTCTGGGCCGAGGCCTGCTCGACCGGCACCGGGTCCTTGATGACGATCGTCGTCTCCTTGAGCTTGAACTCGCGCAGCTCCCATACCCCGTCGAGGGCGATCTCGTCCGTCCGCACCTGATTGATGGCGCTGCCGGCGATCTTGTTGGGCGAGGCGCCGATGGCGGTGAACTGGTCGGTGATCGACTGGAGGGCGGCGTTGTAGTCGTCGCCGAACGGCAACGAGCCCAGATCGTGGGCCGCCTGGGCCCAGGTCTGGATGTCCGCGCACTGGGAGGCGTCGAGGCCGTACTCCAAGATCACCGTGAACGACGTCGGGAAGCCGTTCGAGTTCAAGACACCGAAGACGAAGCGGGCCTCACCGGCGTTGTTGGCGCCACCGTAGCTGCCGGAGGCGTCCCGCAGGTCGAAGCGGAACACGATCGCGAGGAGCCGCAAGGGGGCCTTCTTCATGTCGAGGGTGGTCGAGCCGCTGGCGGTCTCCCACGGATCGATCACCAGGGTCTGGATGCTCGGCCGCTGGGGAACCGTGTCGGAGTTGACGGTGATGTCCCGGTTCCACTGGTTGAGCCAGCGGCGCACGAAACCGTTGAGCTTCGAAGCGTTGGTCGTACCGGCCAGGCCCTCGACGAGCTTGCCGAAGGTCCAGGCGCCGCGGGTGGCCGGGGCGACCGGAATCGGGCAAACGCCGGTCCAGGTGGTGCGCACGCAGTCCTCGACCACCGAGAGGTCGGTGATGAAGAGCTCCTTGGCCGTGTTGACGGTGCACGACGGAATCGGCTGGATGAGGGCCGGGTCGCGCTGGAGGTTGGCGCCGGAGGTGGCGGCGGTGGCCGGCAGGGCCAGGGACACGCTCAAGACGAGGGCGAAGACCGCCACCAGGGCGGCCTGGAAACCGATCCAACAGCTTCGACGGGTGATACGGGTGACTCGGGGCATCGATCTCTCCTTCTAGGGTCCAGCGTTCGGGGGTTCACGGTAGCCGGGAGTCCACCGTCGAGCCGCGGGTAGAACCACCCTCGAAGCGGTCCCTTGGGGGCCGCGGCCCTGTTTACTTCTCTGACGTCGGCGGCGCCATCGGTTTCGGCTCCACCGACCTTCTTGACTCTTGTGATCCCTTTAGTGCAGCCCAACGCCAAAAGCGGGAAATCGGATTCACGAATGGAGTGCCATCGGGCGTTTGGAGACCGGGCGGGGTGCTGCTATATTTTGCATGCTTTCATTCGCGGAGATTCTGGACTTTGTGCGGCCCGGGGGCCGTCCTGAGCCGATCGGAGCAGGTCTGCAAGGCCTCTGCGTCCGCTGGCGCGGTCCCCGCGGCCAACCGTCGCGGCGAAACGAGTTGCCACGACATCACGCACCACGACAGGAGGTTGCCATGAAGCTCTCCGTCCGTCGCACGCTCTTCTCCATCGTCCTTCTCGGCGCCCTGCTCGCGGCGCTCCACGGCGGGGTGGTCACCGCCCAGGAGCCCACCGCACCGACCCCGGCCTGCGCGTCTCTCGTTCCGCAGGTCGCCGTGCCGGGGGCGAGCGCTCCGTTGCTCGAAGCCGGCCTGCCCGAGCCGGGTGCGACCGGTGGCGGCTGCACCTTCTGCCGGTACAACGGCCAGAGCTGCTGGTGCGACCCCTGCCCGGCGGTCTGCGAGACCTGCCCGAAAGGCGGCATCGGTGGGACCTGCTTCTTCGGCACCTGCCAGACCGCCTGCGCCGTCTGAACGCCCGTCTGAAATGCCTCGGGCCGGGAGCGCACCCTTGCGCCCCCGGCCCGAGGGTCCATGACCGGCCGATCTCGGTCTACTGCACCTGAATGGTCAGACTGTCCGACACCATCGCCTGGGCCGCCTTGGCAGAGGCTGCGGCCTGGGGCAGAACCGTCTGAACGGTGTACTGACCGGCGGCGGGCGGGGTCCAGTCGAACCAGGCGCACGAGCCGTCCTGGTCGACGCCGTGGAGCCGCTTGATCGCCAACCCCTTGCCCTCCGCCGGGTCGCCCAGGAAGACCGGGACGTCGACGATGCCTCGAAACGTGCCGTCGGCGTGAGCGCACACCCGGAGCCTGAGACGCCGCCCCACGGCACCGCTCGCCCGACCGTCGACGATCCGGCCGCTCAGGTCGGCCGCGGCCAGAGTCGTCGCCTCGAGCGCCACCGCGGAGGCCGGTTGCGACTCGCTCCCCGCCATCGCGAAGAACCCGTACCCTTCGTTGTTCTGCCCGGGCGCGAGGTTCGACGCGGTCATCGTGCCGTTCCCTGGACCGCTCACGGACGGAATGACGTGGAGCTCGGTCACCCCCGCCACCGCCTCGTCGAAGGCCAGCGTGGCCCGAAACTCGCTCGATGACGGCAGGGACGAGTTGCCGGCCGCCGTCAAGACGAGCAGCGCCGACGGGTCATCAGCCTCCCCCGGCAGATAGTCGATCGCCTCGACGCCGTACGTCCCTGCCACATCGCTCCCGTTGAACGCCGCGGCCAGAGCCTGGACATCCTGGGCGATGTCACCCGATGAGGTGGCCTTGACGGTGTCCAAGGCCTTGCCGTTCTGGTCCGTGATCGACAGCTCGAGGGTCGCGCCCACGTTCTCGCGCCCCTGGGTGAAAGCCATGACGGTCACGTCGGGGCTCCTCCAGGGATGGGTCTCCTCCGTCGGGGAGTCTCCCTCCGGGTTGAGCACGGCGTAGATCACATAGTCACTGACCTCCGCCACGTTCGGCAGGATCGAGGTGTCGAGCGGGTAGACCGCCCGACCGACCCCGCGGGGCGGAAAGGTCTTGCCCAACGCCCGCCCATCCTGAGTCGCGTGCTCGTCCGTGAACTCGGCGGTCACCTTGCCCAGCACCCGGCGGTTGCTGACGGTGTCGGTCAGCGCATCGTAGTCGGCGATGTCGAAACGCACTGGCAGCGAGGTCACCCCCTGCTTGACGCTGTAGTTGTAGACCATCACCTCCACCTGGACCTGGTCACCGTGCTCGGGGACCGACGCCAGGAGCGGCCCGAGACCGGTGGCGGGGTCGATCTCCGACGGCTCCGGCGGATCGCCGTCGCGTAGGTAGAAGCCACGGATCCGCCCGGCATCCATGGACGTGTTCGGCTGCCAGTCCTTTTGGTTGGGAGCGATGTACTTGAGTGGCAGGTTGAGCGCCGGGTCGGGCGAGCCGTAGGTGGTGGCCCACCAGCTCTGGGTCTGCTCCGGCGTGCTGGCGTAGAAGGTCACCCGCAGGTTGCCGTCGTCGGCAAAGTAGAGGGAGGGCGCGAACTGGTAGTTGAAGCTGGGATCTGCCGACGCCACGGTGGTGATCGCCAGGTTTTCGGACTCCTCGGTGGTCACGTTCCACGACGAGAGGTCGCTCCAGCTCGAGTCACTGCCCACATGGAGATCGACCGTGCCCCTCTCCGTCTCCTTGGCCAACACCTCCTTCTCCGTCACCGACAGAACGGCCCTGAAGTCCCCTCCCCCCTTCAGCTTCCACCCGGACTGTCGCTTGCCTCCGCAGGTGTCGGTCTTGGAGAGCGCCACCTTGAGCGTGGACTGGACCCCGCTCACCTCGAGGACGTGAGCCATGTCCCCCGTGAGCGGGGTCGTGTAGCTCGTGTCCGGCAGCGCGGGCTCGGAACAGCCCGGTGGCAGAGCGGTCGGCGACCAGCTTCCCAGATCGGGCGGAGAGCCGGGATCGTTCTTGTGGATGTCCGGATAGGACAGGATGTTGCCGTTCTCGTGGAGCGGCTGGTAGGGGTCGCTGGTCAGACCGGCGAACCACCCACTCGTCACGAGCCCGACCGGCCTGAGCACCTCGTAGTAGGCGTATGGGGCATTCGGGTCGTCGGTCTCGGCACCGTACAACCGGTAACGCCAGATCTCGTAGCTCTGCATGGTCAGGTAGAGAGCATCGTCGTCGACCGGACTCTCGGACATCTCGACCTTCACACTCGAGCGGTTTCCGGAGGACGAGGTCGAGGAGTGGGAGTACGCGCCCTCGATAAACGGGGTCAGCGTCGATTTGATGGTGCCCTTTTCGATGAACGGAATCCTCTCCTTGATCGTGAAGCTGGCCGAGGCCTTCGCCGAGCCACCGATGTTCCATGCCCCGGTCGAGGACAGGTCGCTGCCGAGCTTCGAGTCGACGGACTCCGAGAAGGTGAGCTTGAAGGCCGAGTCGCGGCTCACGTCGAGGAGCCCCACGCCGTTGGCCCCCGGCTCGTTGGGCAGGTAGTCCAGGTGCTGTGGCGGCTGCTCCAGGGTCGACAGAAGCTGCTGCGTCCCCTTCGCCTCGAAGGTCACCGGCGCGCCCAGGTAGAGGGAGTCGCCGTCCTGGTCGAAGGCGAGGAGCGCGGGATACTCGTTGGCGAACCACTTCTGCCGAACGGTGTCCGTCACGCGGTCGGCCACGGGATCGATGAGCTGGACCTGGTACTCCGGGGTCACCTCCGCTTCGTACAGAGAGCCCAGGGCGATCGACCAGATCGGGTTGGGCTGTTGAGCCTTGGTCCCTGCAAAGTTGCCCGCGGCGAAACCGAAGTCGACGATGGTCGTGTACGGGTGCGCACTGAGCTCGGTGACCTGCGCCACCTTGGAGGCGCCGTCGAGGCGGAGGACCTTCACCCCGAGCGACCTGTCCTGCCCGGTCCAGTAGCCCAGCGCGAGCTGCCGGCGGCCCAGATCGAAGCCCTTCTCCGGCTCGAAGAAGAAGAGCCCCGCAACCAGCTTTGCCACGGGGATGGTCGCTGTCGAGAGCGAGGCATCCGTCCACTCGCGGGAGAGCACCTCGACACCCTTGCCTGGCACCGCGGTGAGAACCGCCAGGTGCGCTCCGTCGTGATCGGTGTAGAGGAGGGCGAGCTCCTCGTCCCCGTCACCGTCGAAGTCGCCTGCCGCCAGACTGGCCGAGGAGGGAACGTCCCTGCCGGACGGCCTGGAGAGACTGAACGTCTGATCGCCGATCGGCGTGATCGTGCCCGCGTGGCCCTCCCCCGACGGCGGACTGTAGGAGAGCACGTTCACCACGTAGCCGGACTGCCCGCTCAACTGGTTCGACGAGTGGACCGTGGCGATGAGCTTGGCGCCGGTGCCGCTGGCATCGAAGGTCTCGGCCAGAAGCACCCCGGGATAGACCTCGCCCTTGCCGTCCTTGCGATAGCCCAGACGATCGTAGGCGTGGGCATCGTCCGAGGGGAGCGTGTAGGCCGTCTCCACCGGATCGGTCGGGTCCGCCGAGTAGTCGAGCACGTGAAGCCGGACGACTCCTGGCGGCGCCAAGCTGGCGTCGCCCTCCTCGTGCACGATCACCAGCTCGTCGTGGAGCTCGCCTTGGGGGTCCACGGCCCGGTCCAGGTCTCCGGCGGCGAGATCGAACGGACTTTCGTACCAGACGCTTCGTCCGGCCAGGCAGGGACGGACGCTCCACCCGGGGAAGGTGGCATCCGAGACGTTCGGGTCGATGAACCCCGCCAACTCGAGATCGAACGAGAAGCAGTTGTTGTCCTTGGTGAAGTTGCCGACCTTGGTCATCGCCACGAGCTGATCCGCGTCGTTCGAGATGAACCGCCCCTTGGCCAGCACGGTCTTGGGTATCCGGGTGTCTTCCTGGTACGGAACCGGCCTCGGCACGGCGAAGCGCAGCCGGGAGATGGTGTGGCTGGCCACCTCGCCGTCCTCCGCCACCGACTGAACCGAGGACGGACAACCCGCGGCGCCCTCCGTGCCACAGTACCGGGACCACCGGGGCGACTGCCCCCTCGTGAAGTCAAAGAGCGTGTCCTTCGGAGCCCTGGCCTCGACCATGGCGGTGGCCGGCTTGACGCCGAAGCAGGTCGCCATGTTTCGTTCGTAGCGGACGTCGCAGGTCTGCACCCCGGGACTCGAGCCGCAGCCCGAGCTCGGCGTCTGGGTCGGGTACGCGAACTGATTGTCGTCCATGGTTCCGATGATTCCGCAGTGGCACCAGGCGGCGCCCTGCTCGTAGGCGTCCTGGAGCTGATCCATCGTCGCCACATTCCCCCCGAACAGACGGCAGGTGTTGAGCGCGTTGTTCCACGAAATCGTCTTCTTCCCGCTGCCGTCGACCGTGTAGAGATCCGGATCGTCGACGAGCACCGCGTAGACCTCGTTCTGCCGACCGTCGGGCCACCAGGCGAGCTCGTCATCCGGGAATTGGGTGTAGAGGTTGGCCGGTACCGGATCGACCAGATCGACCGCGGCGTCGTCGCTCGACTGGCCCCGGGCCGGCATCGGGACCACCGAGGCCACCAGAACCAGCAAGGCCAGAGCGGCGAAGGTCAGGATCGAGGTGATGGCCGGGGTTCGGCTCGTCGGCGGCGACGGCGGCGGCGGCGGCGTAAGGCGTGTTCTTCGTTCAGGGGTCATGCTGTCCTCCTCATCGATTCAGGGTTCTCGAACTGCAACGATTCCTGAGCCGACAGAGGGCAACCCCCTTGCCAGGCCGGGGACCTGCCGAAGGGAGAGAACCTAAACCGTTGAAACGAAGTAGTTTCTGCCTACGCACCCGAGCTGAGGAAACGGCCCCGTAAGGCTCGAGCCAGCCGGAGGTCTAGCGGAACCGCTAGGGCGGTCTCGTGGAAACGCTCGTCATGGAGGGAGCGGAGGACGGCCGCTCGGGAGTGCCAGGTAAACCGTGGTGGACCAACTGATGGGCGGTCGGGAACGACCGGAAGAGCTCGGGCCGGGGGCGCCATGGAGCGCTCCCGGCCCGAGCTGTTTTCGTTGCGTTCGCCGGAACGGGGTCGGTAGCGACCGAAGCTCTCCGGCGCGCACCGCCCCCATCGGGCGTGCGATGAGGCGACCTCAGCGGACGAAGGAGGCGGACATCACGGAAGCGCGCCTTCGCACTGGCACCTGTAGTAGCCATCGGAGCAGAGGTAGGTGCCGCTGAAGATGTTGCACTGCCCCCAACCCTGACCGCCTCCGAGATAACAGATCCGCCCCCGTTGGACGCCGGAACAGGGCGACGGGCTGCAGGTCCCACAGAAGTCGAGGGGGGAGGTCTCGGTCACATCGGGTAGACCGACTTCGAGTGTCTGGTTGGCGTCCACGCCGCAGTTTCCGGCCAAGCTCACGAGTGCTGACTCACCGAGCAACGGCGCCTGCAAGGCTCGGGAAGGGGCCACCGCGTCGGGGGTGACCCCTGGTCCGGTGGCGCTGGCGGCCGAAACCGCGAGAAAGAAAAGGCCGACGATCAAGAGCGTCTTCGAGATCCTCACAGGAGTCTCCTTAGGTCGAGGGCCTGGGGGACATCCCCATGCCGAACAGGGAGATTTTATCGTGAGCTCGCAATGTCGGTAATTCTGACAGAGCACGAGCGCCGACTGCGCTGCCGGGAATGCCCCGGGGCACCGGTGTCAGGCAACTCGTGCCGGGTCGGTACCCGACCACGGGTACCACTCAGACAATTCATGGCGGGTACCCGACAACTCGTGGCGGGCCGGTGCGCCGGGAGACTGGCCCTCGTCAGAGCGCCGGACGAGTCACCCCGTCAGCCGGCGCCCCGTCGGGGAGAGACGGCCCGGGCCGCCTCAGTCGCCCGGGACCTTCTTGCCGGGGATGCTCTGGGGGTCGGGGCGGACACCCGCCAACGCGATGCCACGCTCCTCGAGCAGCGTGCCCTCCGCCCGGTCGAGGTCGGTCAACGCCTGGAGGTAGCGCACCGTCGCCGTCGCGGCAGCCACCCGGGCCTCCACCAGGAGACGTTGGATCGCGAGCACGTCCAGATTCCTCCCCTCCCCCGCCTCGTACCGCTCCCGCTCGATCCGAAGCTCCTCCTCCCGGCTCGCCACCGCCTCCGCCGTCGCCTCCACCCGAGCCCACTCCGTCTCCACCCCGATCACCGCCCGCCGCACCTCCTCGGCCACCCGCAGCGCCGTATCCTCCAGAACCGCCTCCGCCCGCAGCTCCGACAGCCGCGCGCTCCGGTACCGGGCGAGCTCGCCCCGGCCGACCAGCGGCACCTCCACCTGCAACGCCAACCGGTAGCTGTCGTAGCGCGTCGAGTCGAACAGATCGTTCAGGCCGTCTCCCAGCTCGGAGCCCAGGCTGGTCCGGCCGTACGCCGCGACGAGATCCACCTCGGGCTTCAGGGCGTCCTGGGCCGCCGTCACGTCCAGACGGCGGTTCACGGTCTCGATCCGGTCGCGGAACACCTCGGGCCGCCGCTCCAGCGCCCGGTGCAAACTCGCGTCCGCGTCGGGCTCCACGCGCTCCGCCTTCGGCGCGTCCACCGCCCGGACAACGGCATCGCCACCGAGACGACCGGCCCGTGGAGGATTGAGCAGCCGGAGCATGCGCTCGCTCAAGGCACGCGCTTCACCCCGCGCGGCCTCGAGATCGGCCCGGCGCGACGCCTGCTCGGCCCGGGCCGAGAGCACCGCCGAGCGCGCGGCCCGGCCCGAATCCACCAGGTCCTCGTTGAGCGCGAGCTGCTCTGCCGCGAGCTCCACGCCGGCCTGGCGAATGGCGGCCACCCGCTGGGCCAGCGCCAGCTCCCAGTAGGAGCGCTCCGCCTCCGCCACCAGGTCGAGCACCGCCTCGCGCACCTGCCACTCGCTCTGGACCGCCCGGTTCCGCGCCTGGTGCAGGGCGATCAGATTGACCTCCGAGCCCCGCCCCTCGAGCAGCGGCTGGTTGACCTCGAGCGACCAGGCGCCCTCGTACTGGCGCGGCGTGAAGTTGGTGTCCGAGCGGTCGACGACGCCCGAGAAGGCGATGCCGGTGCCGCTCGGGAAGAGACTCGACAGGGTCGCCGAGACGTTCAGCGTCTGGCGGTCGAAGTCGAAGGGCGGGCCGACGACACCCTGCTCGTCGACGGCACCGTCCAGCGGTCTGAAGGTGAGACTCCGGATCGCGGTCAGCCGCCGGTTGCCCTGCTCGTAGAGCGTCGTCGAGGTCAGCCGGGGATCGAAGACGGCGAGCTCCTCGGGGACCGCCATGCCGGCGATGCGGGGCGCGAACCGGGCGACCTCGAGGCCCGGGTTGTTGACCAGGGCGGTGACCAGGGCCGCGTCCCGTGTGAGCTCGAAGACGCGGGGCAACTCCCCGGCCTCCGGACGATCCGCGGCGGCCGAGGCGCCCTCGACCGCTTCCGGCTCGGTATCCGCCGGCGCGGCCGGGGCCGACCGTTCGGCCGGCATGAGGGGCTCGATCGGCCGGGGACCGGGCGGGCCGCCGTACGAGAGCTTCGACCAGGGCCGGGAGGCGCAGGCACCGAGGAAGAGCAGACCGAGGCCGGCCAGGGCGAGGACGAGAGCGGGCCGCCGGGCGACCCTCGGCCCCGGACCGCGGCCTCGCCGCCGACTCAGATCGGGATCCGGCCGCCCCTCGGATGCCTTGTCGGTCACGGTTCCTCCTCGCTCGCGTCGCCGGAGGCGCCGGCGGCGGCGCCGCCTCGCTCCGGGTCATCCTCCCACTCTGTGGATCGTCGTTCTGCCGTCCGCTTCCCCCCGAACCCGCCGGAGGGCTTTGCCACAGAGTAGCCCAGGACCGGGGGACGCGTCACGCCCGGGCCGGAGCGCGCACTGCTCGAGGCCGCCTGCCGCCGCGCCTCACCATCGGTCGGAGGTCTCGAATTCCATCTCGATGTCCGCCAGATCGACGATCGGGCGGCCGTCGATCCGTGCCGGACGGACCTCGTAGTCGGCGGAGAAACAGCGCTCCAGAGTCCAGTAGACGACCACCGGATGGACCCACGGGCTCGTGACGAGGGGCTGGTGAAGCCGCCCGTCCTCGCCGACGACCACCTCCAGGCTGACCGGCCGCAGTTGCCGCCCGCGCACCGAGGCGTTCTCGAACAGGCCGATCGACGGCGGCCGGACAACGGTCACCGGCTCGTACCCCGGGGTCGTGAACCGGGTCGGCGGCACCGTCCCATCCGGTAGTCGGCCCCGGAGCCGCAGGGGGACGCCACGCAGCAGGTCCGCCGCCTCCCCGTAGTCGTCGAGCTTGGCCTCGACCGACGGATCCAGGTTGAGGGCGGCGTACCAGTGCCAAAGCGCCGCGTCCTTGCGCCCGAGCGCCGCCTCGGCGACGGCCCGCTGCACACTGAGAGTAGCGAGGACAGTTTTGAGGTCGGGCTCTTCCCAACTGCGCCGAACGACCTGATCGAGCAGGTCTTCGGCGGCGTGGAGAGCCCTCTTCCACCTCTCCTCGCCGAGCGATGCGTCGACATCCAACACCAGCGGCCACCAACGGGAGCCGGCGTAGCCGGCCGGACCGGACGGCTTCTCCTCGCCCTCCCGGACGTCCTGGACGCGCTGGCTCTCCTGGAAGGGGGTCGCAACGGCCCATGCTCGAGGCACGGTGCCCGACAACAGCAGCAGCGCCAGAGCACCAGCCGCGGAGCCGGCACGGCGGCGAAGGTGCCCGACCGTTCGACCGGTGCGATGTGGAACGCGATTGGGGTGGCGGCTCATGATCGCTCTCTCCTTCTCGATCCAGGTCCTCGTCTCCGCTCTTGCCCGCCGGCCGCGCCGTGCGGCGCGCGACATCTGTTCCGCGGGGAGACTCGAAGTATTGTCACGGCGTCGCACCTGCTTCTTCGCCGTCTCGATGATGCAGCAATCCTCCTCTTTCGATAACCTTGAAGCAAACATCCGCACCCTACGAACGCTTTCCCGGGTCCTGCGTCGTCTCTTCGCGAGATCTCGGGTGTTGCAAGCCACGCGCCTCCCCGGCTCGGCTGGGCCGATCGGTGTGGGTGCGCACCATACCTGGGACCGGTGGGCACGGGGGTCTTGCCGACCGCCTCGCGCCCCACCACCAATGAAAGGAATGACCATGAGCACCGCCAAGTCCAATCGATCCGGAAGCCGCCGTTCGACCGCCCTGCTGCTCGCCCTGGCAATGGCTCTGGCCGCCGTGCCGTGCGCCGCCGCACCGCACGGTCAGACCCTCTCTTCGAGCTGGACCTTGTCGTGGGAATCGACCGTTTCGGCGTGGCTCGGTGCGGCTTCGGACCAGCTCTCGACCCTCTGGGAGCAGGTGCGCGTCGGCATCGACCCCAACGGCAGGTACGCGCCGGTGCCCGTCGACGGCACAGGGAGCTCGACGGACCCGTCGACGGATCTCGTGTCCACGAGCGACCCGAGCGCTACCTACTGAGTCGATCTAAGTCGATGAAACCGTGTGGCCACGCACGCTCCCGAAGGAATGGCGGGAGCAGAGCCTGGCGGAGCCGGGTTCGCAAGGCTTCCGAACCATGGTAGGCTAACCCAAGATTCGGCAAGTGCGAATACTAAGGAGTTCGAGGAGCGCCCCACGAGGGCCTCCGCCCGATTGCTGGTAGGCTGGCGCACGCCGCCTACACGACGAGATCAGGAGAGGGAGGATGACCCGGAGCGCCAGGCGAAACCACCCTGATCGGACAGATATCGAGGGCTTTCTCTCCCGCACGCTCCAAGAGGAGCAGGACCGCAGCGTGGAGGCCCACCTGCAGAGAGGGTGCTTGCCCTGTCTGTTCACCGCGCGAGAGCTCGCCCTGAGCCTCACGCGCGAGCACCGGGCCATCCTCGTCCAGGAGCTGTTCGACCCGAAGGGGGATACGGAGCCCCTCGAGCGATACGGTGCCTGGCTCGACCGGAAGGTCCTCCTGATCGACCTCGAGGAGCGGCTCGTGCCGGCGCTCGTCGCAGAGCTCATGTTGCGTCCGCCGGCCGCGCGCCGCGAGGCGGTCCGCAAGGAGCGCCGGTACCAGTTGCTCACCCTGAGCGAGGCGCTGCGGCAGGAGAGCAGGCAGGAGTGCTTCCGCGACGTGGCCCGCGCCGTCGAGCTGGCCGAGCTCGCCGTCGAGGCGAGCGACTGCCTGAACGTGGCGTTCTACGGCCCTCGCCTGGTCGCCGACGCGAGGGCGCTCGCCTACGCGATCCTGGGCAACGCCACGCGGATCGCGGGCGACCTGTTCGGCGCCGAACGCCAGTTGCGTACGGCGCTGGACCTCTTCGAGCTCGGGACGGGGTCTCCCATGGAGGCGGCGGAGCTCCAGAGTCTGATGGCGTCGCTCCGCATCGATCAGTGCCGCTTCGAGGACGCCATCCTGTTGCTGGACCAGGTCGTCGAGACCTACCGATCACAGGGATCGTGCCGCGAGCAGGGGCGGGCGATGGTGCAGCTCGGCTACGCCGTCGGTACCGCCGGAGAGCCGGCCAGTGCCGCGGCACTGCTCGAGCACTCGCTCGATCTGCTCGATCCGGACGCGGACCAAGCCCTGTTCCTCATGGCCCATCACAACGTCGCCGCGTTCCTCAGCGAGGCCGGGCGGGACTGCGAGGCCCGCGCCCATCTCGAGCAAGCCCAGCCGCTGTACACGGGACTCTCCGCCGACCGTGCGATGCTTCTGCGTCGGCGCCGCCTCGAAGGCCGTATCGCCCACAACCTGGGCGAGACCGAGGAGGCGATCGCCGCTCTCCAGGAGGTGCGGGGCACTTACATCGACGAGGACCGCGCCTTCGACAGCGCCCTGGTCACCCTCGACCTGGCCGCGGTCTACCTCAGCCAGGGCCGGACCCAGGAGGTCAAGCGCCTGGCCGAGGAGATGTACCCGATCTTCCGCTCCCAGGACGTCCATCGCCAGGCGCTCGCGGCCCTGGTCCTGTTCAAGCAGGCGGCCTTGAGCGAGGTGGCCACGATCGGCTTCGTGCGCGACGTGGCGAGGTACCTGGATCGGGCTCGCAACAACCCCTACCTCGCCTTCGAGCCCACCGAAGGCTGACCCGCAAGGGTCGTCCACCCGCTCCGCGCTGCTAGCATGGGATCCCCGGTCCGCCCGGGGAGTCTCGACCACCCCATGGCGCGCGACGTGACCAACCTCTCGATCGCCGAGATCCGCCGCCGCTTCGTCCAGGGCGAAGAGCCGGTCACCACCTCGGTGCTCACCGCCCTCGCGCGGGACCGCCGCGCCGGAGCGCGCCAGGTCCACGAGACGCTGCGCCGGCGACGGGAGCGGGGGCGGCGGGAGCGCCTGCGCATTGACGCCCTCCTCCACCTCGAACGGTCGCTCTGGGAGTCCGGCCTCACCCGGGTGGCGGGGGTGGACGAGGCCGGGGTGGGGCCCCTCGCCGGGCCGGTGGTGGCGGCGGCGGTGGTCTTTCCGCCCGGCACGGTCCTCCTGGGCGTCGACGATTCGAAGAAGATCGCCGATCCGGAGCGGCGCGAAGCGCTCGCCCGGCAGATCCGAAGCGCCGCCTCGTCCTGGGCCGTGGGCGTGGCCGACGTGGCCGACATCGACCGGCTCAACGTCTACCACGCGTCGCTCCTGGCCATGCGCCGGGCGGTCGAGGGCCTCTCCTCGCCTCCGGAGCACCTGCTCGTCGACGCCCGGGAGATCGACGGCGTGGCGATCCCCCAGAGCTCGGTCGAGAAGGGCGACAGCCTCCACTTCTCGATCGCCGCCGCCTCGATCCTCGCCAAGACCCACCGGGACCGGATGATGGTGGAGCTCGACCGGCGCCACCCGGAGTACGGCTTCGCCCGCCACAAGGGCTACGGCACCGAGGCCCATCAGGAGGCGATCCGGGCGCACGGCCCGTGCGCCGCCCACCGCATGTCGTACCAGGTGATCCACGAGCTGTGCGGCGAGCTCTCCGACCTCTTCTACCAGCTCCGGGACCGCCTGGACGGCGCCACCGCCCCCGAGGAGCTCGCGCGGATCGAGGAGGAGCTCAGCGGGCACCGGAAGGCCCTCGCCGCCGACGAGTACCGACGCCTCCGCGCACGGATGACGCGACGGTGGAAGGACCTGTGAGCCCCGGCGCGACCGGCGCGGAAACCCTGCCCGTCGACGCCCTCCGGCTGGCCTTCGTCGAAGCCCTCGCCGAGGGTCCGGTGGTGGTCTCGGCGCCTACCGGTTCGGGCAAGTCGACCCGGGTGCCCACCTGGTGCCCCGGCCCGGTGCTGGTGGTCGAGCCCCGGCGGGTGGCCTGCCGGAGCCTCGCCCAGCGGGTCGCCGAGCTCGAAGGGTCGACGCTCGGCGACGCGGTCGGCTACCACGTGCGCGACGAGCGCCGGGCCTCGGACGGCACCCGGCTCCTCTATGCCACCCCCGGCATCGTCCTTCGCACCCTCGACCAGTTGCCCCGCTGGCAAACGGTGATCCTCGACGAGCTCCACGAGCGGGGCCTCGAGACCGATCTCCTCCTGGCGCTCCTGGCGCGGCGCCGTCCGGCCCGGCTGGTGGTCATGTCCGCCACCCTGGCCGGCGACCGGGTCGCCCACCACCTGGGCGGCCGGCATCTGCGAGGCGAAGGGCGGGCGTACCCGGTCGAGGTGCGCCACCTGGCGAAAGGCGGCGGGACGGGAGAGGGCGGCCCGCTTCTGCCCACCGTCCGCGGCCTCGAAGCGCGGGTGACGCGGGCGGTGGCGGCGGCGCACGACCTGCCGGGGGACGTCCTCGTCTTCCTCCCGGGGAAGAAGGAGATCGCTTCCTGCGCCGGTGCGCTCGCCAGCCACCCGGCGGCCCGGGGAGCGGACGTCCTGGAGCTTCATGGAGGCTTGAGCCTGGCGGAGCAATCCCGTGCTTTCGCCACCGGCGCTCGGCGCAAGATCATCCTCGCCACCAACGTGGCCGAGACCTCGGTGACGCTCCCCGGCATCGGCGTGGTGATCGACTCGGGGCTGGTGCGCCAGACGCGCTGGTACCGGGACCGGGGCTTCCTCACCCTGGTTCCGATCGCGGCCGACTCGGCCGAGCAGCGCGCCGGGCGCGCCGGGCGGACCGCTCCCGGCGTCTGCTTCCGACTCTGGAGCGAGGCGGCCCAGCTCGCCCCGCGCACACCGCCGGAGATCCACCGCGAGTCCCTGACCCCGCTGGTGTTGGCCGCGGCGGCGGCGGGCGAGCGGGTCGGGGAGCTTCCGTTCCTCGACCCGCCCAAGGAGGAGGCGGCCAGGGCGGCCGTGGACGAGCTCACCGCCCTCGGTGCCCTCGACGAAGCGGGCCGGCTCACCGAGCGGGGGCGGACCCTCTTCGGCCTGCCTCTCGACCCAGCCCTCGGGCGCCTGCTGCTCGAGGCGGCCAACCGCCGCGACGACGCCCACCGTCCCGACGAGCCCGGTGGCGGCTCCGAGCGAACGGACGGAGAGGCTGGGGCGGCCACCCGGCTGCTGGAGGACGTGGTCGACCTGGTCTCGGCCCTGGCCGTCGACCGGCCCCTGCCCTCCGCGCCCCGGGAGCTCCTCGACGCCCACGCCGAGCCCCGGTCCGCGGACCCGGCGGCCGACCCGGGCCACTGCGACGCCGTGGCGACCCTCGTCGCCCTGCGCGCGGAATCGCCCCGGAACGCCCTGGGCGGATCGGCGCTTGCCGAGGCCCGCGCCACCGCCGGGCGGCTCCGGGGTGCGTTCGGCCTACCGGTCGCGCTCCCCGACCCCGGCCGGCCGGTCGACCGCCGCGCCCTCGCCTCGGTGGTGATCGCCGCCGACCCGCGGGCGATCCACCTGCGCCGGGATCGGGGGCGCCGCGGCCGGCACACCGCCTGGGCGGGCGGAGGGCCGGAGCTGACCCTCGCCAGGGAGAGCGCCGCCAACCTCGCCGAGACGGCCCCGCCCGCCGGGCGGACCGAGACGACCAGGGCGATCGAAGCGATCGCCGTGCTCTCCACCCACGCCGTCGGCGCCGGCTTCCGGGACATGCGCCTCCGCGCCACCTGCGCCATGCCCGTACCGCTCGCCTGGCTTGTCGCGAGCGGCTTCGGCGAGGAGCGCCTGGGTCAATCGATGGTCGACGGCGGGCGGGTGATCGCACGGATCGAGCGGGTCTGGGCGGGCCGGGTGCTCTCCACGCGGCAGGAGGTGCCCCGGGGCGCCACGGCCCGGGCCGCCCTCGCCACGCTGCTGGCCGACGGTAGGGTCTTCCCCGAGGCGCGGAAGGAGGCGGCCGAGCGCCTTCAGGCGGCGCGGCTCGCCCGAAGCCTGACCCGGAGCGGGGCCCGAAGCGGTGCTCGCCCGCGAACCGATGGTTGGGGCGAAGAGATCGACGTCCTGTTCGGCGCCGACCCCATCCCGACCGTCGAGGAGTGGCTCCGGGCGCGCGTCGACACCCTGGGGGTCGAGAGCGGGTCGGACCTGGAGCTCCTCTCCCCGGAGGACCTCCTGCCGCCGGAGCTCCCCCTCCCGATCCGCCAGGTCCTCGACCGGGACTACCCCCGCCGCCTGGAGCTGCCGGACGCGACCTACGAGATCGAGTACGAGCCGGCCCGGCAGACGGTCACCCTGGTCAAGACGGCGGGCGGTCGCAAGGAGCCGCCGCCCCTTGCCTTTCTGCCCCGTTTCGGCGGCTTCCGGGTGCGCGTCCGCCATGGCCAGATGCTGCGCACGATCCGCGAGTGACCACGCGCCCGCGCGCCCGCGCGCCGACGGCACGGCCCTCCGGTCAGCCCGCCCCGGCGTCGACGCCCTCGACGCCGGCTGTCTCCTCGTCGGTGGACGGCGCATGGAGCACCTCCAGCCGCGCCCGAAGCCCGGGGGTGACGAAGAGCTCGCCCCGGTCGTCCACCAGCACCGCCTCCACGCCGTCCAGCTCGCCCACCAGGGACAGGCTCTTCTCCACGCCCAAGACCATCAACGCGGTCGAGAGGGCATCGGCGAGCACCGGGTCGTGGGCCACCACCGTGGCGCTCGGCACTCCCCGGCTCGGCCAGCCGGTCCGGGGGTCGAGCACATGGTGATAGCGCACGCCATCGCGGACGAAGTACCGCTCGTAGTCACCGCTGGTCGAGAGCGACCCGTCGCGGAGCGGCAGGAGGGCGAAGAACTCCTCCCGGGGCCCCCGCGGGTCGCGGATGCCGACCCGCCACGCTTCGTCCCCCTTGCCACCGGAGGCCAGCACCTGGCCTCCCGCGAGTACCAGGAAGCTCTCCACCCCGCGCCCCCGGAGGACCTGGGCGGCCCGCTCCAGGGCATACCCCTTGGCGATGCCGCCGAGGCCGATCGCCATGCCCTTCTCCGGCAGACGGACCGTGGGCGCCCGGCCGTCGTCCCCGGGGTCGAGCTCCACCCGGCGATCGTCGACCAGCGCCACGCGCGCGGCGATCTCCTCCGCCGGCGGCACGCGGGGCTCTTCGGCGCGGAAGTCCCAGAGACCCCAGAGGGCCGCCCAGGTGATGTCGAAGGCGCCCCCGGTGAGCCGCCCGATCTCGACACCTCGGGTGAGGAGCGCGAACAGATCCTCCGGCACCGGCACCGCCGTGCCGCCCGCCGCCCGGTTGACCGCCGTCAGAGGCGAGCCTTCCTTCCACTCGCTCATGCGCTCGTCGACGTCGCGGAACACGTCGAACACCGCCTCGGCATGGGCGAGGGCCTGGGACGGGTCCTCCGGCGTCGCGGGCACGGTCACGCGCACCACGGTCGCCATCACCTCGCTCTCGAAGCTCGTGTAGTCGCCGCGACCACCGGAGGAGGCGGGCTCCGGCGGCGTCTCGTGATGGGGCGAGCGCATCACCAGGGCGAGCCCGGCGAGGGCGGCGAGCAGGCCGAGGGCGATCCAGAAGCGGCGCATGGGGCGACGCTATCAGGGCGGCGGCGTGGCCTGCAGCTCCACCGTCCGCCGCTCGAAGTCGACGCCGAGAACGTGGATCGAAATCGTGCGGCCCCCGGCCTCGACCTCGAAGGTCTTCGGCCCCATCGCCGGACGCATGACCACGGCTCCGTCGTCCGGGCTCACCGTCACACGGGCGAACCCGACCCCGTCCTGGACCAGGAAGTCGACTCGGACCGAGGCGGCGACCTCCGGCAGGCGGACGGTCTCGCCGGCCGCCACGGTATGGGCCACCGGCACCGCGTCGGCGGGCTGGGTAGTGGGCTTGGCGGTGGGCTGCGTCGTCGGAGCCATGCCGGAGCGGAGGACGGCCGATCCGTCAGCCGAAGGACCCGACGCGGGCCCGGTCGCGGAGCCGGCCTCCGAGTCCCGCTCCCCGGCCTGGACCGGGCGTTGCTGCTCTGCCGGCCCGGCCGGCTCCGTCTTCCTCCAGAGCCCGCCGGGGAGACTGGCGAGGAAGGCCACCAGCAACCCGGCCAGCACGCTGATCGCGAAGCCCTCCGCGACGCGGCGCACCGGTGACCGAGCCGTCCTCGCCCGTCTCTCGGGCGCCGGGTCCGCCGGCGCGAACAGCCGTCCGTCCTCCACGCTCAAGAAGAGGGCCGGCGTCACCGCCTCCTCGGGCCGGCCCCGGAGGTCGCGGCGGATCGCCCGGCGACCTTCGGCCACCGCCGCGTCGACCGGGTCGCCCTCGGCGAGGCTCCGGTACAGGCTTCGGCTGAAGGAGAGAGCTGCCTGGTCGCTCACCGGGAACTGCATCGCCACCACCGCCGGCACGCCGGTGGCGACCAGGGCCTGGGCCACGCCGAGCCCCGGCTCCAGGGCGCCGGGACGCGCGCTCTGGCAGGCGTTGAGGACCACGATCCGGACGTGGTCGGCGAAGTCCTCCACCTGCTCCGCCAGCAGCTCGGCCGCCACCGGGTCCGGCTCTCCTCCGTCGTCCTCGAACAGCAGCTCCCCCACGCCCCGCTCCGGATCGAGCCGGCCGTGCCCCATGAAGTGGAGCCCGTGGGCCGGCCGGCGGCGCAGGGCCTCGCGCAGGGCGTTGAGGGTCGGGCGCTCCAGGAGCTCGACCTCCACGCCGTCGGACGGCTTCCAGGCGGTGCGAAGGTCGTCGAACTCGCGCCCGAGGTCGAGCGGCGGCAGGCCGGAGGGCCGGGGCGCCACCACCAGGATCCTCAATCGCTCCGGACGGGGCGGTGGCCGGCCATCCCGAGGCAGCTCCAGATAGCGAACCACCGGTGTCCGCCGGTCCAGGCTGAGGGGAGCGCGCCCGCCGGGGGCGAAGAGCATCTCCCAGGGGAAAGCGTGGAGGGCCGGAGCCTGGGGAAGGGCCTGGGCGATGCGGAGCTCGATCCTGAGGCCGATGCCTCCTGCCGCGCGGACCGCTCCAAGGCTGCGGGAGAGAGCATCCGCCACCGGACCGACGAAGAGCGCCCCCCCCAGAGAGCGACCGATTGCGGCCAGATCGGGCGACGGCGGCGGCGGGGCCTCCGCCGCGGGCCGCAGGTGGCGCCGGGCCACACCCTCCATCGCCGCCGCCATTGGCGCCAGGTCCTCGGGGCTGAACGGAGGCTCGAACGGCACGGGGCCCCTCTGACCCGCTGGGCTTTCCAGCACCTCGGTGACCAGGCCCCCAGGGGCCCCGGCCGCGGCACCGATGCGCAGGACCAGCCGGGCGTAAACGGGAGGCCAGGCGCTGCTCGCGGGCCCTCGCGAGGCGGTCGAGTCCTTCGGGGTTCTCGTGGAGGTCATGGGGCCGGTTGAACAGACACGGACCGCCCCCGTTCGGTTGAGTCCTCCCGTCTCCTTGGCCAGCAGCCTCACCCATGGGGCGCCTCGCCGTGTCTTTTCATGCGGAGGTCCACAATGACTCGGTCCCGCATGACCAAGCTCCACAGTCTGTCGATCGCCCTGGCGCTCATCGGCGCCGCACCGCTGACCGCCTACGAAGGGAGCTTCGGGCAGGACGCGCGCGACCTGACCCGGAGCCTGGAGGTGGCCGAGGTCGGCTCGGTGGCGGTCGTCGAGTTCTTCGACCTCAGGGGACGGGTGAGCGAGCTCGGGCGGTTCCTGGCCGACGAGCTCTCGACCGCCATGGTGGCGACCGACTCCTCCGTCAAGGTGATCGACCGCCTGCGACTCGCGACCATCCTCGAGGAGCACAAGCTCTCGGCCACCGGGCTGCTGGACGAGGAGACGGCCCGGAAGGTCGGTCGGATCGCCGGCGTCGACGTGCTCATCTCCGGCCGGCTCACGTCGTTCGACGAGACGGTACGGGTGTCGCTCCAGGGCCTCCGCGTGCCGTCGGCCGAGGTGGTTGTATCAGCCGTCGTCGAGGTCCCCCGCACGCCGAGGGTCGCCGAGCTCGAAACCCGCTCCCTGACCGTCGACTGCGACCCGGAGACCGGGAGCGGCGAGATCGTCCTCGACGCACCGGCCGTGCGGCGGACCGAGAAGCGCGACTACGAGTTCACGCTCCGCGGCTGCGCGCGGGTCGGGAGCACGGTCCAGTGCGCCATCGGCGTGCACAATCACGGAGACGAGCGGAACCTCTACCTGGAGGGCAAGACGCGCCTGGTCTCCGACCGCGGAGGCCAGGCCTGGGCGAGCCGCAAGAGTCTCGGAAGCAACTGGGCCACCGGCATGCTCTCGACGGTCGGAAGCCACCTGTTGCCGGACATCCCGGTGGCCATCGGGTTGGTGTTCGAGGGCGTGCCCGACGGAGCCTCGACCGTCCGCATCCTGGAGCTCGATTTCTACGGCTTCGACGTCCGCTTCCGGGAAATCCCCATCGACCGCTAGCCGACCGACCGAACGGCCTGTCGTGACAGAGGGTGGGAGGCCGTCCTTCGACGGGGCAGGGTGCGTAGGGTGCGCTTCAGCGCACCAGGCCATGGTCCGGCGCACCTGAAGCGCACCCTACGAAACTTGACCCTGGGCACGACGCTTCACGTTTCTCCGAGGAAAGGGCCTGGAGAAATCTCACCCCTCCAGCGGCAGAGCCCGCGTCACAGTCTCGAGGCACCGACTCTCATCGCAGGGCTGATACGTCAGCAGAAGCTCCCCACCTTCGCCGACACCGTGGACCGTCCCCCGGATCACGATCTCCCCCGCATAAACGCCGATCGCCTCCCCAGAGCCCTCCGCACCCCACTCCTCCGCCGCCGGATACTCCACCGCCGAAAGCTCGGCACCGCGGACCGACACCTCGGTCGCCCGCATCCGGTGATCGGACGCCGGGTTGGCCGTGAGATGCCAGCCGGAAGCGATCCGCAGCCGCAGCGTGAACGCACGGGCACCGTCCGCGTCCGGCTCCCCCAGAACGAGCTCGTGCTCGACGACCGACTCCGCCTCCGCACCGGTGCCCGCCCCCTTCTCCACCGCCACCGCCGCCCCCGCGCCGCCCCCGGAGGCGTGGAGCCGCCGGGTGGCCAGAGCCAGCATGCGCACCGCCTCCGGCGCCCGCTCGATGATCGGCGAAAACGCCGTGAGCGCCCGCTCCGCCTGCTCCCTCCACCGGCGCTTTCCGGTTCGCTCGGCCAGATCGAGCGCGTTCGACAGGGCGACGGCGTTGGCCGCCGGGCTCGCGCCGTCGAAGATCTCCTGGCTCCGGCAGATGAGGTCCGGTGCGTCGGCCGCGTTGAAGAAGCCGCCGTCCGGGTGGGCGAGGCGCGCGGCCTGCTCGTCGGCGAGCTCGACGGCCGACTCGAGGTAGCGCCCCTCCCCCGTCGCCTCGTGGACGCCCAGGAGACCCCGCACCAGGTAGGCGTAGTCCGAAAGATAGGCGGCGGTTCGGCCCTCGCCACCCCGCGTCGAGTGCAGGAGCGGACCGCCGGCGGGGTGCATCAGCTCGAGCACCCGCTCGGCCGCCCGGCGGGCCCGGCCGATCATGTCGTCGTCGCCCAGCACCTGACCGGCCACCGCCAGGCCGCGGATGGCGAGGCCGTTCCAGTCGGCCAGGACCTTGTCGTCGGTGAGCGGTCGCTTGCGCTCCGACCGGACCTCGAGCAACCGGGCCGCCAGCGGGGCGATCTCGGCGAGGAGCTCGTCTCGAGTGGTCCGCCGGCGCGCGGCCTGCTCGTCGAGCGGCCTGGGCAGGTGGAGCACGTACGACGGCTCCCCCGGCACGTGGGGGTCACTGAAGAAGGGATCCCGGTCGAAGCCGTAGAGGGGGGCGAGGAAGGTGAAGCCCTCTTCCCCCAGGGCGTCCCGGAGCTCGCCGGCGGTCCAGACGTAGTAGGCGCCCTCCCGGCCGTCGGTCTCGGCGTCGATCGCGCTCGCCAGCTCGCCGCCCGGCAGAGTCATCTCCCGCGCCAGGAAGGCGACGGTCTCGCGCACGATCCGCTCCGCCTCGGCGCTCCCGGTCCGGCCATGCTCGAGTGCGTAGAGCTCGAGCAGCGAGCCGTTGTCGTAGAGCATCTTCTCGAAGTGGGGCACCAGCCACCGGCCGTCGGTCGAGTAGCGGTGGAAGCCGCCGCCGAGCTGGTCGTAGATACCGCCCCGGGCCATCCGGTCGAGGGTGTGGGAGAGCATCTCCCCCGCCCTCTGGGCCGTCGGCCCGCCGGCGGCGTCCGACGCCAGCTCGTGGAGCAGGTAGAGGTTCGACGGCGTCGGGAACTTGGGCGCGCTGCCGAAGCCTCCGTCGTCGGCGTCGTAGGTCTGCTCGAGGCCCCGGTAGGCGGCCTCGGCAGCGCCGGACGCCGGCAGGCTCTTCCCCGGGGCGAAGCGCTCCTCGAGGATCCGCTTCATCGCCTGGGCCACGTCGTCGGCCTGGACCTCGACGTCGTGGCGCCGGTTCTTCCAGGCGTCGGCCAGGCCCGCCAGCACCTGCGGAAAGCCGGGACGGCCGTAGCGCTCCTCCGGCGGCAGGTAGGTGCCGGCCCAGAACGGCTTGAGCTCGGGCGTCAGGAAGACCGAGTTGGGCCACCCGCCCTGGCCCGCGAGGACCTGGGTCGCCGCCATGTAGATCTCGTCGATGTCGGGGC
>Ga0210123_1000559_pt1 | contig 22757 bp, 12 predicted proteins | sample Muzzi_PWB_D2_FD_185535 | JGI IMG/M metagenome (GOLD analysis project Ga0210123, IMG submission 185535) | Wetland microbial communities from San Francisco Bay, California, USA, that impact long-term carbon sequestration - Muzzi_PWB_D2 (SPAdes) | ecosystem: Environmental > Aquatic > Marine >... | reverse complement strand
CCCGCCGGTTCACGAAGCGTCAGGGTCCAGGAGGCCGTGCCGGGGCGTTCGCTGACCGCTGACCGGCAGCGGACGCGGAGGCGGCCCGCCCCGGTCGCGAAGATGAGCCAGACCCCTTCCTCCGCCGCGCGTCGGACCTCCGGCGGCCCAAAGCGCGCCTGAAGCTCGAGCTCGCTCGCTCCGACGAGGTCGATCCAGCTGTCGGGATTCGTCATCCGGACAATGTGTGGGCCGCGCACCGGCTGCGCGCCCCGGCGACGCGGCCCCGGCTTTGACGATCGGCCCACGGAGCCCCGATCTTGCTCACATGCATGCCACCGAGCGTTCGCTCGAACAGGATTTCTCGCGCGAGGTTCTCGAGGATCTCTACGCCTACCGCCTCAAACGACCGCTCGTCGCCTGGCTGCTCTGGGCGTCGCTGGGGTGGATGGGCGCGCATCGCTTCTATCTCGAACGACCGTTCACCGGTCTGCTGCAGCTGTTCACGGGAGGCGGAGCGCTCGTCTGGTGGCTGCTGGATGTCCGCAGGGTCAACCGGCTGGTGCGCGACCACAACCGGGAGCAGGCGGAACGCGAACGGACGGGACGGCCACCCATCGAGATGTCGGCGATGCCGCCGCTGGACGAGGAGGCGTTGCGCCGCCGGCTCCGCCTTGCCGGCGACGTCATGGTTCTGCTCGTGGCGGGCTTCGGGCTGGGCGCCGTCATCGGGACGCCCGGCTCGCTCGAGGCCCTTGCCGCCGTCGTCCTGCTCGCGGTGATGATCAGCCTCGGCGTGGGACCCGCCTGGCTGGACGACGTGCCGGGGTTCCACGCCCTGACGCGCTGGACGCATCGACTTCGCGTCTTCCACTTTTACAATGAGCCGGGATCGCCCTTCGCCATGCTGCTGCGTGCGTTCGTCGGCGTGCTGAGGGCGCCGTTCCGTACGAAGGATCGCACGGAGGTGCGGCTGTACGTGGAGCTGGGAGCGGGATTCAGCGCCCTGTTCCTGCTCCTGGACGTGGTGCCCGCCGTGGTCTTTCCGCTCGTTTCGGGCAACGGCCTGCCGGACGTAGAAGTCCTCGCCTCCGGATGGATCGAGCAGGTGTTCAGCACGTTCCTGTTGACCTACATGCTGGCCGCGCCGGTTGGCGGCGTGCTCACGCTCTACCTGCTCACGCGAGCGACGCACACGCCGCCGCGGATCCTCGCGGCGTTCACGCTGGTGTCGATCGCGCTGGGGGCGCTGGCGGGAATGGGCTGAGGCGGTCCGAGGGGCCAAGGGACTTCACGGTTCAAGACACAGGACGAACTTCAGCGGCAGGGCCGATCGAACCGGCTCCGAGGTGGACGGATAGGAAGGAGTCCATGTGCCCGTCGCGCGCCAGGGACCAGGGACACCAACTCCAGCACCGATACGTAGAAGGACGAGAACGACAGCGGGGCCGCTTCGGCCACAGCGCGCTCTTCCCAGGACTTTCGATGGTCGATGATGGTACGTGGACCAACGAGCAAGCCCGTGAATTGTGACAGTGCGCCGGGATCCGACGGCTCATCCGTGATCTCGATTTCGCCCGTCTGCTCGCAGCCTCCAGTTCGCCGATCGCGCATGTGCTGCGAGGCGATCGGGGAGGAAGCGGCTCAAGTGAACGAGGACATCAGGCCGCTCGCGATCCTTCGGAGATGTCGCGTCCCAGGTCTCGGGAGACAGAATCGTGACGCTGTTGGATGGGCGTGCTCCCAGCACGGCGGCTGCGGACCGAGTGGTTCGGGTAAGGTGCAGTCCCGGCATGCATCGTAGCAGATCGGTCGCCATTGCATCGAGGGTCTCGTCGTCCGAACCACATAGCATAGCTTCGACCTCTCCGCCCGCGGTGAGATGCTCCAGGCTTCGCAGGTACGACGGGTCCAGCTCCACGGGCAGGAAGACCGGCCCAGGCGTTCGGTGCTCCATTGCGGTCCGTACGTCACCTACGTGATAAAACGTCGATATCGCCCTGCCCGCTGGGATTTCGCGTCGCGGACCGAGCCGCCAGGGCCTGACATCGACATCCCAGTGCTTGCGAATCTGCTCCGCCAGAGCCGCGGCAAGCACGTCGCTGCATTCCACGACCCACACTACCGGGCGCCCGACATTGTCTGTCCGGATCCTGCGCGCGAGTTCTTCAGGACTCAGGCCGAATCGCTCTCGGGCGAGTGAGGTGATCCGCTCCGTGAACCTCTCCACATCCTTCATGACGGCTTCGGACGCGGACTGCGGTTCGCCCGCAGCCACTCGGGTTCCGCTTCCATGGCGCGTTTCGACGACTCCTTCGTCCTCGAGGAGTTCATACGCCCGTCGCACCGTATGACGGGACACGCGCCAGTTCGCCTCGGCCTTCCGGAGGGGAAGAAGGCGATCACCGGGCGCCAGATCACCCATGGCGATCTCGTAGCGCAGACGGGTAGCGATTTGACGGTACAGTGGCGCCCCTCCGTCTCGGCGTAGTTGCACCCGTCATCTCCGTGGATTAGTCTCCAATTATCGTAGCATTACACAATATAACACTTTCTGTCTTGTGTGACATAGAGTGGGAAGGGCGGGCGGATGTCGGGTATGCACAAGTGCTTCATCTTCCTTTGACGCTGTTGAATTCAGGCGGGGCATTCAACCCTCTCGTCCCGACCCGCGTCACAGCCGATAGAGTGGCCTCCCCCGCGAATGCTCAAGAAAGGAAGAGAAGAATGGGAAGCATCTGTCGACTGGTGACGCGTGGATTGCTCTCGCTCGGTCTCCTGCTCGCCTTCTGGACCTCCTCGGCTCCGGCCCAGACAACTGCGGAAGCCTGGGTGACGCTTACCCGCGCCGATCTGACGTCCATGCACGAGACGCTCTTGAAGAACCATCCGGGTCCTGTCGACCCGTTGAACCCGGGATACCGACGCTGGCTTGACGACGGCTACCGCGAGGCGCTCGCCCTGGCCGATTCCGTCAAGAACCTGGACGGATTGATGGCGGTCCTCTCATTCTACACATCCGGCTTCGACGATGGTCACCTGGCCTGGGGCCCGGTCTTCAGTCGCACCGGGTCGCTGTGGCCGGGCGTCATCGTCTCGCTACGGGACGGACGATTCCTCGTGAACCACGTCGCTCCGTGGGCCGCGGCCGAGACCGAGGGGCTCGTCCCGGGCGCCGAAGTGCTGGCCTGTGATGGACGCGACATGCACGATCGGCTCGTCGACGACGTCATGAAGTTCCAGCAGGGCATCCCTTCCCTTGAGGCGTCCCGCGTGCGGCTCGCACCTCGGATACTGATCGAAGACTACAATCCGTTCGTCGACCACCCCGACACGTGCCGCATCCGTGAAGCGGGTTCCGCCGAAGTTCAAGAGATCGACCTCGACTGGCGGTGGATCGTGCGTGGCAGGTTGGATTCCCTCGTCGCGGCGGCCGCATACGGCTCCGGCGTGGACGACTATCGTATCCTCCATCCGGCCGATGACGTCGCCTGGATCACCATTCCGAGCTTCAACGAGACCGTCGGGGACAACCGGAGCGGCCTCGAACGCATCGTCGCCGGCATGCCGGAGGTCCGTCGTGCCGGGCTCATCGTCTTCGACGTTCGGGGCAACGGCGGAGGTAGCTCTGCGTGGGCGCATCGAATCCTGGCACCGGTATTCGGTGAGGAGTACATGGATGAGGTAGAGACGAAGGTCGAGGGTCACGAGTACGTGGAATGGCGCGCCTCCGAGGGAAATGCCGACTTCGTCGAGCAAAACACCCTGCCTCGCTACGAACCCGGCTCGGAGGGTTATGACTGGCTCACACGGCTCATCGCCACGCTCCGGGAAGGAGTGGAGTCCGGCCAGGAGCTGGTTGGCAGCACGTCCGACGAGGGGTCGCAGCCGGAGGAATCGACGGCCGCAATCACAGGACAGCCGCTGGCGGAGCGCGTGATCTTGCTGACCGATGGCTGGTGCGCCAGCGCATGCCTCGATTTCGCCGACCTCCTGCTGGCGATCCCTGGGGTTCGCCATGCCGGCTCGCCCACGTACGCCGACGCCGTCTACATCGACAACCGTGGCATCTTTTTGCCGAGCCGAGTCGGCTGGTTCACGTTTTCCATGAAGGTGTACCGCAACAGACCGCGTGGGCAGAACGAGCCGTATGAACCCGATCTGGAGTACACCGGCGAGGACTGGGAGCTCGGGGCCCTGCAGGAGTGGCTGCTGCGCGTAGCGCGCTGACGAGGTCCAGCGCGGGGACGTAGACCCTTTTCCAGGTGGATTCAGGGCGCGTCAGTCCCGCCCATGACTCGACTCGGGGGCGGAGCGTCGCGCGCGGTCGTGTTGGATCAAGCACTCCCCACCGGTGGTAGTCAGGGACGGCGCGGGGATGTTCGGCTTCGACCACCGCGCGGAACGGTTTGGACGGGAGCGGGAGAATGACGGTCGGGACAGCGCAATGGCAAACACGGACCTTCCTGATCGGTTCCGTCGCGTTCCTCGCCGCCGCCTCGGCCCAGGGCGCCCTGGAAGGCTTAGTGTCGGGTCGGACCTTCGACGCGGAGTGGCTCTTCCTGTGGCGCATTCTCCCCGCGATGCTATGGGTCGCGGCGGTACCCCTGCTCCTCCGCGCGGGCGTCAGCATCTCCCGGGCATCCGTGGGGTCGCTGTCCCGGCAGTTCGCGATGCACGCGGGGCTGGCGCTGGCGTGGATCCTCGTCTCGAATCAGCTTCTGCGGTTGCCGGCGGTCGTCCGCGGCGAACCGCTGCGGATGGCCGTGCTCGACGGCATCCGAGGCTCGCTGGTCTACGGCCCGGGCGCGCTCGCCCTCTACGCGGCACTCGTGCTCGTGGGACGGCGGCTCACGGGGCCCCGGGCCGGGGCCGGCGACGACGCGACCGCGACCGGCGGTGACCGACTCGTCCTCCGCGAGGGCATCCGCGTGCACCTGGTGCCGCGCGCGGATGTCCGTTGGGTCGAGGCCGACGCCGACCACGTGCGAGTGCACACGGCGAAACAGTCCTTCCGGGTCCGCGGCACCCTCTCCGGTTTCGAGCAGGAGCTGACCCCGGACGGCTTCATGCGGCTGCACCGCAGCGCGCTCGTTCATCCGGCAGCGATCCGGGAGATCCAGGCCCTGTACCACGGCGATCACGTCGCCGTCCTGGTGGACGGCAGCGAGGTCCGCATTCCGCGATCGCGGCGGAACGTCATCGATGTGTTGCTCGACGCCGCTCCCGACTGAGCAGTTCGTCGTACGTGCGGTGCGGTTCATCGTACGGACCTCGCACCGCCACCCACGACGATCCATCCTTTCTCCTGGGTTTTCATACACGACAATCACGGGCCGGCCGGGAGAAGATATGGCGCATCCACTTTCCAACCGGGCGGCGCTCTTCGTCGCCCTCTGCATCGTATTCTTTGCCGGCTGCGGCCAGGACCGGGCAACGGACCTCACGGTGGCCACAACGGATGTCGCTATGTTCCGCGGCGGCCCGGCCCACTCCGGCCGGTATACGGGGCCGGCGCCTACGACCTATAGCGGCCTGTTGTGGCGCACCCCCACGGGCGGCGCCGTGCGCTCCACCCCGGCCGTCGCCGGCAGCCGCCTGTTCGTCGGCAGCTCCGACGGCGGGCTTTATGCCTTCGACGCGAGGACCGGCGTCCTGCTGTGGCGTTTCCCGGCCGCAACCAGCGTCAACGGGTCGCCCGCGGTTCGCGGAGGCGTGGTGTACGTCACAGACCAGGCAAGCACGCTGTACGCCGTGCACGCGGCGGACGGCCGCCTGCTCTGGTCCGTCGAGACGGGAGCGACGCTTTCCCTGCCATGGGGCTTCGAGAGCGGCGACGTGTACGCTTCCTCTCCCGTGGTGGCGGGCGACACCGTGATCTTCGGCGCAGGTGACGGCCGTGTCCGGGCGATCAACGCCGGGTCGGGCGAGGTCTTCTGGAGCGCGGCGACGGGCGGTCGCGTGCGCTCGACGCCTGCGGTCGCCGACGGCCGGGTGTACGTCGGCAGCGGCGATGGAGTCGTGTACGCGTTCGGGCTGACGGACGGGCACCTGGCCTGGCGCCACGAGACGGAGGGCGCGAGTCTCGCATCGGGCGAATTCGGCTTCGACCGGCGAACGGTGCAGTCCTCCCCTGCGGTCGAAGAGGGCCGGGTGTTCGTGGGCGCGCGTGACGGCTTTCTCTACGCCCTCGACGCCGCGAGCGGCCGACGCCTGTGGCGGTTCGACCACGAGATTTCGTGGGTCAATTCCTCCCCTGCCATCGCCGACGGACTCGTGCTCGTGGGCTCTTCCGACGGCCAGTTCTTCCAGGCGATAGAGGCCGCAACTGGTGAGGAGCGCTGGCGGGTGGGGACGGCGGGGATCGTATGGACGTCGCCCGCGGTCGTGGACGGCGTGGTGGTGCTCGCGGAAGGCGCGGGGCGCGTGCGCGGGCTGCGGGCCGCGACGGGCGAGACGCTGTGGAGCGCCTATCCCGGCGGGGGCCTGTTCGGCTCGCCGGTGCCGCACGAAGGCGTCGTGTACGTGGGCTCGATGGACGGGGCGGTCTACGCGCTGCGCTCGGATGGGCCCGCGACGGGGGCAGCCGGACTCGCGAAGGCGGTCTTCTGGGACTCGGCCTACGTGAACGCCGGTTGGTATGCGCACCATGCCGAGTTGCGCGACTGGCTCGCCGACCGCGGCTACGAGGTGCTCGGCGCCGATAGCCTGGCTGCGTTTCTGAACGGGCGGATCCGTGACGGATCGCCAAGCGCGGTCGTGTTCGCGCTCGATCATCTGCCGGAACCGATCGCCGGCGGTGGGCGCGCCTCCGTGTTCCGGCGCTACCTCGACGCGGGCGGAACGGTCGTCTGGCCCAGCTTCGCGCCGTGGCTCTGGCGACGCGACCCCGCCACGGGCGACGCCGGAGGCCTGATCGATGTCGACCGGGTGGGCGCGGGCGAGGCCCTCGACATCGACTTCACCGCCGCGAACGTCGACGCGCTCGGCGCCTTCGCGACACCAGCGGGCCTCGCCCTCGGGCTACCTGCAGACGGATGGTTGACGGTGTGGTCGATCGACGCGGCGCCCGACCTCGAGGTGCTGGCGCGAGACGAGTTCGGGGGAGCGGCGTCGTGGCGTCGATCCTACGGTGGCCCGCCGGGCACGGGCCTGGTGCGATTGTGGGGCAACCGACGGGCCGCTTTCGATCCGATTCCGGCGCTCGTGGCCGCGGAGCTGCGGCCGGAGTGACCGGGCGTCCGCGCAGTCAGTATCCCGAGACCGTCGGCACTGCGAGTCCGGCGCCCCGCATAGCGTGTATAGAGATTCTGACGGCTGTGGATCGCGCAACTTCAGCGCATGTCTCCGTGCCCGGTCAACGCGATGGAGGCTCACACTTCCGCATGCGGTCCCTCGATGGATATCGGAATCTTGATCCACTCCCGGCGGTTTTGGGGAATGATACGGCAAGAGCCATCGTCTCTTGCGGCCGCGACGTGTCAGCCGGTATGGTCGGCTCGTGCGGTGGCTGAGAGCTTTCCGAGACCTTGGCCGACTCCCTGATCGGTCGAAGACCGCAGCTCCTCGGGATCTGGGGACGATATGCAGCGTGACCTGGCCGGCTTCCCGGTTCTGTCTCTCCTGGCGACGGCTTGCTCCGGCGGAGCGGATCGCAAGGGCGGTGAACGGCGAGAGGAGGCCTCCGCCACAGCGGCTCTGCCGGTCGACACGCTGATCACGACGGCGAGCGGCGTCCTCGGCGACCCGACGGACCTGGAGGTTGCAGACGACGGCGCGCTGTTCGTTCTGGATGGCCTGAACTCCGAGGTTCACCGGGTCGATCCGGACGGAGAGTATTCCGGTGCCTTTGGCGTCCGTCGGCATACGGGGATATCAATCGGATCCGATGGTTCCCCCAGTCGTCTACGTAGATCTCGTGGTTGAAGACCTCGACGTCGTTAGGCGGACAGAGTGGCGAACCGGACGCGGGAGCCCCCTCTACGACCGGAAGCTTGCCCTTGCCGTAGGCAATGCAGTCGTGGTCGACCCCGGCCACGGTGGTGATGATGCCGTCGGGCGTGACGCGCCGTAGCGTGTGATCGAAGATCCCTGTGATGTATGCGCGGTTCAAATACGTCGGACGGCACGATGCAATTATCCGGCACATCCAGTTCACCAAGCCGCGTGGCGGCGGCTGAGACACACTCAGACCCCCAAGACCCCGACCCCGCAGCCACATCCCGGGCCGACACCGGCGACGCGCTGAGAAGGACCTGTCTCGCAGGTTCTTGCCGGGTTCTATGCCGCAGGTCTTCCCAATTCGGGCTAGTCTGGTTTGGTCTATGAACCCGCAACCGTATACCAGATCAGATGTCGGGACGGGAAAGTCTCTGAAGCTGTCGGGACGGGAAAGTTTAGAAAACAGGACTTTCCGATCAGTCCGTAAAGCGCATCCGGCCGGCTGGCTGGCGCGGCCGATCGATCCACATCCGCACCAGGAGCGGAGGCCCTCTCATCCCGTCTTCTAATCACGATTAGTCTAATCACGATTAGAACGATAGGTGTCGGGACGGGTGATGATGAACAAAAAGGGGCGACGGCTGATGCCGTCGCCCCTTTTTGCGGCTACTTACGGGGTTGTTGGTTGTTGTTAGAGCCTCTGGAGCCGCGCCTTGCTGGGATCGGTGCTCTCGTAAGCGCTGAGCTGCCCGCGACTCGCCAGGAAGGCTGCCTTTTCGGGGTCTCGCGGTTTCCGCGTGATGCCCGTAAGATCTGTCCGGGCCTGAAAAGCGCGCACGCCGGCTATCCGCCTGGGCCAGGCGTCACGCAGATCCGGCAGACTTTCCGCTCGTGGTCTTTTCATCGTTCAACCCCATTGATCTCGTAGTGATACACACCCACCACGATAATGGCTCTTTCGTCCGCATACAAGGTCGACCGCCCGGATAGCTACAGCAAGAACTGCGCCGGCGGCTACTTCGCATGCAAGCGGTCCAGGATTCCCTGAAGAGCTTCCTTACTCGCCACAGTAGTACGTTTCACAAGCCTCTCGAGTTCCTCGAGGGCATCCATGACCTGCCCCCCTGAAACGAGTCCGACTGTAGAAGTAGTATTTTGGTCGGATCGGAACTATGGGAGGAGGTCAGAGATGGCGAGGAAGCGGTACACGGCGGAGCAGATCATCGGGAAGCTGCGGCAGGCGGAAGTGCGGGCTGCCGAGGGTAAGCGGGTGGCCGATATCGTGCGGGAGCTGGGAATCTCAGAGCAGACGTACTACCGATGGCGGCGTGAATACGGAGGCCTGAAGGTGACGCAGGCCAAGCGGCTGAAGGAACTGGAGCAGGAGAACTCGCGGCTGAAGCGAGTGGTGGCCGACCTGACGCTGGACAAGCTGATCCTGGAGGAGGCGGCCAAGGGAAACTTCTAGGCCCCGAGCGGAAGAGGCGCTGCGTGGTGCACGTGCGCCAGAAGTTCGGGGCCTCAGAGCGGCGGGCCTGCCGGGTGCTGGGCCAGACGCGTAGCACCCAGCGGCGGCAGCTGAGAGCTCGAGGAGACGAGGAAGCGCTGCGCGGGGATGTGGTGAAGCTGGCTGGGCGGTACGGGCGCTATGGCTACCGCCGGGTGACGGCACTGCTGCGGGCCGAGGGCTGGCAGGTCAATCACAAGCGAGTGGAGCGGATCTGGCGGCAGGAAGGGCTGAAGGTACCGAAGAAACAGCCCAAGCGGGGCCGGCTATGGCTGAACGATGGATCCTGTATCCGTCTGAGGCCCACACATCGGGGCCACGTGTGGTCGTATGACTTCACGGCCACACGCACGCACGACGGGCGAGCGGTGCGGATGCTGACGGTGCTGGATGAGTACACGCGGGAGTGCCCGGCGATCGTGGTGGCCAGAAAGCTGAAGTCCGACGACGTGCTGCACACGCTGGCGGAGTTGTTTGCACGGTACGGGGCGCCGGAGCATCTGCGCTCAGACAACGGGCCGGAGTTCACGGCGAAGGTGGTGCGTGAGTGGCTGAGGCGGGTAGGCGTCGGGACCCTGTTCATCGCACCGGGCAGTCCGTGGGAGAACGGCTACAACGAGAGCTTCAACGGGAAGTTGAAGGACGAACTGATCGATCGGGAGATCTTCTACACGTTGAGGGAAGCACAGATTCTCGTGGAGCAGTGGCGCCGGGAGTACAATACGATCCGGCCACACAGCTCATTGGGTTACCGGCCGCCGGCTCCGAAGGCGATCCAGCCCAGTGGAATGTGGCTTCGGCGGCCCAGGCTCCAGGGGCCCGGAGCGGTCATGAGCCTTGCGACTGGACTAACTTAATTCGTGGTAGCGTTCGTGGGGGCAGGTCAAAGCACGTCATTGATTGTGCTGTCCTGACCCGCGCGCCGAACAAGTTGAGGGCCGTCCTTGGGCGCGTAGTAGCGGGAGGACCGGCGTCTGATCAACGATGCCCTTGGGAATTTCGCTCGAGCGGATCGTCGCCCACCGATAAGAATCGCCAGCCGCCGACCGAGCGTCAGCCAAGGCAAGGTCACTCCGGATGATGACATCGGCGCTCGCAACCGCCCGCCAACTTGAGTACAAGGGAGCCAGGTTCGTCGCGTCCGGGACGTCGCGCGCTTGGCACGAAATCAGGAGGAAACCTAGGACGGTGGAAGCAAACCAGGATCGGCCAGGCCCCATTGTTACTCGCATGCGCCCCCACAGCTCCCCGAAGGGGGGAAGGCCCTCAATATCGTTTCGATGTCCGCCTCGGTGATCTCTGCTCGCCCGTAGTGGTCTCCCATGATATTGTCCTCGAACCCGGGACCTCCTGAACCCCGGCGCTTCCCCGCGAATCACCGCTCCCGCCGCCTCCCTTCCGGCGTGCTCAAGGAAGGCACCAAATGTCGGGCGTTGTGGTTTGATGATCGTACCTATTTGTGGTGCGAAATCGGTCTCTGGGGCCTATGTGACGCAGCACCGAGAGACGTCAGACAGACGCCGAGACCGAACAGCCGGGGTGGCTGTGTACGCACAAGGCATTCCTAATCATGCAGTTACAACGCCGGAAATCTAACCTGGACCAGATGGCAATCTAACCTGGACCAAAATGCGGATCTAACTTGGACTGTGAGGGGGGGACGCCTCTACTGAATCGTGTTGATGACCCCGAAGATCGGCAGGTACATCGCCACGATCATACCGCCGACGATCGAGCCCAGGATGACGATCATCGCCGGTTCCATCGCCTTCAGGAGGCCCTCGACCGCCACGTCGACCTCCTCGTCGTAGAAGTCGGCGATCTTGGTCAGCATGCCGTCGAGGTCGCCGGTCTCCTCTCCCACGTTGATCATCGAGGTGACCATCGGTGGGAACACGTCGGCGCGCTTCAGCGGCTCCGAGATCGACTCGCCGCCCGCGATCGAGCTGCGGCTGCTCATCACCGCGTCGTGGATCACCCGGTTGCCGGACGTCTTGGCGGTGATTTCGAGGCCCTCGAGAATCGCCACGCCGGAGCTCAGCAGGGTGCCGAGCGTGCGCGTGAACCGGGCGACGGCCGACTTGCGGGCCAGATTCCCGAGAATCGGCAGGCGCAGCAGAATCCGGTCGAAGGTGAGCCGTCCTCCGTCGGTCGCCAGCCAGCTGCGGAACAGGATGGTGCCGCCGATGCCGCCGCCGATCATCGCCCACCAGTACCCCTGCAGGAAGGCCGACATGCCGATCACGATGCGTGTCGGCAGCGGCAGAACCTGATCGAACGAGGCGAACATCTCCTGGAAGGTGGGGATCACGAACAGCAGCAGCACGACGATCGCGGCCATCGCGACGAAGGTGATCACGCCGGGATAGATCATGGCCGCCTTGACCTTCCGCTGCAGGGCCTCACTCTTCTCGAGGAACACCGCCAGGCGGTTCATGATCGTATCGAGGATTCCACCCGTCTCACCGGCGGCGACCATGTTCACATACAGGCCGCTGAACACCTTGGGGTGCTCCGCGAGCGCGTCGGCGAGCGTGTTGCCCGACTCGACGTCGTGCAGCACGCCTTCGAGCGTCTGCTGCAGCAGCTCGCTGTCGCTCTGCTTCACGAGGATGTCGAGCGCCTGGACGAGGGGAAGGCCCGCGTTGACCATCGTGGCGAACTGTCGCGTCATGATGACCATGTCGCGCGTCTTCACCTTCTTGCCGAACGACAGCTTGAGCGCCTGCGGCTTCTCGCGGACCGAGACCGGGATCAGGCGCTGGCTGCGCAAGAATGCGATGACGTCGTTCTTGGTCGGGACGTCGATCTCGTCGCGGCGCAGTTCTCCCGATACGGTTCGGGCGCTGTAGTTGAAGACAGGCATGGACTCGGGGTCTCCCTCTCAAGCGGCGGTTCGGTTCACGCTCAGCGGACTCGCGCGCCGGCAGCCTGCGGCTCGCCGATCATGCGCTTCAGTTCCGTCGGATCGGGGCTTACACGAGCGCACTCCTCCATCGTCACCAGATCCTGCATGTAGAGGCTGTAGAGAGCGTCGTTCAGCGTCTGCATCCCGAACTTTTTCCCCGCCTGCATCGCCGAGTAAATCTGATGCACCTTGTCCTCGCGGATCATGGCCCGGATGGCCGGCGTCGTCACCAGCACTTCCATCGCCATCGCGCGACCGCTGCCGGCGCGCTTCGGAAGCAGCGCCTGCGTCACGACACCTTCGAGCACGAAGGCCAGCTGGGCGCGGACCTGCTGCTGCTGGTGCGCCGGGAAAACATCGATGATGCGGTTGATCGATTCGGCCGCCGAGTTCGTGTGCAACGTGGCGAGCGCCAGGTGACCCGTCTCGGCGATCGTCAGCGCGGCCTGCACGGTCTCGAGGTCACGCATCTCGCCCACGAGGATCACGTCGGGGTCCTGGCGGAGTACGTACTTCAGGGCGCGCGCGAACGAGCCCGTGTCGGAACCGACCTCTCGTTGATTGACGATGCAGCGCTTGTGGCGGTGCACGAACTCGATCGGGTCCTCGACTGTCATGATGTGCGCCGTCCGCTCACTGTTGATCTTGTCGAGCATGGCGGCAAGCGTCGTCGACTTCCCGGAGCCCGTCGGGCCGGTTACGAGCACCAGGCCACGCGGCCTCTCGGCGAGCTGGGCGATGACACTCGGGAGGCCGAGCTCGTCGAACCCGAGGATCTCGAACGGGATCTGCCGGATCGCCATGGCGACCGAGCCCCGCTGCCGGAACACGTTGCCACGGAACCGGGACAGGTTCTGCACGGAAAAGGACAGGTCGAGCTCGTCCTCCCGCTCGAAACGCTCACGCTGATCGTCGGACAGGACCGAGAAGGCCAGCGCCTGGCTGTCCTGGGGAGACAGCGGCGAGCCGTAGCTGCTGTCCCGCAGCGCACCGTCGATGCGGAGCTTCGGCACCTGGCCCACCGTGATGTGAAGGTCGGACGCGCCCCGCTCGATCATCTCCTCGAGGAGAGGTCGGAGGCTCGCGTTGGTCTGATCATTCATCACAGGGTCGTCTCCTTGATCACTTCATCCAGAGTGGTGATGCCTTTACGCACCTTCGAAAGACCGTCCATCCGCAGGGTCAGCATGCCGCCCTCCACCGCCGCGTCCTTCAGCTCGGCGGCCGAGGCGCTCTGCAGGACCATGCGGCGCAGCGTGGACGTCATGGCCATCACTTCGTACAGGCCCTGCCGGCCGCTGTAGCCCTGGTCGTTGCACGAGTCGCAGCCTTCGCCGCGGTAGAACGTGGTCGAGCGGACTTCCTCTTCCGTGAGACCCGACGCCGCGAGGACTTCGGAGGTGTACTTCGCCTCGACCCGGCAGTTGTTGCAAATGCGTCGGACCAGTCGCTGGGCGGTGATCAGGTTCACGGCCGAGGCCACGTTGAACGGCTCGATCCCCATGTCGATCATGCGGGTCACGGTTGACGCCGCGTCGTTCGTGTGGAGCGTCGAGAGAACGAGGTGGCCGGTGAGCGCTGCCTTGACCGCGATGCTGCCGGTCTCGAGATCCCGGATCTCACCGACCATGATGATGTTGGGATCCTGGCGCAGGAACGCTCTCAGGGCGGCAGCGAAGCTCATGCCGATGTCGGTCCGCACCTGCGTCTGGTTGATCCCCCGGAGGTTGTACTCGACTGGATCCTCGGCCGTCATGATGTTGGTGTCGCCTGTGTTGATTCGACTGAGCGCGCTGTAGAGCGTGGTCGTCTTACCGGAGCCGGTGGGTCCGGTGACGAGGACCATGCCATAGGGCTGCGCGATCGCCTCGCAGAACTGTTTCTCGGCCCGTTCCTCCATCCCGAACTTCTCGAGGTCGAGGGTGAGGTTTCCCTTATCGAGAATGCGGAGTACGATCTTCTCACCGAACAGGACCGGCAGGGTCGACACGCGGAAGTCGATGACCTTGCGCCCGATCTTCAGCTTGATCCGGCCGTCCTGCGGGACTCGCCGCTCGGCGATGTTCAGGTCGGCCAGAATCTTCACGCGCGAGATCAGCGCCGCCTTCATCCGCATGGGCGGCTTCATAATCTCCTGCAGCGTGCCATCGATGCGGTACCGTACGCGGACTTCCTTCTCGTAGGGCTCGATGTGGATGTCCGACGCGCCTCGCTTCACCGCGTCTGTGAGCAGGCCGTTGATGAGGCGGACGACGGGCGCCTCCTCGACCTGTGCGGCGAGCTGCGAAGCCGAGTAGACCTCGTCCTCCTCTTCGACGATCTCGACGTCCTGGTCTTCGAGCTCTTCGAGGAGGTCGCCGAGGCCGTCGTTGCCGATCTCGTAGTACCGGTCGATCGTCTTGCGGAGCGTGTATTCGCCGGCCACGACAGGGTCGACGTCGAACCGGGTGACGAACTTCAGATCGTCGATGACGCTCAGGTCGGTGGGGTTGGCCATGGCGACGGTGAGCGTACGGCCGACGCGGCGAACCGGGAGGACCAGGTGCTTGTTGGCGAAGTCCGCGGGAACGAGCTTCAGGACCTTCGCGTCGATCTCCACGTTCGAGAGATCGATTGCCGGTACCTTGAACTGGCGCGACAGGACGCGGGTGAGATCGGACTCCGACACCGCGCCGTTCGTAACCAGCGCGAATCCGAGCCGCGTCCCCGTTTCCTTCTGCTGTTCGAGCGCCTTGTCGAGTTCGTCGCGGCTGACGAGGTTCGCTCGCAGCAGCAATTCCCCGATCTGTTCGCTTCCCAATGAGATAGATGCCATCGTCGTCCGTGCTTTGAGCTCGCCCTACCGACAGCGACGGCACCTCCTGTCCCGTCAGTGTCCGCCGTGGGATGCCGCACATCGCGGATGATCGGGGCGCAACATGCGTGCCCACATCAAGGACCGCCCGGACGGAAACGCGTCATCCGGCTTTCAAGAAGTCCGGAAATCGGACCCGGCGCCGTGGGCGATCAGCGGACGTAGGCCTGTTTGCGCACGATATCCAGTGTTTTCGGACCGATTCCGGGAACGTCGAGGAGATCCTCGATGCTCGACAGGCGGCCGAGCCTTTCGCGGTGGGCGACGATTCGGCGCGCCAGTGCGGGCCCAATCCCCGTGATTTGCTCCAGTTCCTTGGGATGTGCCCGATTCAGGTCGAGCCGCGCCGGGAGAGGTGGCCCTGCCTCCGAAGCGCCCGCGACAGGTGCCATTCGGACGACGCTCGACCAGCGCTTCACGAGCGTCGGCCCGATGCCTGGCACACGGGTCAGATCCGACGGCCCGACGAACGGCCCCCCCTCTTCTCGCTCCCGGACGATCACCGCCGCCCGGGCCGGTCCAACTCCGGGAAGTCGTTGCAGTTGTACGGGATCAGCGCGGTTCGGGTCGATCCTCTCGCCCGGGGCGAGCGGTCGGTCGGCTTCCTCCGCCCGGGCCAGCGTGTCGTCCACGGAGCGACGAACCGCACCCAGCGACGCGGCCGGACGGGGAGACGGAGCCGGTTGCCAGGCGAATTCGGCCTGCCCGGGGGCGAGCACCAGGCGCACACCCGTCCCCAGGCCCAGCAGCGCCAGGGCCAGCGACAGCGTCTGTTTTTCGGTCGGCGTGAAGTGAAGCATCGCGGCCTCCGGGAGGGAGTCTCCCGGGACCGGTCAACCGCGGCTCATCGCAGTCCCGGCGGAGGGATTTCGGACGTGTTGGACTGGATGTAGAAGCGGCCGAATACGTCGAAGTTGTACTGGTTGGACGTCTGTCGCGTGCCGACGGCGCTCGCCCGGCGCACCCACTGGAACTGCATGCCGACGCCGACGCCGTTGGCGAAGTCGGTGTCCGCCGCCAGGCGGGCGGAGTTCTGCGTCTGGTCCACGTGCGCCACGCACCCGACCCCTCCCAGCCCGGTCGGGTCACTGGCGCCCGTGAAGCCCGTGCCGCCCAGCTCACGGCAATCGCTGTTGCCGTTCAGGATGAACTCGGCCGTCAGGCGCACCTGGTTCTTAATGAACCCCAGAAAGCCGGGTGGCGGCACCGTTCCGGTCGCCCGCAGCGTGTGCGAGTTTCGCTCGGAGCGGCTGAAGCCCGAGCCGTCCGTGCGCTCGTCCCGGCTGCTGGTCAGCTCGTAGCTGAGGTTGAAGCCGTTGATGAAGACGAAGGTGACGATGAGCGAGCGATCGAGGCCCTCAGTTCCCTGGTCCTGGCCGGTCGTCGTCCGGGTGACCCGATCGCGCACCCGCCACTGGCCCGTCAGCGTGATCGTGCGGACGCGGCCGTCCAGGAAGCCCGGGATCGGCACACCCCGCCAGCGCAGGCGCACCGAGGGCCACTCCGTCTCCTCCGTCGTTCGGCGGCTGCGCTGCGTGTACGCGTCGTTGTCCGTGGTCGAGAAGTCCACCTCGGCCTCGAGGTTGATCGGCAGGTCGACCCCGCCGCCGACCTGGAAGCGGCGCCGGTTCGTCGCGGAGGAAGCCGTGTCCCCCATCTCCAAGAAGCGCAGACGCTGGAAACCATTCAACACGATCTGCTCGCTGAACGCGGGGTCCAGCTCGCGACGGTCGTACGACGCCTTCGCCGAGCGCGTCCAGGCGAAGCGCACGGGGCGCAGGCGGTCCCAGATGGCCCGAACGCTCGACGCCAGCCCCTCGGCGTCGGGACGGCGCGGCACTCCGAACACCGACAGAAGGTCGACCGGCTTCACATTGATGTCGAGCGCCATGTCGCGCCCCAGGCGAATGTCGCGCACGAACGTTGTGTCCGCGCTCTCGACCGCCGTGGTCACGTAGGACGGGTTACGGTTCGACTGATAGCTCGTGTTCAGCGTGAACCGCGGATCGAACCAGCTGGACAGCTCGGGCTGATAGCTCAGGTTCGTGGTGACCGCCCGCTGCATTTCCCAGCCGATCCCCAGTCCGAGGAAGTCGCTCCGCTCGTTCTCGAGAACCTGGACGCCCGCCGGCCCGTCCAGGCGCAACGCGGGATCGATCAGGTCGCGCACCCCGCTGATGTTCAGGCCGGCCACCAGCGACGGGAACGGCTGGAGCTGAATGCCCGCGCGGGGCGCCAGGGTGTGCTGCCGGTCGATCGTCGGGTCGACGGCCGCGTCCGCTCCCCGCACAGAGCTGGTGAAACGGCGCCGTTCGGTGCGGTTCTGATTGAGGCTCGCCCCCATGCTCAGGTTCCGGGGCGTGTAGCGGAAGCGCAGGTTTTTCAGGTTCTCGACAAGGGTCGAGTTCGAGATGAACCGGGGCAAGCCATCGAGGAAGCTCCGCAGGAAGCCCGGCAGGACAGGTGCCGACAGGTCGGTGACCGAGCGGGACCAGGTGGCGGAGGCGCTCCACGATCGGCCCCGAGTCTCGCTCTGTGTGGCGGTCTGCTCCAGCGAGCGACGCGAATATCGCAACGTGAGCCCGTCGATCGTCGCGCGGAGAATCGGGCTGCCCGACTCCGTTCGCTTCGACAGGCCGACGCTCCACAGCGTAGACGAGTTCGAGGGGGTCCGGAGGTTCGGGATCCGCTCCGCCAGCACATCGCCGCTCTGGGTGAAGAACGGATCGGAACTGTCGGAACGGTGCTGGAATTCCACGGGCATGCCCAGGCCGAGGCTCGCGGGCAGGAAGCGGCCAAACTCCACTCGCGCCCGCGAGTCCAAGCTGTTCTCCGCCTCGTAGGTCGGCGTGTTGCCGAGCTGGCGATAGAACGGGTTCCGACGCGTCAGGTTCGTCTCGAAGTGGGCGACATCGGCGAGATCGACTTCGACGCCCGCACGCATGGCGCTGCCCGCTTGGTCGCTAGCATCACCGAGCCGGAGGTCGTCGATCCAGAGCTCGCCCGGTCCAGCGGCCACGTCACCGACGTTCTCCACCCCCATTGCGATCTCGCGCACGGCCGCGAGGTTCGGAGCGCGCGAGCGATCACTGACCACGACCGCCTGCGTGCTATCGCCGTCCGGGAACACATCCACGTCCCAGATGACGATCGCCGAGTCGGGCGGCAGGGTTCCCCCTGCGGCGATCAGTTCCTGTTCGGCGACGGCCCGCAACTCGATCCATCGGTCGAAGTCGACGAACCGCTCGGGTGCCCAGTCCGCGCGCTGAGGCGTTGCGCCGACCGGATCCTGAAGGGGGGACCGGTAGAGGTAGAAGTTCTCCGTATCGAAGCCGAGCCGCATGTAGAAGCGCAGCGGTGCCGCGGTGCCGAAGTCGCCCTCCACGGGCAGCGCCCACGCCCGGAGCTGACGGTACAGCAGGAAGTCACGCGGCCGTTCGGTGAAGCGCCGGAACACCTCGACGCGTTGACCGGCCGGCACGTCCTCGAACGAAAATCGGAGCGACTGCTCGTTGATCGGCTGTGAGCCCGCCGTGATCTGGTCGGTGGGCTGCGCCTGCTGGTCGGTGATCCCCGGCGGCGACACGTAGCCGCCGTCTGCTGTCGAGATTGGCCCGACCGCCACCTGGCCCGCCGTGCCCGGGGCGTCGCCGACGAAACCGTCCACGCTGCCGGAGCCGCCGCGCTTGAGCCAGGGTGAGCCGGAGAATTCCATCCGGCTGAGCAGCACGGTTTCGGCCCGGTCACTCGTGAACGTCAGGCGAATGTGCTTGACGTTTTGGCGCGCGCCGGCCGTGATGTTCTCGAGCAGCTCGGGCAGGGCGAGCGGAATCCGATACCGGGAAAACGGAAGGTCGCCGCCTGTCTGGCGATCCAGGTACGCCGACGGGCCGTTCAACGGAACGACGAACCGTACGAAGCGCTCTTCCTGGTTCAGGAAGTTGTCGCGGTTCAGGTCCTCGGTGTCTTCGCGACCGTTGCTGTTCGCGCAATTCGCGCGCGGGTCGTTGAGGGGATAGGCCGTGACGTTAGGCTCGGCGATGCAAGCCTGGTCCCACAGCCCGGTATCGTCCTGGTTGCCCCAGACGCCAACGAGCGGATCCGCCTCCTGGTCGAGCACGCCCACACCCGCCGGAAGCCCCAGCGAGTCCGCTACGAGCGCATCCTCCGACACTGTCCCGATGTCGATGATCAGCGACAGCCTCGGCGACGTCGAGTTCAGCGTCAGGGCATAGAACTCGAGAAACTCCGTGGCCGTCAGGTCAAGCCCTGTCTCCGAGAGGGTCTGCGTGATCGAGAACCATCCGTTCTCGCCCTCCGGCGGCTCGTTGAGGGAGACCCAGAGGACACTCTCGGTCGACTGCGGATTCAGGGTGTTGATCTGCGGGTCGATGTCGCTGGTCAACAGCGCGCCCTGTACCTGGCCGTCGGACGCGAGCCACTGCGACTGCCACACACCCTTCAACTGATTCGAGAGATCGGGGAGGTCGGGAAGGAAGTTGTCTCCGTCGACGTCGGGCCGGCTCACGACGCTGCCGCGGCGCCAGGTGTTCGTCCCCAGCGCGACCCGAAGCCGCGAGCTGCCCTCGAAGTCGTCGACGTACGTCAGTCCCTTGCGGTTGGTGGTCGGCAGCGATCCGGCGAGCTCGGCGTTCAGCTTGACGGTCGACGGAAGGTCGGTGCTGATGCCGGGCAGCGCGTTGACCAGCCGATCGAGGGCGGTCGGCTGGAACTGGAAGTCCGCCACGACGCCGCCGAGACTCACGGCGCTCGGCTCCAGTCCGAGCTCCGGTCGGTTGAGCACCGAGCCCTCCCGCTGGAGGAGGCCGACGAAGTCGATCGTCTGGTTTTCGCCGAACTCGTAGGTACCGGTCAGCCCCAGGATGCTGGTCGGCTGCACCTGGAAGATCGGCTTCTGCTCGAAGCGCACCTCCAGGTTGGGACTCTCGTTCGTGCCGAACAGCTCGGTGGGCCGGAGAATCTCCAGCTGTCCGATCTCGTAGTCTATCGCGTAGTCACGACCACGCTCCAACTCGCGCCCAGCGAGCGTGACCCGCTCGCTGCCTTCGCGGATCCCGATCGCGCCGAGGGAGAACTGGCTGGCCCGCCCCGAGCTCCGGGCTCGATACTGGAAATTGAGCCGATAGCGGAAGCTGGATCTCCGCAGCTGGTCCACCGGCTCGTCGTACATATCGAGATTCAGGTCTCCCGCGATCAGTGGAAACGGCGATCCGTTCAGGGCGTTGATGGGCGGCGGGCCCTTGAACGGCTCAAGCGTGGGAAACACCAAAAAGCTACCGCTCACCACCCCCGCGCCACCGGAGGCCGCCGGACGCCAGATTCGACCGCCGTCGAGCCGGTCGTCCGTGGGCTGTTCGTCGAGCCCGAAAATCTGCAGAAAGGTGTAGTCCTGGCCGTCGAGCGTGCGCACGATCGGCCCCGATTCGATCGGGCCCTGAGAGATCGTGAGCTGGACGCTGCCGGCCTCGACGTCGTCGGAGCTGGAGATCCGGTACACCTGGTGCATCTCGCGCTCCCAGGTGACGCCGCCGGGCCGATGCGTGGCCGGATCGCGGAGCAGATCGAGCTCGGGCAGCGCGCCCGTCCCCGTGTTCGCGATTTCGCGGAAGATCTCCTCGGCGTTGTAGTCGCCCACGGTATCGCCGACCGCCGTGATGTAGCTCGCGCCGAGTGCCTCACCCTCCTGCGCACGCGACTTGAGCACGACCCACAGGCCGCTGCTGTGGACCACGTAGTCCTCACCCTCCACCAGCGGCCGGAAGAATCCCTGGAATTCTGCCGAATCGGGCAGCGTCGGGTCAGCGGCGTCCGGTCGTCGCGCGATCGCGCGCGCCTGGATGACCCCGTCCTCGATGTTCTGCTGGCCGGACTGCACCTCGTGCCGATACAGCTTGATGCCGGATGCAGGGCGGAGGTTGTCGGGGACGTCGCTGGTCTGCAGAGACGTGACGTCGATGTCGGGATAGCCGGGCAACTCGCGCGGATCGACGATGAAGAAGAACTGCCCGGCGGCGTAGTTTGCATCGTCGATCACCGTCTCGAGGTCCTGCAGAACCCCGGTGTCGCCGCCCCCGACATCGAGCGTCAGGTTGCGCGACGTGACGCTGCCGTCCTGTTCGGCCAGCACGCCTCGCAGCGTCAGGGGCCCGAGGCGGCCTTCGGCGCGAAGACCGAAGTTCCCGGCCGGGATGCCCCGTGAGATGAAACGGGAGCCCCGCGGCATCTGCAGCGTGACTTCCCCAACCTCCGCGCGCTCGAGGATCTCGCCTGGCTTGCCCTCGTACCACACCTGGAGATTGTTGGTCGCGTCGAACTCGCGCGTCTGATCGAAGTCGACGTTCAGATGCACGCGCTCGGAAATCGTCCCCTCGACCTGGGCCTTGAGCTGGAAATCGGGCTGGATCGTCGGGATGGCGCTTGGATTACAGCGCTGACCCGCGCTCAGCGTGCAGGGATCGAAAGACTCCCACTGCGAGCCGATCTGTCCGGTGCCCTCGATCAGGAGATCCAGGTCCGCCACCCCGGCGAGGGCCTCGGGCAGCAGATCGACGTTGCCCCGGGCCGGAACCGCGCGCTCTGCCTCGCCGCCCGCCAGCCTCGTCGTGTCCCGGAGGAAGAAGCGACGGGAATCGAATCCGGACGGGAGTTTGTCGACGTCGAGAAACGCCGCCCACATCGTGTCGCGGCGGGCGGCCCGCCGGACCTCCTCCTCCACATACCGTTCGGCCAGCCAGGCGAACACGGGCTGCCCGGGCTGTCGGGCTTCGGGCCGGGCACGGGCGATCGCGGGGCGCAGGTCGATGGGCCAGACGTAGGCGATCCGGCCGAGGCCGACGCGCAGGCCGGGGATCGTATCCACCGCCTCGGCACGGAGCGCCTGCAACACGAGGACCGAATCCGCCGGCAGTGGTCCTGCCGAGTCGACGGGACGCGCTGCCGGTGGCACCGTATCGGCGACGGCGGCGCTGTCGGGAGGCACGACTTCCTGGGCTGTCGAGGCTCGGGGCAGCGCCAGGAGCACGAGACTCGCGGCGGCGGCGCGGCGGACGGCGCGCTCGATTCGAACTCGGGCCCCGAAACTCAAGGGCCCGTTCACACCGGACGGACGAGGGTCGCGCGGCGGTTTGCACCAAGAAGATCAGCCATGGCGGCTGAATATAGATGGGCCGGCGAAGCGGGGAAACAAACGCCGGATCAAAAGGTCAGGGTCAACTCCACCCAGTCGGAGACCGGTCGGCCGTCCCGGCGGCCGGGGAGATAGTCCATGTTCAGGAGATCCGCGCGTACCTTCTGCATGAACGCCGTCTCGCGAACCTTCGGCTGGACTTCGATCTCTCCCGTCGGCTCGCCCGTCTCGTCCACCTGGACGCGGAACGTGACGCGCTCCCCTTTCAATTCATCGGGCGGGTTCCAGCGGGGGATGATCGAGCGAGGCGTCGGGAACGTCCGCCGATCCCTTCCCTGCCGGTCGGTACCGCCGTCTCCCGTGCCCGCCGCACCGGACAGGCCGGGGCCGCTGCGGCTCCCCTGGCCGCCACCGGGTGCGG
>Ga0210123_1000557_pt1 | contig 22816 bp, 25 predicted proteins | sample Muzzi_PWB_D2_FD_185535 | JGI IMG/M metagenome (GOLD analysis project Ga0210123, IMG submission 185535) | Wetland microbial communities from San Francisco Bay, California, USA, that impact long-term carbon sequestration - Muzzi_PWB_D2 (SPAdes) | ecosystem: Environmental > Aquatic > Marine >... | reverse complement strand
GTTATTGTTTCAATGACGTCACCTTTATTGAGGCAATGGAAAATGACTGTATTTGTGGCAACCAGCAAACGCTTCTATGGAGAGGCGATGGAGCTTGTGGACGGGCTCAAAGATGCCGGGCAAAAAGTGCATCATCCCTATTTCCATCTCGATCCGGCGAAGATTGATGGCGACCCCGAGCTCAAATCCCAGGTCACCGTTCAGCATTTTCCTGAGATTGATGAAAGTGACGTATTCTACGCACTTCTGCCGGGAGGTTATATCGGATGCAGCGTCACCATCGAGCTGACCTATGCCTACGCAAGGGGAAAAACGATATTCGCGTCTCAAGCACCTGAAGAGTTCGCCGTGCGGCCGATGGTTTCAGACATCTGCAGTCCGCAGCAGTTTGTGGCCCGGTTCGTAAAAAATAATAGCTTGTAACCGCTGAAAAACGATATATCCGGCACCAATTAATAGCGCGTCAGCGTCTTTGCTGCTGACCGATTAAAACAATTATCATCAGAACTAAAAAATTGAACCCAGGAGGTCACTATGCCAATCCAAGAAAGCAAAGCCGCGCCGGCATTTACTCTGCCCGACGCAAATGGAAAAAAGGTCGCCCTCAAAGATTTCAAGGGCAAAAACGTCGTCGTCTACTTTTATCCCAAAGACAACACCTCGGGGTGAACCAAGGAAGCCGAGGGATTCCGTGACATGTATGGCGAATTCCAAAAACGCGACACGGTGATACTGGGAATTTCCCCTGACAGTGAAGCATCTCATCAAAAATTTATCGATCAATTCAAAATCCCGTTTCCGCTGCTGTGCGACCCTGATAAAAAGGTGATGACCCAATACGACGCATTCGGGGAAAAGAAAATGTACGGCAAGGTCAGCATGGGAGTCATCCGCTCCACAGTGTGGGTGGGTCCTGACGGCAAGGTCAGAAAGCACTGGCGTAATATAGCCGATGCCGGTGGTCACCCGGCCAAAGTGTTAGAAGCCCTGCAGGCCGCAGCGGGGTAATTGAACCGACGGCAACAAATTGGAATCATAAGACAATTTTAGGATTCAAGAAGTCTAAAAACACTTTACCACAACCATCGCTATCCATTTAATGGTTTGCTAAACCCCATTTTCCTAAAAGAGAGGTGGGGTTTTTCTTTTGATGGGATCCCCGCCGCGAATACCGGGCATTTTTAAATGAGCCGGGACAATGGCTTGACGCAGCATGATTTTAAGCCTGAGTGGAATGCCGCACCTCAACGGTGGATGAGGGTAGAATCAATCCAGCCGTAAGTTTCCGCCTCCAGGATCTCACCGGCAAATGATATGGGCTGCGTTTGAAGATGGACGCCGTTAATTTTTATATAAAAGTGCCGGTAAGGATTCTGTTTGAGGACCTGTACAAGCATGGAATAAAGGCCTAAATGATTGAACTGATTTGCCAGAGCTGTAACTAATTTCGCACCGATCCCCCGTCTCTGGTGTTTTTTCATAACATACAGGGTGTAAATTTCCCCCATGTAAATCTGGTCCCCGTTTCTTTCATACCCACCGGTAATAAAACCAACTGCCCGGTGGTTAATTTCAGCCACATAACTAACGATATGTCGGCCTCTCAATTCTCTCAAGAAGGCTTTTTCATGTTGGGAGACGGTCATCTCGCTCAGATAACCATAAGGTACAACACCGAGGTAGGTGTCCTGCCAGGTCTGCACGTATATGCAGGACATCGAATGGGCATCACTGATCTTAGATGGTCGAATCAACATAAACAGTTGCCGGTTAGCAAAGAATCCTGGCCCAGACCGCTTTTTACATAAACCAAAATTAAATATTTTCTACCTGACAACGACAAACCTTCTTTAGATTCTGAGTACGTCGCGCCAGGGCGGGCCAATCCCCCCACCTTCAATTATGGCGCAGCCAATTAATTCTGACCTGGCCCTGAGGACCAGGTTTTCAACATTAGAATAAAGTATTTAATTATTGCAATAAAGATAAGTATGATTGGGTAAATTAAAAAGATTTTTCAATTAATCCATCAATATCATAAAGAATATCGCTTAAGTTTTTTGGCAAATAAACCGAAAATTAATAATTAGATGAGCCAGATAAACTACGTAAAATCAATTCGCCTGAAAATTTTGGAGAATTTTATAATACACTGAAATTTATATCAAATTCAATCAATACGCTGTGACGGGCAAATTGGATTCATTGCAGTCATATTTTCGGAACCGGGCACCGAAACACTTTGCCTCCGGTTTTCTGCCGGTGCTTTGGCAGGAAATTCTACAATACCAAGAGTAATATTATGCCGAAATTATCATTAAAATTGAGAGACAAGAAACTGGGAGATTATCAACTTCAAAGGGGCACCTCGTTAACCATCGGCCGGCGCAAGAAAAACAATGTGATCATCGAAGATATGGCTGTATCAGGGCACCATGCCAAGATTGACTCGGTCGGTGATGGCTTTGTGTTGATCGATCTGCAAAGCAAAAACGGTTCCTTTGTCAACGAGCAGTTCATAAACTCGCACTGGCTTAAAAATGGTGACATTATCAACATCGGAGAGCATTCTCTTGTTTTCCATTATTCCGAACGAGAAAATGTGCCCGGTGAAGATACGGAGGAGGATTTGGAAAGAACCATCGTTTTGGATACGAACCAGTATCGCAACAGGATGCGAAAAAGCAACCCGACTCGAAGTATTATCAATGTTGCGGGTTTCTGGGATGAGCGTCGGAACCGAAACCATGATAAAGACAATAAGCCTGATTTTCCCATGGGTCCCACCAACATCAAAAAAGACCGGATGGGTAAGTTGACCTTTCTGGCCGGCGGCCGGGGAGAAGTTAAACTCGCCCGCAAATATACCACCATCGGCAAGCATCCCACTTCAGATATTGTCATCAAGGGTCTATTTATGGGCCAAACAGCCGTCACCATCAGCAAATTGCCCGATGGTTTCCACTTATGCTATGTCGGCGGAATAACCAAACCCAGGGTTAATGAAAAAGTTATTAAAAAATCGACAATTCTCAAAAATGAGGATATCATCGCTATCGGTTCGCTGAAACTGCAATTTATGAACGGAAACTCATCAAAAAACTGAGCTGACCCCAGTTCCAATCGCCGTAATCGTCAAAGAATGACAGCTTCCGACTGTCGCGCAGGAATCACGGTAAGACGTGAATATGTTCAGAATATCAGTCACATAATAATTTTCATGATGGTAGTTGATAACTAAAATTGGGAGCAGGATTTTGAAATTTTCATCTATTTTGCCACCGACCATTTTTTTGTTGGGATTGCCGGCTGTTTACTTTTTGATATTGTATTTGTTTCGAAGTTATTACCGGCTGAAAAAAAGACGCTCACCATTTACGCAAAATTTTCTGCGGTCACCGGGTCATTCTCTGAGTATAAAACTCAGTTCCCTCAATGAGGAACTCAGTTTCAATTTGGTATTACTGATTGCAATGCCTTTATATTTTTTCGGGGGCTTTTTATCTCATGTTTACTTTACCCAACGCGAAATAAAACCGGAAAATATTGCATTGTGGATAATTTTTGGATCGGTTTTAACTATATTTTTTCTTTACAAGACATTGAAATTGTTAAAAAAAAGACGCAATTTACGTCTGGGCTATGAAGGCGAGATCGCCGTGGGCCAGGAGTTGAATCAGCTCATGTTGGATGGCAATCACGTATACCACGATTTTCCGGCCGATAAATTCAACATCGATCACATTGTTGTCGGACGCTCGGGTATATTTGCCGTCGAAACCAAAGCGCGGTCAAAACCCACATCCAAAAACCGTAATGAGGATGCGATGGTAGAGTACAATGGAAAAATGCTGATGTTCCCGAATGGGGATGATTATAAAATCATCGAGCAGGCTGAAAGACAATCTTCCTGGCTGTCAAAATGGATCAGCAGCGCCATCGGAGAGCAGGTGGCGGCCCGGGCCATCGTTGCGCTGCCGGGTTGGTTTGTAAAAAGAACTTCAGCTGACGGCATATCCGTAGTTAACCCGAAACAATTTCCTTCCCTGTTCAAACACATCAAACCCAGAACACTGTCCGATGATATGATCAGCCGGATTGTGCATCAGTTGGAACAAAAATGCCGGGATGTGGTGCCGGGATCTAAAGCACATGCAGGTGAGCAGCCATCGGCATAAATGCCCGCTGACAATTCGATTCTTCAAATGAGGGCAATGAATATATCTATCAGGGCAGCATCCATGAGCGCCCGCGCCAACCGGGAACGGATGTGGCAGTCTGCTTCGATGAAGGCAAAATAGCGATCACCCGGATTGCGATTGGGACTCCGCAATCAGGCCATCCTCAAAAGCAGCTATTTTGAAGCGGATTAATTCGGCCTTTTAAAAATCCGGATTTTCAGGTATTGTTTTAATAATTTATGACTGATTCCAAGCACATACCCACCGCACAGGAGCTAGGCGAATTGGCCGGCCGCCTGATAGCCGAGCAAACGACCATGACATTGGCTACAGCCAGCAAAGACGTCGCCTGGGCCGCACCGGTATACTATGTATTTCACAAGGCCGGCTTTTATTTTTTATCCGATCCAAAATCGCGCCACATTCAGCAAGCGCTTCAAAGCGGTCAGACAGCTTCGTCCATTCATGCCCCGGCGTCAACATGGAAACAAATACGAGGACTCCAGATGGCCGGCACCATCGAGCCGGTCCCCGGCGGACTGGAGGCACTTCAAGCAATGAAAGAATATCTGAAAAAATATCCTTTTACGAGGGAGTTTTTCGGCAAAAACGCGTCCCTGGACTTAACCAGCTTCGGGGAACGCTTTGGTGTTAAGCTTTACAAGTTCGTTCCGGCGCTGATTTACTACCTGGACAACCAGATTCGCTTCGCTTTTAGGGAAGTGGTCAAGCTTTGATTACAGCAGCGATATTTTATTACCAACAGAGCGAGGAGGGCCATGTCAAATGACCAAAAAACGCGACCTGTTATATGAAGAGGCTATTGAAGAATTAGAGAGTTACGGCATCACGGGCGCCCAGATATATCTGATTGACCTGATCCCTCTAATTGAAATGATCTGGGCTGACGGCAAGGCTCAGGGGGCGGAGATCTCTCTGCTGGCAGATTATCTTAAGAAACATGTCGAACATATTAACGCCCTGGCCGGCTACCAGGCGCTGGATCTGGAGGAAGCCAAAGCCTTCCTTACAAAATTCTTGAAGAATCGGCCGGATCCGCGACTAATGGCGACGTTAAGGTCCTTTATAACGCCGGTTCGATTAAAATCATCTGATCCGGATAAGTGCGACAAATTAAAAGAATCAATGTTGGCGGCCTGCCTGGACATCGCTTCCAGCTCGGTTACCGAATACCCCTACGGTCTGCATGACCGATTTACCCCGGAAGAGAAACACTGTTTCTTTGAGATTCTGCAGACCCTTTCAGACTGAATTTATCCAGGCCCACCAAAAAAAGGGGTGGTTCCAAAGAACCACCCCTTGCATGGAGTTTAGTTGAAAGATTAACCAGATTGACAAATGCCCTTGCCGGTTAATATGGCTCCCGTGATGGCGTTTATTTGAGTCGTCACGCACACCCGAGAGCCATCAGACTGTCACCGCAAAATCTCTTTTAAAGTATAACCATTGGAGGCGTATGGCCATCACGTGGTTTATAGTTTTATGTTAGATTGGGTGACCAGTTTTGCTTGATCTAAGATAATGCAAAGAGCATTCCAGGAAAACGTCTTGCTGCAAATAGATTCAAATTTAGTAAAATTATAGCCACTTATGGATCTCTTAAAAAATGAATTATGAGTAAACCAGCTAAAATGGCTTTGCAAATTGCTAATTGCAATGGCAAAATGCAAAAATATTTTACAGCCATCAGACCGGGTGCCTCAGTTCAACCCGACATCCGTTAACCGCCGGACGCCACCCAACCTTGATTGACAAGCCGCGTTGGGTTTACCCGAACCTTGAGACAGCTTATGAAAACAACCAGCAAATTGTTGATCTATCTGATACTATTTGCCATAATCGATACGGTCATACCGGTCCCAATTACCGCGATTATCTTGATTTATGTGCTGCTGGAAAAACCGGATTGGTTTGAAAAGCTGGTCAGACAAATTTATCATAATTAATCCGCCCTGAAATAAAGCACATTCAGTTTGATTGATAGTTCTTTAAAAGCTGAAATAGTCAATCTGTTAAGTCAAAACGGCATTGACTGTGGAGTTAGCGATATCGTCTATCAGGTTTACCGGGGCTGATAGACGGCTATTGCTTGCCGGGACGGTAAGTTATCCACTGCACTTTTCAATTTGAGGTCATTTGATTCCATGGCAACAGCGCTTTCGAAAATTTTAAAAGTATATGCTGATTTTGAGACGGCTGTCAGGCATCAAATTGCAGATATTTGTGCGCCGCATTGCTCTGTTTGTCGGCGTGTCTGCTGTCGCCCGGAATATTGTCGCGAAAATAGCGATAGCCCTTTTTTGAATCTAATTAGCGCCAAAAGCCGGCCGAATAAGGTCTATAGTGCCGAACGCGGGTGGCTGACCGCATCCGGCTGCGCCCTGTCTACTGGCAGACCGCCGGTTTGCTACCAGTTTAACTGCAATAAGGTCATGGACGCCCTGCCCGATGATCAACACCGCTATTTTTTCCAGGTGCTTTCTAATCTCATACCCCATATCGGAAAACGGGCGTTGGGGCAAAGGCACCTGGTGGAGATCATGGATCAGGCCCGGCTCAGCAAAGTCAAGCCTGAACGATTTGGCAGGCGTCTTATCGAAGCGCGTCAAGCGTTGTATGTAATCCAATCTTTTTACATGCCCGAGTTTAAGAAAGCTTCATCCCTTGCAGCTCTGGCAAGAATTGTTTCCATTCCCCGCTCACTTGCCGGATAGCAGATAAAGGATAACGGCATGTACAAAGGACAACTTCACTGGCAGCCGATCGCCCTGCTTTTGATCATTACGATGATCTGGGGCAGCAACATGGCTGCTGTTAAAATTGCATCACGGGAAATGGCGCCCATATTTATGGCAGCCTTGCGTTCAGTGGTTGCCAGCTTGTGTCTATATTTATGGATGAAGGCCCGCAGTATTAAGATTTTCCCATCTGCAGTGATTATCTGGCACGCAATTGTGGTTGGAATACTTTTTGGCTCCGAATTTGGTCTAATCTTCGTCGGTCTGAAATACACACTGGCCTCCCGCGGATATGTGCTGCTCTATGTCGCACCTTTCTTTGCCGCCATCGGCGCCCATTTCTTTCTGGCGGGTGATCGTTTGAATATCTGGAAGGCAACCGGTTTGCTGTCGGCTTTCTGTGGCGTGGTCTTTTTATTTATGAAAGATGTCGGTTCCTTTTCGTTCGAAGCTTTGCCGGGCGATGCATTATTTCTCATCGCCGGTGCTGCGTGGGGTGCAACCACCGTTTACATCAAAAAATATCTGGTCCAGCATACGGACCCGTTACAAATCCTCTTTTACCAGCTGTTTTTTTCGGCGCCGTTTTTGCTGATCATCAGCATTATACTGGAAGACGCCTTCATATGGAGTGTCTCCTTTTCCCTTGGATTTTCGCTGTTTTACCAGTGTATTATTGTAGCGTTTCTCAGCTATCTGGTTTGGTTTGTGCTGGTTTCACGCTACCCGGTCAGTTTGATGCATGCGTTTTCATTCTTTACGCCTGTTTTTGGCGTGCTATTCAGCGGAATACTAATCCTGGGTGAGACAGTTGGCCCCAATCTGATTATCGCTTTAATTCTGGTGAGCCTGGGTATGATCCTGGTCAACTATCAGCCGAAACCTTCACAATAGACAACGATCCGGAACGCAGCTTTCAATTGCCCCGCTGAAAGTGACTCCGGCTTATCCCCTCAATTTCCTAATTAATCCAGTAATTCTGCCGATAGTATAAATAGTTTCCGTAAAAAATTGGGTAACATATAACCGGAAGGCAACGGCGATGAATGCGCACGATCAAGGACTCAGACAAGCCCGGCTGAAAAGCACACCGGCGATAAACCATCAGGGGATTGCCACCGGTTGTTTGGTGGCGCTCATCGCGTTCGTTTTAATTTCAGTGGCAGTCGGCGTCTATGTCACCAAAAATTATCAGACCTGGCTGGCCCACGGCATTGCGGCGGGCATGCAGGCGTTGATTGATAATTCGAAACTCCCGCAACAGGAAAAATCCGAAATTAGCGCACTAATCGCTCAAATCAAAGATGGCTACCTGGCCGGGAAGATCTCGTTTGCCGAACTGGGTTTGATCCTGGAAAGTATGGGCCAGTGCCCGGCAATTCCCATCGGACTCGTTACGCTGTTTGAAGAAAGTTATGTCGTACCATCAGGCTTAAGCAGCACTGAAAAAACAGCGGCCAATTTAAATCTTAATCGCCTGGCCCGGGGAATCGCCGCTGAAGAAATAGACTGGGAAGTTGTGAATGAGATCCTGGCACCGATCAGCGATCCGGGCAAAGACGGCAAGCAGCACCTCAGGGCGCCCGCTGATGTCTCGGATGAAGATATCCGGCACGTACTGGCCACCGTCCGGCAAGCTGCCGATCAAGCCGGCATATCGGATGAGAAAGTTGACATCGATATCTCGGATGAATTTAAAAAATCGGTCGAAACCGCACTGGGACGAAAGATCGGCTAATTAATCCGCCCGGATAAAGTCAAGACAGGTTCATAAGTAAAAATTTTAACGATTTGAATTTACCCAATCCCATACATGCTGGTTTTCAGAGCGGCGTAATTACCGGATCGAAAAATCCATGTTTGTGGATATGGGAGCCGTGTCAAATAGGGCACCGGGGTTAAACAGATCATCGGGATCGAACAATTGCTTGATCTTGCGCAGGTAGCGGTATGCCGGCCCCAGTTCCATCTCCAGGTAGATCGAGCGCGATCTTCCGGCATTGTGCTCACCAACCAGAGTGCCGTTGTATTTATGCAGAATTTTAAACGACTCTCGGGATACGGTTTCAATTTGCTCTGCCAGATCAGGGCGGGTTGTATCGAAGAAAGGTCGGGCATGGATGCTGCCAAAGCCCAGGTGTCCGTAAAAGGAGATTTCAATCCCCAGCTGCTGCATTAAATCCCCGAGTTCCGGAATCACCGACCCAAAATCTTTCAAATGAATGGCGACATCATCAATGATCGGTGCCAGAATCAACTGATTCTCGCGACAGTATTTCATCAACGAAGGCTGAATCCGACGACGGTCCTGCCACAGGGCGGCCTCCTCCGGGCTTCCGGCTTCAATATTCCACATGCGGGAGACGTTGTAGGCTTCAACGATTTCCCGTCCCGCTTGCGCCTGCTCGGATGAGTCGTCGAATTCCGCGACCAGGGTTCCGACGATGCTCGGATCTGCCAGATTGAGGATTTGGCCCTCTACCCGCCCGGCACACGAGGCGTCTGTATATTCCAAAGCAGCGGGATCCAGGTCCTTTAAGCGCAGGGACGCATCGGCAAATTCATCATGGTCTCTGAAATGCGCGACAAAGGTTCCTTTTGAAGGCCGCTGTTCAATCAGTTTCAACCGTATTTCGGTTACAATTCCCAGCGTGCCGATACTGCCGACCAACAGGTGGGCCGCCAGCTGCCCCATATCAGTATATCGAGTAAAGGCCTTCAGATTATATCCTCCGGCGATAAACGGTCTGCGCCCAACTATGCCACGGCTGGTCTCATCAGCCAGATATTCCTTCTGAATCCGGCGCAGTCCGCTCGCCAGATGATCGGGCAGACCCCGGGCCGTATCGACAACCTCCCCGCCGGCGGTGATAAATCTGAGAGATGTCACGAATTCATCCAGGGTGCCGTATTTAGCCGTCCGGGGACCGGTGGAGCGGGTACCGACATTTCCACCCAAAGCGCAAATGGCACTGCTTGAAGGAACGGCGGGCAACATCAGCTTTTGCTCGGATATCTGTTTGACAAAATGATCCAGAATCATGCCGGGCTGGACGATGGTTTCTTCGCCGATCGTCATAACCTGGTTGAGATGCTTTTTGAAATTTAAAATTATCCCGGGGCCGATGGAGGCACCGCTCAGATCACTGCCCCCGGAACGGGACACGATACTCAGGCCCTCGTTGCGCGCAAACTGCAGGGTGCTGAGAACATCTTTCTCGTTTTTCGGTTCCACCACCATAGCCGGCATAATCCGGTAGATACTCATGTCACGGCTGAATTTTTCCAGAGTTGCCGTGTCCATGTGCCAATCGCCGCTAATATTCAAATTATCCGGGTTCATATAACCTTCTGCTGAAACGTTAAGAACTGTTGCCGATAACGATAGCTGGGTGACAATATGGCTATAAACGGAAAAGATGTCAAGATCAGTCAATTACTGGATCAAAAGAACAAATTTTAAAATCGCTTGGCTATAACCGATAACTATGCGATAAGATCGTCATGAATGCGCCCTGATAAATGGCCCCTTTAGGACACCTCAATCGAGCGCATTTTAGACGACTCAGGTTAAAGGAGATTAGCTATATGCTTGACTCGATCAAACATTTTTTCAGCAAAGCTACGGTGCAGGGTTCCAAAAATGACCACCGCACGACGGAGCATGATATCCGCGTTGCGACCTGCGCCCTCTTTGTAGAGATGGCGCGCATCGATGAAAAATTTACCCCGGCGGAAGTAGACACGATTCTTTCTATATTGAAAGAAAAATACGGTTTATCCCGGGAACACGCTGAAGCCCTGCTGGCCGATGCCGATAAAGAACTGGCAAATAGCGTCGATCTCTGGCAGTTCGCCAGATTGATCAATGAAAATTATTCAGTCTCTGAAAAAATCGAAATCATCGAAACACTGTGGCAAATGGTCTATGTCGACGGGAAAATGGACCAGTACGAACACCACCTGATGAACAAGCTTAAAAACCTGCTGCGCCTTTCACACGACCAGCTGATAAACACCAAACTCAAGGTACTTCATTCGGGCTGATCGTCGCCAACAATGGGCGAATTTTTAAATATTCTGCCCCTTGCGGTCAGGGATAAACTCCACCCCTGCCTTTTAGGCACCTAGTCCCGCTGAAAGCAGAACTGTGCAATTGGGTGAGTTTACAGGCTGTTTCGTACCAATGCCGCGCCGGCCGCAAGACTGTTTAACTTGCCGAGTGCGATTTTATAGGGAATGGGCGTCATGCCACAGTTCGTGCAGGGGTAAAGTCTTTCCGGGTCCACATATTGCATGGCGGCACGAATGGTGGCCGCCACTTCCTCCGGCGTTTCCACTCTATCCGGCGTCACCGCCACCGCGCCGACCATCACGACTTTGTCCTTCAAAAGACCCATAATCGACAGCGGCACCCGGGATTCGGCGCACTCCAGGGATACCTGGTCGATGCGGCTGGTGTTCAATGCCGGAAAAATTTCCTGGTACTGCCGCCACTCGTCGCCCAGGGTATCTTTCCAGCGCAAATTTTCCTCGATGCCGTAGCCGTAGCATATATGCACGGCGGTTTGGCAGGACAATCCTTCAACCGCGCGATTCAGCGCATCAATCCCCCATTCTTTGACATCATGCATGAAAACATTGAAAGCCGGTTCGTCGAACTGGATCACGTCCACCCCGGCAGCGGCCAATTCGCGGACTTCATCGTTTAATATCGCGGCAAAGGCCATGGCCATATCCGGGCGGCTTTGGTAATAATCGTCAGCAATGGTGTCGCATATTGTCATGGGACCGGGCAGGGTAAACTTCAATTTGCGGGTCGTCCGGGCCCGGATAAAGCGGACTTCATCCAGATGCGCGGATCGCGGCCGTGAAACCGGACCGGTGACGGTCGGCACCTGCACCGTGTAGCGGTTGTCGCGAATCCCCATCATGGTTTTCTTCTCCCAATCGATGCCGCTGATGTGCTCCAGAAATCCGTGGACGAAGTGAATGCGAAATTGTTCGCCGTCGGTGACGATATCGATGCCCGCCGCTTCCTGGTGTTTGAGCCACTCGGCGGCGGCACGCTCCTGGGCTCGTTTAAGCGCCTCGCCTTCAAAACGCCAGGCAGCCCATAATTTTTCAGGTTCGGCCAGCCAATCCGGTTTGGGCAAGCTGCCCGCAATGGTGGTTTCAAGCATATCAATTCTCCTTAGTCTAATTAATCCGCATTCTCTGTAATGTAATCATCTTGACTTTAAAAACCAATTTTTATAATAGTAATTTTGTGGTGAGAAAGTTAGGCAATATCCTGGGTTACGATTATCGAGCAGATATTGGATGATGGTTTTTAGATGCTCGGTTGAAAAAGGATATGATCCTATCTAGTTCAGTATCCAGTATTATCCCCAATGGCTTATGGATGTTCACTGCCGCAATGCTGTCATATTAAGCTCTGCGCCAGAAGCGAATTTAACAAGAAAGGATAACCAATGCGCATCGTAAGATTTATTGATGAAAAGGGTCAGATTCGTTACGGCTGCAATTATGACAACGCCGCCGCCGAGTTGCTGGCAGGGGATTTATTCAGCGGACTTAAAGAAACCGGCGAGTCCTGCGGGGTCAAAAAACTTCTGGCGCCCGTGGCGCCGCCCGCGGTGTTCGGTATCGGTCTAAATTATCATAAGCATGCCGAGGAAACCGGCCTGGAAGCCCCCCGCTATCCGGTACTGTTCATGAAGAATCCGGCTGCGGTAACCAATCCCGGAGATCCGATCCTGCTGCACCCCTCCTGTATGGAGCCGCCGGAGGTGGACTATGAGACTGAACTGGCAGTGGTTATCGGCAAGGCGGCCAAAGACGTATCTGTCGCCGAAGCCTTGGATTATGTGATTGGATACACGGCGGCCAATGATGTTTCCGCCCGCCGCTGGCAGGGGAAACGGGGTGCCGGGCAATGGGTACGGGGGAAAAGTTTTGACACCTTCTGCCCCTTAGGACCTGTGCTGGTGACTGCCGATGAGCTTCAGAATCCTCAGAATTTGCGTCTGAGCTGTGTCCTCAACGGACAGGTTATGCAGGATGCCAACACATCGGATATGATATTCCCGGTTGCCGAACTGATTTCTTATCTTTCAACCGGAGCCACCCTGCTGCCCGGATCAGTAATTCTTACCGGAACGCCCAGCGGTGTGGGGTTCACCCGCAAACCGCCCGTTTTTCTGATGCCCGGCGACACCGTGGAGGTAACCGTTGAAGGCATCGGAACCTTGAGCAATCCTGTTGAACTTCAAAAATAGATCCGCTATCTCTAACAGGCTTTTTCCTGGCGAGTGCCCATAACAGAATTAATAATCCCTTGAACTCGGAGGTGAAATTCGACGGAATTGGTAAATTCCCTCAATACCTCCTGCCAGGTGGACCCGCGATCGACCTTGGCTAACCAGGTGTCAAATTCTTCTCTCGTAGTCAGGGGACGCAGCATGCCATTGTAAAGCTCTTTCAGAAATTCGCGGTCAGATTTGTCTCTCATTTAGAAAACCTCACTTTACCAAAAACCCAGGTAGAAACCGTGATACGAAAGCATGATGCGCTGTGGTTGTTGATATTATCGCGCGTCAGGAAATGGTCAACGCATAAAAAAGCAAAATTATTAGCGATAACATCTGCTCAAATCAGGGCCGTCCGCATCACTTTTGCTGATGATTAAGCTATAGCATGCGGCGAGGGCCGTTTCAAGTAAAAATATCCAAATAAATCAATTAGTTGGTAAATTTTCCTTAATTGCTGATTTTGCTCTATCCGATAAATTGGAAAAATTTGATTAGATTGATTCAGAAAAAAAATTCACCCGGAATAACGCTCGGTCAATTCTTTCTCACCGTCAATTTTTAACTTATCAAGGGCGGCCACCGTATTATCGGGCAGCGGCGCAACTTTATGACCGTCCAGGATCTCTTTTACCTTTGCCTGAACCCGCAGCGCCATATCCTTGGACCCCGCCTTCTGCCAGATTCCATAAGGTTGCCGGCTCATTAAGGTCGGCATCCAGAGCTCATTACGAAAATGGCGAAAGGTGTGTTCTTGCTGCAGAAAGTTTCCACCGGGACCCGCCTTTTGGATTACATCCCGGGCCAGGGTATCGGGATTGACATCGATCCCCCGGATAAAGCGCTTGGCCATTCCCACCACTTCATTGCCCATCACCAGCATTTCAGCCGAACAAATCATCCCGCCGTCCATGTATCCGACGTCATGAATTAAATTTAGGCCGCCAAGGCCCTGGGCCAGTATGGAAAATGCACTTTCAATGCCGGCCTGGGCATCAAGAACCTTGGAATCAGTGGCTCCGGCCAGTCCCCAGGAAGGCAGGCCGAAAGATTGGGCGACTTCGGCCTGGGCGCAGAGGCCCAGACTCATCTCCGGCGCGGCCATGCTGAGAGTCGTGGTCGCCATATCAAAGCCTGCCACATTGGTGCCCAGAAAACACGGCGCGCCGGTTCGGCGCAGTTGCACCAGGGTTAAACTCAACAGGCCTTCTGCGATGGCCAGCGCCAGGGCGCCGGCCAGGGTGACGGGAGCGGTTGCGCCAAGCTGCTGGGAAGGCCCGGGAATCTGGGGCATAAACAAGTCGGCTGCAATAAACATCCGGTCAACCACTTCAGGGGGAAACACCAGCGGTGTGATCGGCTCCGGGTAGACGATTAAAAAAGGATAGGCTCTTAATTCGTCGATTCCGCCGGCGACAGCTGCCGCCATTTCGTAAACCAGTTCGACACCTCTTTTGGAATACCCGATGAACACCAGGGGCTTGGTCGTATTGTTTACTACGGCTTCGAATTCATGCAAATCAGCAGCGAAAGCCGGAACATCCTGACTTGACCCCATGGGCATCACCCAGTCGATATTCGCCAGGGCATCTGCTACCAGTGCCCCCCGTGCGATGTCTTTGACACGCGTCGGGTGTATTTCGCCGGTAAGTGCATCTCTTGTGTTGGGGCTGGCCGTTGAGGTCCCATAGTAGCTTTTGCGCCCTTCCACCTCCAGGGCACGCTGTTTATTTCTATCAAAAATGGTTATGCCTTTGGGCGCTGTCCGGATGCATTCCTGCACCACATATTCGGGAATCTTCACCACCTCATCGTGAACCACGGCGCCGGCCATCTTCAGCATGTCCCGGGCCTCTTGATGCAGAATTTTGGCACCGGTCTTTTCTAAAATGTCAAAGGCTGCGCGCTGAATCTCCCAGATTTGATCATCGCTGAGCACTCGAAAAAACACAGTCCGGTTCTGGCTAAAAGATGACTGGATCATAACGACCTCCTTATTCAAAATTTTAAACCCAATGTCATTTTACAGTTATGCACAAGGGCAGTACCACCGATAGCCCCTTATTTAAACAGCGCTTTGATTTAACAGTGATAATTGTTTTGGTCATTAAATATTGAGATTTAGGATTTGTTTGTACTTTGATGCTTGAGATTTGGCATTTTATTGTTTTCTATAACCAAAGGATTCATGATGTGTATCATTTGCTTTGACGCTTCCTGTCAAGCATCATCCCCCTGCTTGACACTTTAACCTCTTTTGCACTAAGATTTACGATAATGGCCTGTCCTTTAATTTCGAGCTCCCCATCATAAGTGCTTACTTCCTATAAATGAAAGACATGAATAAAACAAAAGATCGGCTGGTTGAAGAAATAACCGATTTGCGTCTAAAAATCAAAGACTACGAAAGTGCCGCATCGAATCGCCCTGCGAATATCCATGAGATGAAGCAAGGTGAATCGTTGTATCGCCTTTTGGTGGAACAGGCCAATGAGGCCGTCATGGTGATTCAAAATGAAAAGATCCGGTATGTCAACAATAAAGCCGCCGAAATCACGGGCTATTCGAAAAAAGAATTAAGCACAAGATCCTTTATCGATTTTATTCATCCGGATGATCGCAAGCTGATCTCAATTGATGATTTTCTTACTAAACGGGGGCAAATAAAACCACAACATCTGACCTGCCGAATTATCGATAGAACGGGTGTTACCAGGTGGGTGGATGCCAAGCTGATGCCCGCCAAATTGGCCGCCCAAAAAGCGGTCATGTGTTTTTTAATTGATATGACCGAGCGTAAAAATGACGAGGAAGCTTTGCGCAACAGCGAAATGAGATATAAACAGCTTGTCAATCGTGCGCATGCCGGCATTTATGAAATCGATCTGACCACCGGTAATTTTATCTACTTCAATGATGCTATCTGCGAGACTCTGGGCTATTCCAGGGAGGAATTCCAAAACTTGAGAATGTGGGATGTGCTCACCGAGGCAAGTCGCCAGAAACAACTCGTGCGGGTCGAAAAAATGCTTAAAGGGGAACCGGTTCCGGCGGAAGCTGAAACCGAAATTATTGACAAAAATGGCAACAAAATCTCCCTTTTGGTCTATACAAACATTGAATATAAAGATGACCTGCCGGTCAGAGCCAATACGGTCGCCCACGATATCACCGAACGCAAGCGCCTGGAAGAAGAGCTCAGCAAAGCCCAGAAGCTTGAATCTTTGGGTGTGCTGGCAGGCGGCATTGGACATGATTTCAATAACCTATTGTCGGGCATTATGGGCAATATTTCTCTGGCGAAACTTGAAGCCGAACGGGGGGAGGACATTATGGAATCCCTGGATGAAGCCCTGCGCGTCTCATCCAAAGCCAGTGCTCTCACCCGGCAATTGTTGGTCTTTTCAAAAGGCGGTGCGCCGGTTAAAAAAGCGGCCTCCATCGCCGAGGTGTTGCGAGATTCCACGGCTTTTACCCTAAGGGGTTCAAAGGTAAAGTGTAAATTCAAGATCGCAGAGGAGCTCTGGCCGGTTAAAGTGGACGTCGGACAATTCAGCCAGGTCATTCAAAATCTGGTTATCAATGCCATGCAGGCCATGTCCGGGGGCGGCGAAATGCGGCTCAAGGCCAAAAATGTCCATTTGCACAAGATATTTGATCTGCCGTTAACCCCCGGTCGCTATGTCGTCATCAAATTTCAGGATCAAGGCAATGGTATCGCACGGGAATATCTGACTAAAATTTTTGACCCATATTTTACTACCAAATCCAAGGGCAGTGGACTGGGTTTAACCATGTCATACATGATCATCAAACGCCATGATGGACACATGACAGTGGAATCCGAAGTTGGCCAGGGGGCGACCTTTAAAATATATCTGCCGGCAACAGCGGAGGTGCCCGAAGAAGCCGGGACTAAAGAGTCACGCCCGGCTAGGGGGGACGGAAAAATTCTTGTTATGGATGATGAAGCATCCCTCAGAAAAGTCGCCGAAAGAATGCTGCTTAAATTGGGCTATGAGGTCCAATGTGTTCACGATGGTGCCGAAGCCATTAAATCTTATGAGCAGGCCCAACAAAGAGGACAGTCCTTTGATGCGGTTATCATGGATTTGACAATACCCGGAGGAATGGGAGGCCAAAAGACGATTGAAAAATTGCTGAAAATCGATTCCAAGGCAGTCGCCGTCGTATCCAGCGGTTATTCCAATGATCCGATCATGTCAAACTATAAAAAGTATGGTTTTCGTGGTGTCGTCACCAAACCATACCGAATTGAAGAGCTCAGTTGGGTTATGCGCGATGTATTAAAAGGTGCCAAAAGATAAAGTCAATGGCCATCCGCCCATTTGATGGCTCAATTTCTCCAGGGGTTTCCGGACACAGGATGATAAAGCCAAAGCCCGTCAGAGATTTATACGTTAAAGCAGCAATCCACTCCCTTTAGCTTGACTGGACGTTTTCCCTATCCCGCATAGCTTGTTGAGCGACCGCAAAATCTTTAATTCAAAATTCTTTTGGGTCTTTCTGGACGGCTTGCCACCCAGCGTATCATTTTCTCCATTCTTGTCAATCCTCTTCGAGTCTTGGGATGGTGAAAAGGAAAGTGGAAAAAATGCACTCGGAAACGCTTTGGATCAAATTGATGGATCGATGAAATGCCCAACCGGTCTAACCCCGCATCCATGCAGATTTCAATCCGGCGGGCGAGATCCGGATCGCTGACCGCTACTTTCTGGATGGCCGATAAAAGATCATTGGCATTTTCGAAAGATCCCAAGACCTGACGTTGGATGAAATGAGTTGACATACCTCGAACTGCACTATCATCATTGAGCATGTCCGGATTGATTCTTGAATCAAATGCCTTCACTGGGAAGAAACGTTTCAGACTGGAGATAAGGGCACCGTGTGTGTCTCCGCAGATAAAAGAATCAGGCTCCCGGAGCATCCCGGTTTTTGTAACAAAAAGCTCTGCTACGATAAAGGCGGCTGCCATGGAAACCATGTCAACAAAGCTTTTTTCCGGATCTTCAAGATGATACCCGTTGCAGGTTATTTTTGCCAGCCGCCCGACCTCAAGGGACGACACATCAGGCAATTGTTCGAAGGCTGTACCGACTTCCAGATATGACAGACTGGGTATTTCATATTTTCTGTTAAAGGGAAATAAGGTCATGGTCGCGATCAACCTGTCGGATCGAAAAACCATAATAACGATATCATTCGGAGTTCGATCGGTAACAAAATCAAGGGCTTTCTGCTGTTCAATATCTGGACAATTTGCAGGACAAAAATGTTTTAAGCGTTCACCTAACGATCGAAATTCTGGTAAAACACCACTGCCAAGCAGCAGCAACGATGCTTCCAAAAAGGGGACAGATATTAGCTTTCGGCGGTAGGTGTCTGAAACTAATTGATTCAGTTCATCCTGTACGTTTTGCGGGATGTTTTTATAAAACGCCACCACAGCAGTAATATCACCAGCGAAGTAACGTTGTTCGGCCCAACGGTAGTCGTTGCGATAAGCAAAAGGAAGGGACGGAGGATTTCTGCGACTGGGTACTTCTGGAAAAAGTTGGCCATCGACAAAAGCGTTCATCGAAATAGTATTACCCGCGGTGGCAATACGCTGTGAGGCCAACATGAAAGGTTTCTCCTTAAAATCACATAATTGGATTTGCTGCTCCCTGATACGACCATCAGTTTCAGCAACAATTATGCCATACGGCAATTCTTGCCGCTGGTTGCCCCTCTGCTTGACTATAGTTGCCCGCAGTTACCGGGCTATAGCTCTGTGGTATGCCCCTTTCATTTAAATTTTATGGAAATCCACCTTATCGTTATACTTCGGCCGATATGAAAAAAACTTGACTCTTTTTTGTCAATAAATTGGCTAACATATTGTTTTTTCGGAAAGCTGCTTTTTGGGGAAATTGTAAACCAGGTTGTCACTCGAATGACAAACTAATTTGCGGTTGCGAAGTCCCAAAAACAAAGGCTTTCATTGCCGCCGCCAACACGAACGTCAACCAGGTATGCAATTTCCATATCCGAAATCTATCGCGCCCCGCACTGCATTCCGGCTGTTACAATAAGTATACTATTAAATTTCAAGTAGTTGCGTATTAATTTGTTAAATCGTTTAGGTTGACAATAATTTGGCATACGGATTGCGAAGGAAAGAGTCAGTTACGCAGTAACGACCCTCATAACGGGTCGCTTGAATTTTCAACCGTCGGACGAAAAAGAAGCCAACAAGCTAAAAAACTTCATCGCTGCTATTCCTGATCGACAAGTGGATATAGGCACCATTTGAAAACACCCTTAACCCGGGAGGTGAGAAATGAAGTTAAATGCTCTGAATCGGTCATTTTCAAATATCGTGCAGAATCAAAAGGCGGGTTGGCACTGGCGTGCCGGCGACCACCAATGGCTGAACCAATCTAACGTGGAAAGGCGGCATGTGCAGCTCTCAGCTGATCAAAAACGCCGGGGCCAGGGGGATGAACGTCCGGAACTTTGTGTCGAGAATATCGAAGTGTCCGGCGACGGAAAATATATGTACTGCAAAGGATGTGTGCGCAGTCAAGGGGTTAGGTCAAAATCCAATGTGGTCGTCGCCGTGGAATGGCTCGACAAAGATCATCAGGCATTAAACACGGACTGGAAGCGAATCGAGATGCATCTGAATGGCAAAATCGAGCCGCTGTTGCCAAATACCATGCGACCCTTTATCGTCAAAGCGCCACTGGATCAGCGTGTAAAATGGGTCAAAGCCTACGCCTTTTCAGGGAATAATTGAGAGGGCCATCCACATAACAATTGTATTCAGGGGGCTCCAATAAGGGGGCTCGATCGTTTATCCATGGTGAATCAGGCTGCGACAGCTTGTAAAGTTGATTGAGTTGATAGGTTAAGTTAAATAGATTAAATCCATTATACCAACTCACCAAGTCAACCAATCAACTATTCAACTATAAGCCGGTTCATGGCCTCTGCCGGCACAGCAGCAGATTAACAGCTTTCATACTCATGACCACTTCTCGCTTCTGATTTAACATTTCGATAAATGAATGTAGAATGCCGCGGTCCGGTTTGGACCGCGAGCGTTTGGTCTCCGAGACAGTTACCCGCAGTGAAAGCCTGTCTCCGGGACGCACCGGCATCGTCCAGCGCAATTCGTCCACACCGGGCGACCCGAGGCTGGCAACTCTGGAGAGATAGTGGTCGACAAACAACCGCATCATCAAGCCGGCCGTGTGCCATCCGCTGGCGATTAGGCCGCCGTAAACGGTCATTTTTGCGCCTTGCGGATCCGTATGGAATACCTGCGGATCAAATTGCCGGCCGAACTCAACAATATCATCTTCCCCGATTGTAATGGGGCCAAACTCGTAAATCATACCGGGCTCATAATCCTCAAAGTAGCGATCTTCGACCGGGACGGTAAAAGTTGAACGACACATAATTTTCCATTTCCGTGAACTTGCGAAACGCAGGGATTCTTTTAGGCTGCCGAGTTATGACAAAAGAAGACTGATGTGTCAACCGCAAGGTAGGATGGAACGAATTGCGATGGGCTCATTCAGACTAATCTGATTTTTCAGCTTCTATTACCTGTTTCACAGCCTCATCCGTCGCTTGGACTTCCCCTCCGTAAGTCGGCACCGCATTGATTTCCAGCCAGGGAATAGAAACGTATCCAAAATAGTTGGCAAAAAATGCGGCAACCAGGAGGCAGGCTGCTAAAAAAAATATTTTCAGTATTTGATGCATTTTGTCTCACCTTAATCCTTATGAAAGGTACTCATATTGATTATCGGTATATTGTCTCCCCGACTTAAGTTTTTTAACGAATTTAATTACTTGAGAATAATCAATAAACGGATCAGGAATACATGCTGTTTTTTGATTTTCCAGGCAAACTATGATAATTTATTAATAATTCTAATCAATTAATCAAATTGAGCGGATCCGTTTCGCATTGGCTCTCTATCAACATGAAGATTAAAGAACCCGACCTTCTGGAACTCAGCAACTGGTTTGAAATGGCCTTATGCCAATCAAGCCGGCTGGAGAGAAAAGACAAAATGCGGATGAGAAAGAAGATACGAGATGAGCTCTATCTTCTCTTATCCTGGGAGAAACCAACGGCCGATGTAATATTTAATCGCTGGGAAGAGCGGTTGGACAAGGTGTTTAAGGTCATGCCGGCCAATCTGAGAGATGATCTTTTTAGACTTTTGAGAAAAAAACTGACAGTCCCAAAAACTTAATTTTACCAATATGTTTGGCCGGGCATATTGCATCTGATTCAAGCAGGTTGGGGACCATAAAGGTATCTGATGGCGGGCAGCGTATTTCGCCGGGTGATCCATACCGCCGATTGGGCCGTAATGGTCGTTTGTTAAGAAAGCGGTCGTTAATTAAAGATGCATCACCTTCCATTCCCGGATGGCGTTGTTTAAGCTGATGATCAGGTTTTCAATCTCTTCAATGGTGTTTAAGGCCGCTATCTTTAAATTGACCCGCAGCTCATTTTCATAATGCCTTTTTTGGCGATCCAACTCCTCCATGACCTGATCACGGTTCCAGGTGGGGTGGGAGCGTTTAATCTTTTGGGTGATGAGGTATTCATCAAATGCGTGTTCAAAGTTTTGTTCCAGAAAAAATTTCATCTCCTCCAGGGAAGGAATTTCATAGGTACCGGCCAATATCCGGTTCAGTGATTCTTTCACAATCTGTCGGGCACAACTTTTAATATCGGTAGAATACATACTCGATTCGGACCTTAGTTTCGGAGCAATACTATTTGCTAATTTGGTGGTTATCTGCCTCACATGGATCTGAAACCCTCGCAATTAGGTCCCCTGCGGTTAAATCGGGTTTAAATCACCGTGATTGGCTTCGCCGCCGGAGGTGGATGCGGGATATGCTATGATAAGACGTTGAAGTTGAAATTGCAATCCTTCAACAAAAAAATATCATGCTGATAATAAAGGAAATTTTACAAAGGGTCAACTCGTTGTTTAGGGTTAATATCAAAAAAAAGTAAAAATGCGGAACCGGCGTTTTAAACCCGGTGCTTGACTTGGACGGACGAGTGCCAATATTAAGATTGACTTTTTAGATCTGAAAAGTCAGCTGAACAAACTGAAAAATGAATAAGTTAAGAGGAGGTTTTTCCATGGAAAATATATTGGACCGAGATCGCACGGGTAACTGCGAAGGTGAGTGCCTAGACCGTGTTCGCGAAGGTGAAGAAGAGCGCCAGGCGAAGATCAACGATGATTCTTTTGAATCACCCGATTCTTTTCCGAAAACACCATGGGCGCGTTCAAGGAGAGAGCAGCCCGGTGTATATGGCGGGCATGTCTAACGAGATCTGAACAAATTGCAACCGAGTGAATGATGATCCATCTGCTCGAGAATTTTAAACTCCGGGGGGGTACAAATACCCCCCTTTTTTATTTGACACTAATGATCGATCTCCGTATATTCCCCCCCAATATGAGCATACGGGTTTTTAGCTTGCAATGAGATATACATCTTCGCATACGAC
>Ga0210123_1000556_pt1 | contig 22876 bp, 19 predicted proteins | sample Muzzi_PWB_D2_FD_185535 | JGI IMG/M metagenome (GOLD analysis project Ga0210123, IMG submission 185535) | Wetland microbial communities from San Francisco Bay, California, USA, that impact long-term carbon sequestration - Muzzi_PWB_D2 (SPAdes) | ecosystem: Environmental > Aquatic > Marine >... | reverse complement strand
GCGGACGGCGCCCTCATCGCCTTCATCCGGTACGACGAGGGGGCGAGCACCTGGCAGGCGTACCGGGTGTCCACCGACGAGGGGGCCACCTGGGGCTCCCTGGTGGACCTGCGCGACTTCTGGGGGCAGAAGGCCGGCGGGCTGCGGGTCAACCAGGTGGGGGCGAACGGCGAATACCTCATCCTGACGGGCTACGCAGAGCCGGTCGGCGCGACGGAGCAGCCCAACTGGCTGGCGCAGATCGACCCCAACTACCCGGAGATCATCCTTGGCGAGCACCGGTCGTACTTCACCCAGTACGGCGCCGAGCCCGGCAACGGGGACAGCGCGCCCGGGGGCTCCGACCCGGGGACCGGGCGCTTCTACCTGTACGTGCTGGTGAACGCGGGGCCGGCGTCGTTCTATCGGGTCCTGGCGCCGCTCAGGCTGCCGGTCTCCACCCTGTCGGTCACCAAGGGGACGCAGTACGCCGTCGACGCGGCGGTCCCGGTGGACGTGCAGAAGGGGGCGGGGTACGCCATACGGATCTCCGGGGCGCTGGCCCGGGGGGCGGCCTACGCGGTGACGGCGCCGGTCGCCCCGGGCCTGGCGGCGCGGTACGCGGTGCCGGCGCCGGTGGGGGCGGCGCGCGGGGCGGCATACCGGGTGGTGACGGCGCCGGGGGCCCTCTCCCGCGCCGCGGGGTACGCCGTGAGCCCCGCCCGGGGCCTCCAGACCGGGGCCGCGTACGCCGTGCGGGCGACGGCCGCGGCGCAGCACCCGGCCGTGTACCAGGTGGCGGGCCAGGGGGCGCCGGTGGGCGTGGCCCGGGCGGCCGGCTACCGGGTGCGGACGGCCGGGGCGGCGGCTTTGGGGGCCGGGTACCGGGTGGCCGCCCCGAAGGGGATCGCCCGGGGCGCGGCCTACGGGGTGCGGCCCGGGCCGGTGGCGCTGGGGGCCCGCTACGCCGTGCCCACCCCGGTGGGCCAAGCCCGGGCGGCCGTCTACCGGGTCGCCGGGCAGGAGGCGGCCCGCATCACCCTGGGGGTCGGTCCGGAGCCCGACACCCTGGCCGTCGGGCCCGCGCCCGAAACCCTGTTGGCGGGGCCCGAGCCCCACACCCTCACCGTGAGCTGAAGGAGCAGGCCATGTCCCGAACCGTCATCGCCAGCCGCAGCGGGCCGACCCGGTTTCCCGGGGCCAAGGACCCGGGCGACAAGCTGCTCTACCGGGTGGACTGGACCCACCTGCTGGCGCCCCTGGGGGACACCATCGCGACCTCCACGTGGGACGCCGGGGGGCTGACCGCCTCGGGCGACCAGTTGGAGGCGGGCGCCACGTCGGCGACCGTATGGCTGGAGGGCGGCGCCCCCGGGCGGCGCTACACCGTCTCGAACCGCATCACCACGGCCGCGGGGCGCGTGGTGGAGCGGAGCTTTCAGCTGGAGGTGGACGAGCGATGACCACCAAGGCGCACGGGGCCCCGAAGTTCAAGGCCTGGGACCGGTCCGGCAACCCGCTGGCCGGCGGCAAGGCGTTCTTCTACGAGGCCGGCACGACCACCCTCAAGGCCACCTACGCCGACGCCAACGGGGCGGCGGCCAACACCAATCCCGTGGTCCTGGACGCCGCGGGAGAGGCCACGGTGTTCTTCGGCGCCGGGCGCTACACCGTCCGGGTGGAGGACAGCGCCGGGGTGCTCCAGTGGGAGGTGGACGGCTTCGACCCCCAGGTGATCGACGTGCCGGGCCCCTCGGTCAATCTGGTGGACAACGGCTCCTTCGAGCTGGACACGGACGCCGACGGGGTGCCGGACGGGTGGGTCCTGACGGCCTACCCGGGCGGCACGGCCGACACCGAGCGCTACCACGCCGACACCAACCCGGCGCCGGACGTGGACCACGGCGAGGCGGCCCTGCGCTTCGTGAGCCCCGGGGGCGCCGGGGGGGGCGGCGGCTACGCCGACCAGGCCGAGCCGTTCGAGGTGGCCGAGGGCGAGGACCTGGACGTGGCCCTCCGCCTGAAGGCCACCGACGCGGCCCTGCACAACAAGGTGGACGTGCGCTGGTTCGACGCGGCCGGTGCCGCCTTGGGGACCCAGCAGACCACCGTGTACGACGAGGCGGCCGCGGGCCCCACCGCCTGGGCCGAGGTGCGCGCCCGGATCACGCCGCCCGCCGGGGCGCGCCTCGCCAAGGTCCGGCTGTACGGGGGCGTGAACGACACGGTGACGGCCGGGACCACCCGCTTCGACCACGTGCGGGTCCGGCCGGTGCAGCCGCAGTACCTGCGCAGCGACGGGGACGACCAGACGGCCGGGAGCCTCACCGCGCAGGGGGGCGCCCTGGCGTCGGAAGGCACCATCGCCTACCTCAAGCTGCGTGAGACGGACGGGCCGGCGGACGAGCAGCGCTGGGCCTTCATGGCGAGCGCGGGGAACCTGTACCTGCTGGCGGTCCGGGACGACGAGGCCGCCGACCAGACCGTGATGTCCGTCGCCCGGACCGGCACGACCATCGACCAGGTCGACTTCCCGGCCCCGTCGGCCACGGTGCGCGTGAACGGCAACCGGGTGCTGACGGTGGCCGACGAGGGGGCCGGGGGCGGCCTCGACGCCGACACGGTGGACGGGATCGAGGCGGCGCAGCTGGTGCGGGCGGACGCGGCCGACCAGGTGGACGGGGTGCTCACCTTCAGCCAGGACCTCCGGCTGAACAACGGCGTGTCCCTGATCAGCAAGAGCACCGCCGGGACGCCGGTGGGGATCGTGCAGGTGAACGGCGTGAACCAGGCGGTGTTCGGCAACGCCGTGCTGCCCACGGAGCTCAAGAGCAGCGGCAGCCTGACCCACAACGGCCAGGCCGTCTGGCACGCGGGCAACGACGGCCCCGCCAGCGGTCTCGACGCCGACACGGTGGACGGCCTGCACGCCGCCGACCTGGCCCCGGCCGGGCACTCCCACGTGGCCGCCGAGGGCACGGCCGTGAACCCGTCGGACGTGGTCCTGGACGCCGTGGGGGGCGTGGTGACGAGCGTGAGCCTGGGGACGCTCCAGGCGGGGCAGCGCCTGCTGGTCACGGGGCGCCTGACGATGACCAAGGGGGCCGTGGCCGGGCTCGGCACCATCGCCCTGTCCCAGACCGCGGGCACGGCGGCGGTGGCGGACCTCACGGGCCTGAACTTCGCCCACGCCTACTCCAACATGCCGGCGAGCGCCGACCACCGCTTCTACCTGACGGCGGTGTTCAAGGTGACGACGCCGGGCACCCTCACCCTGAGCGTGTCGGGCGCCTCGGTCGGCAGCGACAGCACCGTGTACGCGGGCGAGGGGCTGGTGGGCGCCACGGTGCTCAACCTGTGACGGCGGGGGAAAGGGAGCCATGAACATTGCCTTCGTGGGACCGGCCTACACCGGCCGCTCCAGCAACCTGAACGCCCAGACCTGCGTGAACCTCTACCCGGTGCCCGGCGGACCGGACGGCAAGCAGCCGGCGGCCCTGTACCGCACGCCCGGCCTGAAGCCGTTCTGCGACCTGGGCACCACCGCCGTGCGGGGAATGCACGGGTTCGGGGGACGGCTGTTCGCGGTGAGCGGCGACACCCTCTACGAGGTGGACGCGGCCGGGACCGTCACGCAGCGGGGCACGGTCGGCACCAGCTCGGGGCGGGTGGCCTTCGCCGACAACGGGCAGGTGATGGCGCTGGTGGACGGCACCGACGGCTGGCTGTGGGACGGGGGGGCGCTGTCCCGGATCACCGACCCGGACTTTCCGGCCGCCACCCGGATCGCGTTCCTGGGGGGCCACTTCGTGTTCGACGACCCGGGCTCGGCGGGGCGGTTCATGGTCTCGGGGCTCTACGCCACCGACCCGGCGGACTTCGTGAACGCCCTGGATTACGCCACCGCCGAGGCCGACCCGGACGGCCTGGTGGCGATCCACGCGGTGGAGGGGCACCTGTGGCTGCTGGGGGAGAACACCACCGAGGCGTGGTACGCCACCGGCGACCCCTTCCCCTTCGCCCCCGTGGGCGGGGCCCGCCTGGAGCGGGGCTGCGCCGCGCCCTGGTCGGTGGCGCGGGCGGGGGGCTCGCTGCTGTGGCTGGCGCGGGACCTCCAGGGGCGGGCGCAGGTGGTGCGCTCGTCGGGCTTCGCGGTGGAGCCGGTCTCCACCCCGGCCCTGGAGCACGCCATCGCCACCTACCCCACCCTGGCCGACGCCAGCGCCTATGCCTATCACCAGGAGGGCCACACCTTCTACGTGCTCACCTTCCCCTCGGGCGGGGCCACGTGGGGCTACGACCTGACGACCGGCATGTGGCACCGGCGCGGGGGCTGGGACGGGGCGGGCTGGACCCGCCACCGGGGGGAGACCCACGCCGCCTTCGCGGGGCGGCCCCGGGTGGGGGACTGGCAGACGGGGCGGGTGTACACGCTGGACCCCGGCACGTTCACCGACGACGGCGACCCGATCCGCTGCGAGCGCACGGCCCCGGCGGTGTGGGCCGACCATCGGCGGGTGTTCTTCCACGCCCTCGCCCTGGACATGGAGACCGGCGTGGGAGACCCGGCCACCCCGGCCCCCACGGTGCGGCTGGACTGGTCCGACGACGGCGGCCACACCTGGAGCGCCGACCGGGCCGGCGCCCTGGACGGCGGGCTCGGGGCCACCGGGGAGTACGGCCGCCGGGTCGTGTTCCGGCGCCTGGGGGCGTCGCGCCAGCGGTACTTCCGGGTGGTGGTGACGGACCCGGTGGAGGTGGCGATCCTGGGGGCGGGCCTCGAGGCCACGGTGGGGGCGTCGTGAGCGACCGGATCGAGACCCTCTCGGGCCCGCCCCAGCCGGGGGCGCCGCCGGCGGCGCTGTTCCGCTGGCTGACGGAGCTGCGGGCGGCCCTCGCCCTGCCCGCGGCCCGGACCCCGGTTCTGGAGAACGGCTGGCAGGACGCCGGGGCCCCCTACGCCCCGGCGGCGTTCTGGAAACGGCAGGGGGTGGTGCGGCTGGCGGGGGCGGTGCAGGGCGGGGCCCTGGACACCACCGCCCTCACCCTGCCGACGGGCTTCCGGCCGGCGGCGGCGGCGCGGTTCGCGGTGGACGCCGAGGGCGCCCACGGGGCCGTGGAGGTGACGGCGGACGGGCGGCTGACCCCGGTGGCCGGGGCGGGCGCCCGCCTGTCGCTGGAAGGGATCACGTTCCGGGCAGGAGGGTAATCACGATGGATTTCTTGAGCGACTTGATCCGCAACCCCCTGGGGGCCCTGACCGGGGCCACCGCGGCGAACCGCCAGGCCAACCGCGCCGGCCGCCAGGCCAACACCCTGCTGGCCGACAGCCAGGCGGCGGCGGGGGCCAACCTGGCGCCCTACGCGGACGCGGGGCGGGGCATCCTGGCCCGGCTGCTGGCGGCGGCCGGGGGCGGCGCCCTGGCGCCGGGCTATGCGGGCGGCTTCGACCCGTCCGCGTTCGCCTTCCGGCCCGCGGGGCTGACCCCCCTGCCCGGGGCGGACGTGACGGCGCCCCTGCCGGACGCGGGGTTCACGGCGCCGGTGGCCCCGTTCGCGTCCACCACGTTCGACCTCACCGCCGACCCGGGCTACCGCTTCCGGCTGAACCAGGGCCTGGACGCCGTGCAGCGCAGCGCCGCCGCCGGGGGCAAGCTGCTTTCGGGGCAGACCCTCAAGGCCCTGAACGACTACGCCTCGGGGACGGCGGCGCAAGGCTACCAGGACGCCTACAACCGGGCCCTGGGGGAGAACCGGCTGGCCTACGACCGGGCCCTGGGAGAGAACCGCCAGGCGTTCGACCGGGGCCTGGCCCTGTCGGACCGCGCTTACGGCCGGGGCGCCGACACGTTCAACCGCGCCCTCACCCTCAACGACCTGCTGTACGGCCGCCAGCTGGGCCAGAACCAGCTCGCCTACGACCGCGCGCTCACCCAGGACCAGCGGGCCCAGGACCGCTTCTACCGGAACGACGCCAACCGCTACGGGCGCCTGAGCGACCTGCTGGGCCTCGGGTACGGCGCGGCCGGCGACCTGGCGGGGCTGGCCTCGGGCACCGGCATCCGGCAGGCGGGCAACACGGCGGACGCCGGGCAGTTCGCGGGGCGCACCACCTTCGGCGGCTTCGGCCGGGTGTGGAACCAGGGCCCCGGCATCCTGGCCGCGCTGATGGGCGGCTAACCCGAGCCGCCCGCGCGCTTCCCGCCCCCCGCCGCCCGCCCGGGCGCAACGCCCGCCTGACGGGACCGGCGCCGGTCCCCGAGCCCGGCGGGGGGCGGGACACCGGGGCCGCAACGCGAACGGGCCGCCCGTGGGGGCGGCCCGAATGGAAGGAGGGACCCCGGTGCATCCGGCGAGGGTGTCGGCTCTTTAACGCAAACCGACCGGACCTACACACGACAGGCCTACACACCGTTTTCGTCCTGCCGCGGTTGCGGGGTCGTAATGACTCGAAGCTAGCCGGGACCGGCAAATCGGTCAAGCCGCCGGGCGGCGGCGGCGCGGGAATCCCCCCATCGGGGGGTCAGGCGGGGCGCACGGTGACGCGCAGGGTCCCGTCCGCCCCGGGCTCCAGGGCCACGGGGGCGCCGGTCACCCGCTCGATCACGGCGGCGTTGGTGCGGAGGTGGCGGGAGGGGGGCGCCCGGGTCACGAACGTCCCCCCCGCCCCCGCCGCCAGGGGCACCAGGAGCTGGTCGGCCAGGTGCGCGCCGACGGGGGCGGCGCAGTCCAGGTAGCGCCGCGCCTCGCCCGCCGCCCCGGCCGCCACGTCCTCGGCCCGCACGCCGCGCCGCCCGAAGCCGGTGCAGACCTCGGCGGCGAGGGCCGAGGCCACCGTCACCCACACCGCGTTGCCGGGCCCGGTGCCGGGCGGGGCCTCCTCCAGGGTCAGGGCCTCGGGCGGCAGCCGTAAGGCGTCGGCGACGGCGCGCAGCTCCCGCTCGCCGATGTGGCGCGGCAGGTCCGCCACCAGGGCGGTGGCGGTGACGGCCTCCAGCGGGCCGCGCTGCTCCAGGGTGAAGGGGGCCAGGTGGGGCACCGGGGTGATTCCCGCGGACAGGCGGCCGCCGCCCCGGGGATAGAAGCCGGGGCGCTCCAGGCGCGGGACCAGGGCCGGGCCCAGGCGCGCCACCAGGGGCAGGAAGACCCCGGCCAGGAAGGGATAGGGTGGCGCGTTGTGGTTGTGGGTGCCGCCCGTGACGGCCACCTCGGACGGACCGGCGGCGGTCAGCAGGGCCGGCAGCACGGTCTGGAGCACCAGGACGGCGGAGCCCGCCGAGCCCACGTCGAAGTCGTAGCGTCCCGGTCGCACCGGGCCGGGGACGAAGGTGAGGCGCGTGGAGCCGATCTCCGCCCCCTCCACCCGGGCCCCGCCCACCGCCCGCGCCGCCTGCACCGCCGCCAGGTGCTGGCGCGCCAGGCCGGGGCGGGGGCGCCCCGCGCGGACGCGCTCGATGCGCACCGGCTTGCCCCGGCACAGGGCCAGGGCCAGGGCCGTGCGCAGGATCTGCCCGCCCCCCTCGCCCAAGGCCCCGTCGATGGTGTGCATCGTGCCCCTCCCCGCCGCTCCGCCCCGGGGATGGTACCGGGCCGGCGGGGGGCGATGACAACCGGGGCCCCGCCGTCCCCTCTTGATCCCCGGCCCCGGGCGGGAGTAGCGTTGGCGCCGTGCGGCGCGTGGACGGGTCATCGAAGGGTGCGGGAGAGCGGCACGGGCGTCGGTTGCCCGGGACGCGGCGGAGCGCCCTGTCGCGCTGGGGCCTGGCGGCGGCCGGCGCCGGGCTGCTGGTGGCGCTGTGCGGCGCGGGCCAGGTGCCGGGGCGGGCCCAGGGACCGGCGCCGGGGTCGGACGCGGGAGCGGCCCGGAACGCGGCCCGGATTCAGGCCATCAACGCCGAGGCCCTGGCCACGCTGGACCAGATCCGGCGCGCCTATCCCATCGACTTCGGCGAGGAGCCGGCCATCCACAAGGCGGTGCGCAACCACCTGCTGGCCGGCGGCGACCCCGGCGAGGTGCGCCACCTGGTCAAGATCGCCATCATCCAGGGCTGTCGCCACGCGTGCATGACGGCGGCCACCACGGCTTTCACCGAGCTGAACGCCGCCGGGGTGGCGCCGGCGGTGATCCGGCGCACCCTGGAGGACGCCATGAAGGAGGCCCGCCACCAGATGCCCCGCGAGTACACCTACGAGATGCTGGCGGCCCGCCTCACCCGGATCGTGGACGCCGCCGAGCCCCCCGCACCCACCCCCTGACGCCGCCGCAAGCCGTGCGCCCCACCCTCCGCCACGCCGCCGCCCTCCTGGCCACGGCCCTCGCCCTCGGGGCGGGCCCGGCCGCCGCCCAGGGCCCGGCCGGGGACGACCCGGCCGCCGCGCTGGTGTCCCGCCTGGCGGCGGATTTCGGGCTGGACGGGGGCGAGAGCGACGCCCTCCTCAAGCCGGTGCGGGCCCACCTGGCCCAGGGGGGGCGGGAGCAGACCCTCCGGGCGCTGCTGGGCGCTGCGGTCGAGGCGGGGTGCCGCGACACCTGCCCGGCGGCCGCGGTGAAGGCCATGAACCGGGCGCGGGCGGCGGGGATGCCGTTCATGGACGCCCTCCGGCTGGTGCGCGCCGACCTGGCGGGGGCCCTCGCGGCCGGCGGCCCGGAGGGCGGCCCCCCGAGCACCGCCGAGCTGGCGGAGGCGGTGCGGGCCCGCATGGACGCCCGCCTGGGGTCGTGGCACCCCCCCGCGGACACCGTGGCCCCGGCCGCCGCGCCCCCGCAGCCGCCCGCGTCCCAGTGGCCGCCCAAGCGGCCCCGCCTGCCGTAAGCCACCGCGCCCCCGCCCCGGCCGCACCGCCCCGGATCCCCTGGCAACCGGTCCGGCCCCGTGCTAGCGTAGACCCATCGACCATTGCTCCCTTGGGCGGGTGAACACGCGTGAGGAGAGTGACCCCATGAGACCCACACACAGGCTGTTCGTGGCCGCCGTCGTGGCGCTGCCGTTCCTGGCCTTCGGGCCGCCGGTCCAGGCCGAGGACCAGGACCGGGACCGGGACCGGGACCGGATGATGGACCCGGCCGGGGACCAGGACCGCGACCGGGACCGGGACGCCGACCGCCTGCTGGACCGGCTCCGCACCGAGCTGCGCCTGACCGACGCCGAGACCGAGGGGCTGCGGACCCACTTGCGCACCCACCTGCGCCAGGGGGGCGGCGAGGAGGGCATCCGCGCGATGCTGCGGGTGGCCGCCGACGACGGCTGCCGGGGCGCCTGCTTGGAGGAGACGGTGCGCTCCGTGAACCGCGTCATGGCCAGTGGCGGGACCGCGGCGCAGGCCCGCGACATGGTCCGCAACGAGGTCCGCCTCACCTCCGGCGAGAGCCGCGCCGAGGGCCGCGCCCAAATGCTGCGGGAGCGGGTGGACGCCCGCATCCGCGAGCGGGAGCCGATGATGGAGCCCCCGGAGCGCGACATGGAGCGCGGCATGGAAGGCGAGATGGGAGGCGGCATGGGGGGCGGCCGGCGCTGACCCGGCCCCGGTAAAGCCGGGGCCTCTCCCCGCCGACAAGGACACAGGGTGCGTGCCGGCCCGAGCGGCCGGCGTGCGCCCCTTTCCTTGCGGACGGGGAGCCATGAACGGACTCGTGGGATTCGCGGTGGGGGCGCTCGCCGCCGGGGCGCTGCTCCTCGGCGGCCTCGTCCTGCTGCGGTCGCGCGGCCGGGGCGAGCCGGACGCCGCGCCGGCGGACCGCGCCGAGCCGCCGGAGGACACGGTGTCCCTGTCCGACGCGGGCCGCGAGCGCAGCGCCGCCTACGCCCCGCCGCCCCCCGACCCGGCCAACGTCCGCCGCGCCGCCGACCTGGGCATCCCGCCCGAGGTGGCCCAGGCCCTGTGGCTGGCGGTGATCGACCGGCCCCTGCCGGAGGACCTGCGCGGGGCCTGCATGGAGGCCCTGGCGCACGACTACCGCAACGTGGCGGCCGCGCTGGCGGCGGGCCCGTCCCGCGCCGAGGCGGCCGACGCCTACGCCGCGGCCCTCACCCGCCTGGACGGGGGTGACCTCGCGGGGGTGTACGAGGCCCTGGGGGACGCCGTGCGGGCCGCCCAGGCGGCCGCCGCCGCGGGCGGCCCCCACGCCGACGCCCTGCACCTGGCGGCCGCCTCGGCCAAGGCCCTCGCCGGGGACGTGAAGCGCCTGGCCCTGCACCACGCCGAGGCCGCCGCCGACTACCTGGAGGCCGTGGCCCTGGTGCCCGACAGCGCCGCCGCCGTGCGGGCCGACTACCTGAACCTGTGGGGCATCGCCTCCCTCGACGCGGGCAACCCCGCCAGCGCCGAGGACGCCTTCAGCCGGGCCGTGAACCTGCGCCGCAAGGTGCAGGGCCCGGACCACCCGGACCTGGCCGGGGCCCTGAACAACCTGGGGGAGTTCTACCTGCGGGTGGGGCGCCACCACGCCGCCGAGCCCCTGTTCCGCAAGGCCCTGGGCATCCGCGAGAGACACTGCGGGCCGGACCACCCGGACCTGTCCGTCCCCATGCGCAACCTGGCCGACCTCTACGCCGAGCGGGGCCAGCTCTACCGCGCCGAGCCCTACCTGCACCGCCTGCTGGGCATCCTCGAGCACACCCACGGGGTGGACGCCTTCGAGACCCTGCCCCTGCTGGACCGCCTGTCGGCCCTCTACGCCGACAACGGCCGCGCCGACGAGGCCGAGACCCCCTTAAAGCGCGCCCTCACGGTGCGCGAGGCGCGCCTGGGGCCGCACCACCCCGAGACCGCCGCCACCCGCGTGACCCTGGGCCGGCTGATGGAGCGCCTGGAGCGGGAGGTGGACGCCGAGCTGGCCTTCGCCAAGGCCCTGGAGGGGCAGGAGAAGTCCCTGGGCCCGCGCCACCCCGCGGTGGGGCACACCCTGGTGCGGCTCGCCGCCAACCTCATCCGGCAGGCCCGCAACGGCGAGGCCGAGCCGCTGCTGCAACGGGCCCTGGAGATCCTGGAGACCCCCCACGGCCCGCCCCTGGCCGCCGCCGGCGAGGCCCTGGCGCTGCTGGCCGAGATGCACCGCCGCCAGGGCCGCCTGGCGGACGCCGGGCCCCTGTTCCGCCGCGCCGTCAAGGTCCTGGAGCGGGCCGAGGGCCACCACGGCGGGCCGCTGCTGGCCTCGGCCCTGGACGGCTATGCCCAGCTCTTCGCCGACATGCGCCGGGAGGGCGAGGCCCAGCGCCTCGCCGCCCGCGCCCAGGAGATCCGCGACAAGCTCGCCGCCGAGCCGGTCCGCGTCTGACCCGCGTCCCGCCCCGCCTCAGGGGCCGTACAGCCGCAGATAGGCCGAGTTGGCCCGCAGCCAATCCACCAGCGCGTCGTGGGGCACACGGCGGTGGGTGTGGATGCGCACCGCCCGCAGGCCCATCGGGCCCTCGGCGCGGTCCCGGGCGACGCCCACCGCGCGGACGACCGGCTCGTAGGCGCCCACCAGGCGGCGGCCCGTCTCGGCGGAGACGCCCAGGACGCGGGCGACCTGGCCGGTGGTATAGGCGGCGGCGGGCTCCAGGCCGGCGCGCCGCAATCGCCTGCGTAGCCTGATCTCCGTACCCATCGCCTTTCCCCCATGCCGGCCGCGGTCGATCGAAGGCGGCCGGGCAACCGATCGAACCGTTGACGCGGTGGCATCTCCAGGTTCCAGTATTTTCCCCCCCCACGACGCGCACCGACAGGCGGTTTTTCCCCCGGAACCAGGGATCTCCCCTATGCGGCCCCGGACCGGCGGCGATGCGGGCCGCGGGGTGGCGGGCGGGGCGGTCAGGGGTCGTCCGGCCCGTTCAGGCGGGCGTAGGCCGAATTGTCGCGCAGCCAGTCCCGCAGCACGTCGTGCGGGATGCGGCGGTGGCTCTGGATGCGGATGGCGCGCAGGCCGGAAGGACCCCTTTGAGGGTCCTGCGGCGTGGTTGCGCCGACCGCGGGCGGCTCGTAGGCATCCACCAGGCGGCGGACCGTCTCGGCGGAGACGCCCAGGACGCGGGCGACCTGGCCGGTGGTGTAGGTGGTGGCGGGGGCGATGCCCGCGCGCGCGAGGCTCTTCTGCAAGAGCTTGTCGGGTTCCATGGCAACCGTTTCCCCCATGCGCCGGGCGGCGCGATACGCGCCCGGCAAAGATCCCATGCCATCGAAAGCGCCTGCGGCAGCCGGGGGAGGGCGCGGGCGGCTGCCGGACGGCCGGGTCACCGCGCCGGGGTCGGGGGGCGTGGCCAGTCCGTGGCGGATGGCGAACGACACGAGCTCGGCCAGCGACCCGGCGCCCAGCTTGGCCATCCCGTGGACGCGGTGCGCCTCCACGGTCCTGGGGCGGATGCCGAGCCGGTGGGCGATGTCCTTGTTGGCGTGCCCGGCAACCACCGGCCTGAACACCTCCGCCTCGCGCGCCGACAGGACCGCGAAACGCGCCTGAGCCGCCTTGGTCCGGGTCTCGGCGCGGACCCGCCGGACGTCCCGGGCCACGGCCCGCCGGACCGGGTCGATCAGCTCCTGCTCGTCCGCCGGTTCCTGCATGAAGTGGCTGGCGCCCGCCTGCATCGCCCGCACCGCCAGGGCCACCGAGGCGTGGTCGCCGAGGAACACCGCCGGTCCCCGGCATCCCTTCCGCCGCAACGCCTCCAGCAGGTCGAGGCCACCCATCCGGCGCATGCGCACGTTCAGCACCAGGCAGCCCGGCCGGTCCATGTCGGCCTGCCTCGGCAGGTCAGGGCCGCTGGTGTAGGTCTCGACCCGGAGGGCCACGGACTCGGACAGCGCGCGCAGCCGCGCTCGCGCCTTGGGGTCGTCGTCGACCACATACACGACGGCCTCCGTGGGAAGCCCCCCGTCAGGCATGGATGGAACACCACGGCCGGCGTGGACCGACGGTCCCGGTCGCCAGACCGGCGCCCGGACAGACGGATTCGCAGCGCTCACGCATCACCGCCCCCATACGCCCCCCCAACCGGTCATCCCGCCCATGGCGCCGCTCCCGCGGCGAGCCCGGGCGTGCTCCAGCGAATTGCTAATCTACCCCCTTGGTCTCAAGGGGAGCAAGTCCTTGACACGCACGGACTTCCGGGGCGCTTATAAGGGATTGTTCTTACTGCCCGCCAAGGTCCGCCGCGCCAGGAGGTGGGCATACGCGCCGAAGCCCCAGGCGGCGGCCGCCGCCAGGGCGTGGAAGGCGCTCTCTAGCGGCCCCACCCGCAGCAGGAACGCCCCCCACAGGAAGGCCAGGGTGGCCGGCGCGGCGTACCAGACCAGGACGATGGCGGCGGCGTCCTGCAGCCGCCCCATGGGCCGTGGCCGGTGCCGCAGGCGCGGCAGGTGGGCCCGGACCAGGCCCACCGGCAGCCACGGGTCGCAGCGCGCGTCCAGCGCCTCCCCGTCGGGGAACACCGCCGGCAGCGTTCCCAGCACCTCCCACATGCGCTGCAGGTAGACCTGCAGCCAGAGGTAGGCCCCCAGCACCAGGGCCGGGGCCCCCAGGTAGAACCACAGCACCGGCACGGGGGTCCCCAGGATCGGCAGCAGCAGCGTCGCCCCGCCGCCCCCCAGGGGCAGGCCCGCGCTCGTGGCGATGGTGACGGCCGTGTAGAGGCAGCCCAGCAGCAGCGCCACGAAGAGCTTGCGGGCCATGCGGGCGATGGCGGCGACGCGCGCGACGCCGGGCGGGTCGGCGGCCCCCTCCGGCAGGGCCGCCCCCTCCAGGTCGGCCCCGGCCAGGGCGGCGGGGGCCAGGTCGCGGACCCCCGTGAGATCGGCCCGGCGCAGGTCGGCGCCCCGCAGGGACAGGCCCGCCAGGGAGACCCCGTGCAGCAGGGCGTGGCGGCCCGGGACGCCGCCGGCGAGCCACTCGGCGTGCCCGGCCAGGGCCCGCGCCACGGCGTCCGCCCGCCCGGTCTCCGGCCGGGGCGGCGGCGGGGCCGCGGAGGCGGCGGCCGGGCGGGGGGACGGCGGGACGCCCTCGGGGGCCCGCACCCACCCCTCGGCGCCGACGCTCGCGGCCTCCTCGGGGGGCTCGGGGGGGACCTCCTCCAGGTCGGCGTCGGGCAGCTCGGAGACGGCCACGGGCTCGTCGTGGCCGGCCAACACGTCCTCGGCCTCGTAGGCGGCGTCCAGGCGGGCGTCGGCGGCGGGGGCGTCGAACACGGCGCCGGTGAGGTCGGTGCCGGTCATCACGGTGGCGGTCAGGTCGGCGCCCCGCAGGTCGGCCCCCTCCAGGTCGGCGTTGGTCAGGTCGGTGCCCTTCAGGCGCGCCCCGGTCAGGTCGGCGTCGGCCAGGCAGGCCCCGGTCAGGTCGGCCGAGCCCAGACGGGCGCGGGCCAGCACCGCCCAGGTGAGGTTGGCCTCCACCAGGCTGGCCCCCAGCAGGTCGGCCCCTTCCAGGCGCACGCGGGTCATGCGGGCGTGGTCGAGCACGGCCTCGGAGAGGTCGGCCCCCGACAGGTCGGCCCCGGAAAGGTCGGCGCGGGTCAGGTCCCGGCCGGACAGATCGGCGCCCTTGAGGTCCGCCCCCTCCAGCGCGGCGCGGCGTCCCCGGCGGCCGCCGGAGGCCGCCCACGCCGCGTGGGCGTCGAGGACCCGGTCCAGCTCCGCCCCTTGGCGGGGGGGGGCCGGGGGACTGTCGTGGGCCGGTTCCATCTGGCGTCCTCACCCCGGGGAGCGGCCGGGTCCGCTCCCCGTCTTATCGGCCGGGGGGCCTCACGCCCGGTCCAGGGCCTCGCAGGTGGCCTTGTACCCCTCGTCGATGGCGGCGTCCGCCTCGGAGAAGTCCCACAGGTTCAAGCGGCCGACCCGGGGCCGCACGACCACCTCCGGCTTGGCCTCCTCCAGCTTCTCCCGGGTGATCATCTGGGAGACGATGCTGATCGAGTTGCCGATCACGTCGAAGATGTTGGGCCGCGCGGAGCGCACGATGCGGGTGAGGGCGCGCTCCTTGAGCTGCACCTCCAGCTCCCGGTAGCGCTGCCCCAGCCGGCGCAGCAGGTCGGGGGGCCGCATCTCCTCGCGGGCCGCCAGGGTGAGGGCCTGCACCGCCTCCCGGGCCCCGGGGGCCGGCACCGAGTGGGCCGTTTCCGCCGGGCCGCACCAGTCGCACTCCAGGGGGCCGTAGTTCAGGTCCACCGCCACCACCCGCGTGGCCCCCAGCGCCCGCGCGGCGTCCACCGGCACCGGGTTGACCAGGCCGCCGTCCACCAGGTAGCGGCCCTCGGCCACGGCGGGGGCGAAGATGCCCGGCACCGCGATGGAGGCCCGCACCGCCTCCGCCACCGGCCCCCGGGTGAGGCGCACCTCCTCGCCCGTGCCCAGGTCGGTGGCGATGAGGCAGACGGGCAGGCGGGCGTCCTCCAGGTTGCCGGTGCCCAGCAGGTCGCGGAACAGGGTCAGCACCCGCTCCCCCTCCAGCAGGCCGCGCACGGGCATCGCCAGGTCCAGGTAGGCCAGCACGGAGCGGGTGTCCAGGCGGCGGGCGAAGGCCTCCAGGCGCTCCAGCCGCCCCATGGCGTAGGCCGCCGCCACGAAGGCCCCCATGGAGGCGCCCGCCACCCAGGCGGGCTCGTGGCCCCGCTCCTTGAGGGCCCGGATCACGCCGATGTGGGCCCAACCCCGGGCCGCCCCGCTGCCCAGGGCCAGCCCCACACGCCGGTCCGTATGCCCGAGCCCGAAGAGCGCCACCCCGCCATGATCGGGCAACGCCTCGCGGCTGGCAAGGGGCGGGCGTGTCCGCCCTACGTCGGCGGCGCGCCGCAGGCGTCGGGGACCCGCGCCCGGCCCCCGGCCTCGAGCAGCTCGGCGAAGGCGTCCGGCTCCATGGGCCGGCCGAACAGGTAGCCCTGGGCCAGGTCGCACCCCATCCCCCGCAGCACGGCCAGGTGCTCGGCGGTCTCCACGCCCTCGGCGATCACGTTCAGCCCGAGGCTGTGGGCCAGGGAGATGACCGCCGAGGCGATGGCCCGGTCGCCCTCGTCGGTCGTGAGGTCGCGCACGAAGGAGCGGTCGATCTTCAGGGCCCGGATCGGGAACGCCTTCAGGTTGCTCAACGACGAGTAGCCGGTGCCGAAGTCGTCCACGGCCACGTTCACCCCCAGGCGCTCCAGGGCCCGCAGGGTCTCCACGGTCTCGGGGGCGTTCTGCATGACCACCGACTCGGTGAGCTCCAGCTCCAGGCAGGCGGGCTTGAGGCCCGTGTCGTTCAGCACGCGGCGCACCAGGTCGGGCAGGCGGGCGTGGTGGAGCTGGCGCCCGGAGACGTTCACCGCCACCCGGAAGCGGCTGGCGCCGCAGGCGTTCCAGCCCCGCCAGCGGCGGCACGCCTCGGAGAGCACCCACTCCCCCACGGGGAAGATCAGGCCGGTCTCCTCCAGCACGGGGATGAAGTCATCGGGGGACACGTCCCCCAGGACCGGGTTGCTCCAGCGCAGCAGGGCCTCCGCCCCCACCAGGCGGCCGGTGGGCACCTCCACCTGGGGCTGGAACACGACGCGGAACTCGCCCCGCTCCAGGGCGTGGCGCAGGGCCGTGTCGACGCGCATGCGGCGCGCGGCCTGGTCCTGCATCTCCTCGTCGTAGAAGCAGAACACCCCCTTGCCCTCCTCCTTGGCGCGGTACATGGCCATGTCGGCGTTGCGCACCAGGCCGGCGGCGTCGGCGCCGTCCTCCGGGTAGACGGTGATGCCGATGCTGGCCCCCACGGCCACCTCCTGTCCGTCCAGGTCCAGGGGGGCCGAGGTCGCCTCCAGCAGCCGCTCAGCCACCAGCACGGCGTCGTCGCGGGAGGCGACCCCCTCCAGGATCACGGTGAACTCGTCGCCGCCCAAACGCGCCACCGTGTCCTCCTCCCGCACGGTGTCCCGCACCCGCGCGGCCACGGCCTTGAGCACCCGGTCGCCGGCGGCGTGGCCCAGGGTGTCGTTGACCGGCTTGAAGCGGTCCAGGTCCACGAACAGCACCGCCACCCGCCCGCCGTGGCGGCGGGCCCGGCCCAGGGCGCGGCTGAGGCGGTCGGTGAAGAGGCGCCGGTTGGGCAGCCCCGTCACGTCGTCGAAGTGGGCCATGCGGGCCAGGCGCTCCTGGGCCCGCTCCCGGTCCAGGGCCATCCCCGCCAGGGCCGCGGCGGTCTCCATCAGGCGCGCCTGAGCGGCTTCGGGCTCGCCGGTGACGGCCTCATGGTAGAGGCTCACCCGGCCCTGAAGGTCGCCCTGGGGCCCCCGCACCGGCACGCACCAGCAGGCCTTCAGGCCGTGGGCCAGGGCCAGGGGGCCCACCCCGCGCCAGCGAGGGCTGGCGGCGATGTCGGTCGTCCACAGGGCCTCGTTGTTGCCGGCCCGGATCGGCACCGGGTAGCCGTCGGGCCCGGGGGACCAGGCGTCCAGCGCGGCGACGTAGGCGTCGGGCAGGGAGGGGGCCGCCACGTGGCGCATGCGCTCGCCGTCCGGCGCGGTGGCCAGCACGGCGCAGCGGGTGCCGGGCATCTGGGACTCCAGGAAGCCGCACACCGCCGCCAGGGTCAACGCCAGGGGGCGCCCGGCGGCCAGGAGCTCCAGGGCCTCGTTCTGGCCCCGCACGGCGGCCTCGGCGCGCTTGCGCTCGCCCAGCTCCCGGGTCAGGCGGTCGTTGGTGCGGGCCAGCTCCCGGGTGCGCTCGGCCACGGTGCGCTCCAGATCCTCCCGGTGCCGCTCCAGGGCCTGGTCGCGGGCCTGGATCTCCGCCAGCATGTGGTTGAAGCCCCGTGCCAGGCCCCCCAGCTCGTCGTCGCCCCGCACCGGGGCCCTCAAGGCGTAGTCCCGCTCCCGGGAGACGCGGCCGGTGAGGGCCTCCAGCTCGAGCACGGGGTCGGAGATCACCCGCTGCAGGCGCGCCGACAGGAGCCCGGCCAGGACCAGCGACGCCGCCACCGCCAGGCCCGCCGCCCGGGACATCACGGCCAGGGCCTCTTTCACTCCCGCCAGGTCCGCCACCACGGCCACCGCCCCCAGTCCCTCCCCCTGGACGCGCACCGGGTGGAAGGCCACCACGTGGTCCTGCAGGAACAGGAAATCCCCCGCGGTGGGCATCTCGGGCAGCTGCTCGGGGAGCAGGCCGGGCACGGGCAGGTCGGCGCCGTCCCGCAGGTAGCCCGCGAACAGGGCGCCGTCCCGCGCGTACACGGCGGCCGCCTCCACCCGGGGCAGGGCTTGGAACATGCGCAGGTTCTCCCAGGCGGCCCGGGGGTCGTCGAACGCCAGGGCGGCGGCGCTGTTCTTGGCCACCAGGTCCGCCTGGGCCAGGGTGGTGCGGGCCAGGTCGGCGCGGGAGCCGGTCCAGACCACCGCGCCCGCCACCACGCCCAGCACGGCCACGGCGGCGGCGCTGATCCCCGTGGCCAGGAGGATCAGCTTGGTGTGGATTTTCAGGTCGCGGAAGGGCGGCACCCTCAAGGTCCCTCACCCACCAGGCGGGCCACCGCCAGCAGACGGGAGCTGATGCGGACCCCGGCGCGGGCGGCCGCCGAGCGGTTGATCCAGAAGCGCACGCGGCCGTCCTCCAGCACGAACTGGATCATCCCCCCGTCGCGGGCGAAGCCGGTCAGGTCGCTCACAGTGACCACGTGGCCCCGCCGGGCGGCCTCCAGGTGGGCCTTGAGGTGGCTGCGCTCGGAGTTGCTGATGAAGGCGATGTGGCACCCGGTCCCCGCCTCCTGCCGGCCCGGCGCCACCACGTGGCGGACCTTCACCCGCACCCCCTCGGCCAGCCCTTCCGCGCCCCGGGCGCCCAGCTCGTCGAGGGCGTCGCCGAAGGGGTCGTCCCCCACCATGCACAGGGTCACCGTTTCGGGGTTCGGGCCGCCGACGGAGGCGGGCCACTCGATGAACTTGGCGAAGTGGTACAGGAAGGCGGCCTTGACCGCGTACTCGGTGGCCACCACCCCCTGGCCCCGGGCCGGCGCCGCCGCCAGCACCAGGCACGGCACCGCCAGCGCCAGCGCCAGCAGCCGCAGCCGGCGCCCCGCGGCGTACAGCCCCCGCTCCAGCGTCCCCTTGTGCGGATCGTCGGTCATGGGCCCTTGTCTCCTCACGGGGTCCAGGTCAGCCGGGCGAACACGGTGCGCGGCACGGGCTCCGCGACCACGTCGGAGACGCCCGGAATTCCGAACTCCCGGTGGCGGGTGCGAAGCAGGTGCTCGCCGGCCACGCTCACGGTGAGCCCCGCCACCGGCTTCCAGGCCACCCGCGCCGACAGGTCCACGTAGCCCGGGACCCCCAGGGCGGGGAGCCCGTCCACGGCGCGCAGGGCCCCGTCCAGCTCGACCGCGGGAGCCGGGTCGGCGTGCAGCGCCAGGCCCACCTGCTGGCTCGGCGAGGCGCCGTCGTGGCGCTTAACGTTGTCCAGGTCTGCGCTGGCGGCGTCGGGCCGCGCGCCCAGGCGCAGCCAGGCGTAGGTCGCGGTCAGCCGGACCCGGTCGGTGGCCTGCCACGCCAGGACCGCCTCCGCGCCCCGGGCCGTGGCGTGGGCCAGGCTCTCCAGCACCAGGGGCGCCACGAGGTGGTCGGGGGCGGGATCGGTCGCCAGGTACGGGGTGCCCGGCTCCAGGGTCGTCACGTCGTCGTAGCGGTTGAGGAAGGCGGCCGCGTCGAAGGTGAGCCCTTCGGCCGGCCGGGCCCGGTAGCCCGCCTCGAGGGCGGTCATGGTCGTGGTCCGGGGGTCGGGATCCCCGGTCACCGTGACGAGGGTGGGCGGGGTGCCGGGCAGCACGGCCTGGACCAGGGTCGCGTCCCGGTAGGCGCGGGTGGGCACCCGCACGGCGCGCGACACCGCGGCCCACGCCGTGTGGTGGGGCGCCACGCGCCACAGGGCCCGGGCCGAGGGCTGGTTCTCCCAGCCTCCGTAGGGCGTGCGCTCCAGCTTGGTCCCGACCGACAGGCGCACGGCATCGGTGAGGTCCATGTCGTCCTGGATGAGCGCGTGGTACCACAGGGCCCGCTCGCGGCGCGGGTCGAACCCCGTGGTGAGGGAGCCGTCGAAGACATCCACCACCTCCCGCAGCCCTCCCCCCACCGTGACGCCGTGGCGCCCCAACCGGCGGGCGTGACGCAGCTCCAGTGACTCGGTGCGGATCCGGCTGCGGTGCAGGATGTCCTCGCGCCCGTCCCGGGTGGCGTAGGCCCGGAGCCACCAGCCGTCGCGGTCGTCGCCCCGCCACAAGGTGGCCATCAGGTGGCCGCCCCCGAAGCGCTCGCGGTCGTCGGCCCGGGCCAGCTCCGGGGGGGACAGCGAGGCCACGTACGCCTCCCGTCCGGCCCCGCCGTCGTACGCCTCCCCGTCCACCGAAAGGTGGCCACCCGCCAGGAGGCGGTCCCAGCGGAATCCGCCGCGGCTCTCGTTCCAGTCCCGGACCCGGCGGTCGAAGGCCTGGACGTAGAGCGTCAGGTCGCCCCGGTCCTCGAGGTACACCCCCAGCCGGGCCGCGGCGTAGGCCCGCTCGTCCCGGCCCGCGCCGCCGGCCACGTAGGCGCCCTGGACCGAGGCGGCGTCGCGGGTGATGACGTTGACCACGCCGTTGACCGCGTTGGCGCCCCACAGGCTGCCGCCGGGGCCGCGGATCACCTCGATCCGCTCCACGTTCCACAGAGGCGGGGCCTCGGCGTCCCAGTGCACGCCGCCGTAGAGGGGGTTGTAGACCGGCCGGCCGTCCACCAGCACCAGCAGCAGGTTGGCGAAGCGGTCGTTGAAGCCGCGCGCGCTGACGGCCCAGGTGTGGTCGTTGATCTCGGCCACCTGGAGGCCCGGCACCCGGCGCAGCAGCTCCGGCAGGGTGCGGGCCCCCGAGCGGCGGATGTCCTCGGCGGTGAGGACGTACACGGCCGCCGCCGTGTCCTCCAGGGCGTGGGCCTGGGGCGACGCCGAGGTGACCTCGACGTGCATCAGGTCCTCCAGGCTCAGCTCCAGCAGGTCGTGCTGCCCGGCGCGGGCGGTCCCGGCCGTCCCGGCGGCCAGGGCCAGGGCCGCGAGGCCGCACCCGAGCGCGCGCCGAAGGTGCCGGCGACGAGTCCCCCGTCCGGCCCCGGCAGGGCCGGCCCGATGTCCTGCGGCAGGCGTCGCCACGCGTGGTCTCCCCCTGTCGGCCACGCCCGGACGCAAAGGTCCCCCGGGTTGTCGCGGAAACTGCCTGGAATCGCCCCATCGCGGCCGGGCCCGGATCGGCGCCGGACCGGCCTAGGCGTCGTATCGGCCCGCTCCCACGCCGACTTGATTCGCCTTGCGGGCCCCGGCGGGGCGCTGCTAGGCTCGCCCGGGTGACCCGCTACACGGCCACCAGCGACTGGAACCGCCAGGCGGGGGAGTTCGCCGCCTGGCTGCCCCTCATCGCCCCCTACGGCGAGCGCCTCATCGCCCGCGCCGCCCCCGAGGCCGGGATGCGGGTGCTGGACCTGGCCTGCGGCACCGGCGAGCCGGGGCTCACCCTGGCGGAGCGGGTGCCCGGCTGCGCCGTGGTGGGGGCGGACGGGGCCTTCGGGATGGCCCGCGCGGCCCACGCCGGGGCCCGGGAGCGGGGCCTCGCCTGCCGCTTCGCCGTGGCCCGCGGCGAGCGCCTGCCGTTCGCCGACGGGGCCTTCGACCGGGTCGTCTCGCGCTTCGGCCTGATGCTGTTCGACGACCCGGCGGCGGGCCTGGCCGAGGCCCGGCGCGTCACCCGCCCCGGCGGCCGGGCGTGCTTCTCGGTCTGGTCCGTGCCGGAGCGGGTGCTGTGCCCGTCCCTCACCCTCCGGGTCCTGGAGCGCTGCGCCCCGCCGGTGCCGGTGGAGTGGCCCCGCACCTTCGCCCTGTCCGAGCCCGGACGCCTGGCCCGCCTGTGCGAGGCCGCGGGATTCACGGGCGTCCGGGAGGAGACCTTCGACCCGGCCTTCACCTTCCGCGACCTGGACCACTTCATGGAGCGCAACCTCACCGGCCGCTTCATCGAGGCCCCCTACGCGGCCATGGACGCGGGCGCCCGCACGGCCTTCCGGGACGCCCTGCGGGACGCGGCCGGGGCCTACCGCCTGCCCGACGGCCGGGTGCGCCTGCCCCAGGAGGCGATCCTGGTCTCGGCCTGGAGGCCCTGACGGGGTACGGTCTGAGGTGATGGCCGCGGCGCGGAGCCCGCGGGCGGAGGGTCGGGGGCGGGCCGCCCGTCAGGGGCGGCGGGGGCGCAGGCGGGTGCCCAGGCTGACCGACATGGTGATCTCGTCGGGCCCCAGGGCGTCGGGGAAGCGCACGCCGCTCACCTTGGCGCCGGCGATGGAGGCCCCCGCCAGGTCGCAGGTGGAGAGGTCCAGGCCGCGCAGGTCGGCGGCCCGCAGATAGGCGCCCTGCAGGCAGGCGCCGGTCAGGTCGGCCATGCGCAGGTCGGCCATGCGCAGGTTGGCGCCGGTGAGGTCGGCGGGGCCGGTCTCGGTGACGCGGGCGTTGAAGGTGTCGACGCGCCCCTCCCGCAGCAGGCGGGCCAGGGCCTCGATCGCCTCGTCCCGGGCGGGGTCGTGCACCTCGCCGGGCTTCAGGCTGAAACCGGTCTCCACGCTGTCGTCTCCGTCCATCACCTTCGCACCTCAAGGAGCCTTGTCGGCGGGCCCGGCGCGGGGCTTTAAGGGTCCGGCGGGGGGCGGTTTCCGGTATGCTGGGGGGCGAGTTTCCCCCCGCTCCCGCGAACGGTCCCCCGAGATGCGGCCCGAAAAGCACTCCAGAAGGCGCTCCAAAAGGCAATCCATGTCCCGTACCGGCTTCGCGGCCCTGGCGGCCGCCCTGCTCCTGGCCTGCGGCTGCGCCGCCTCGGTCCCCACCCTGCCCCCGGAGGCGGCCGGGGCCGGCGGCGCGGTGTGGATCGACTTGGTCCTGAAGAACCCCCTGGACCAGGCCGCCACGCCCCCCACCC
>Ga0210123_1000555_pt1 | contig 22912 bp, 18 predicted proteins | sample Muzzi_PWB_D2_FD_185535 | JGI IMG/M metagenome (GOLD analysis project Ga0210123, IMG submission 185535) | Wetland microbial communities from San Francisco Bay, California, USA, that impact long-term carbon sequestration - Muzzi_PWB_D2 (SPAdes) | ecosystem: Environmental > Aquatic > Marine >... | reverse complement strand
AAGAGGGCTATCATGTCATCCTGGTCAATTCCAATCCCGCCACCATCATGACCGATCCGGAGACCGCCGACAGCACCTATGTGGAACCCGTGATTCCCGAAGCCGTCGCCAAAATCATCGAAAAAGAACGCCCCGACGCCCTGCTGCCCACCCTGGGCGGCCAGACCGGATTGAACACGGCGGTGAAGGTGGCGGAGATGGGCGTGCTTGAAAAGTTCAATGTGGAGCTTATCGGCGCCTCGCTGGAGGCCATCAACAAGGCCGAATCCCGGGACCAGTTCCGCGCCGCCATGGAAAAGATCGGGCTCAAGCTCCCCCGGAGCGGATTCGCCCGCAACATGGATGAAGCACGCGCCATCGCGACCGAAATAGGCTTTCCCCTGATTGTGCGTCCCAGTTTTACCTTGGGCGGCACTGGTGGCGGGGTGGTATACAACCCCGAAGAGCTGGAGCTGGTGGCCAAGGCCGGCTTGGATGCCAGTCTGATCACCCAGGTCATGATCGAGCAGTCGGTGCTGGGATGGAAAGAGTATGAGCTGGAGGTGATGCGTGACCACAATGACAACGTGGTGATCATCTGCTCCATTGAGAATATGGACCCCATGGGGGTCCATACCGGCGACAGCATCACCGTGGCGCCTGCCCAGACCCTCTCCGACAGAGAGTACCAGGTCATGCGCAATGCCTCCCTGGCGATCATGCGGGAGATCGGTGTGGATACCGGCGGGTCCAATGTACAGTTTGCGATCAATCCTGAAAACGGCGAGATGATCGTCGTGGAGATGAATCCGCGGGTGTCGCGCTCCAGCGCCCTGGCATCCAAAGCCACCGGCTTTCCCATCGCCAAGATCGCCGCCAAGCTGGCGGTGGGTTATACCCTGGACGAGATCCAGAACGATATTACCGGTGAAACCCTGGCCTCTTTCGAGCCCACCTTGGATTATTGCGTGGTAAAAATTCCGCGCTGGACCTTTGAGAAATTTCCCGAGACCCCTGATTTGCTGACCACCTCCATGAAATCCGTGGGCGAAACCATGGCCATCGGGCGGACCTTTAAAGAGGCCCTGCAAAAAGGGTTGCGGGGGTTGGAAATCGGCCGTCACGGTCTGGGCGCCGACGGCAAGGGGCGGCAGGAGGTTGACGGTGCTTTCCCCTCCGACGACGAAATCGAGAAGAAGCTCAGCACGCCCAATTCGCAACGCATTTTTTACCTGCGCTATGCCATTCAAGCCGGCATGAGCATCGATGCCATCTATCAACTGACCGGCATCGATCCCTGGTTCCTGTATCAGCTTGAGCAGATCGTGGGCTTGGAAGCGGAGCTGCGGCAACAAGGCCGGGAGGGATGCCCGGTGGCTGATGGTGATAACCAGCGACTGGATATTTCAGACGAAGCGCTCTGGCAGGCCAAAGCCTGGGGTTTTTCCGACATGCAACTCGCCCACCTGATGGTGGTGGATGACAATTTCGTAACTGCAGACCGCAAACGAAGGGGCATACGTCCGGCATTCAAGCTGGTGGACACCTGCGCCGCAGAATTCAGGGCGGCCACGCCTTATTATTATTCCACCTATGAAAAAGAGTGTGAAGCGAGGGTTTCCGATCAGCAGAAGGTCATGATTCTGGGCGGCGGCCCAAACCGCATCGGCCAGGGGATCGAATTTGACTATTGTTGCGTGCACGCCTCATTCGCCCTGGCGGAGATGAATATTGAGAGCATCATGGTCAATTCCAATCCGGAGACCGTCTCCACCGATTACGACACTTCCGACAAACTCTATTTCGAACCCTTGACCAAAGAGGATGTACTGCACATCGTTGAGAAGGAGCAGCCTTTCGGCGTCATCGTCCAATTCGGCGGTCAGACGCCGTTGAATCTGGCGACACCGCTGGCCGAAGCCGGCGTGCCCATATTGGGTACCGATCCCAAGAGCATTGATCGGGCCGAAGACCGGGAACAGTTTCAGGCCATGCTCAACAAATTGGGCCTGGTGCAGCCGGACAACGGCATCGCCATGGCGGTGAGCGAGGCGTGCCGGGTGGCCGATGCAATCGGGTACCCGGTGATTGTGCGCCCCTCATTCGTGCTGGGTGGCCGGGCCATGAAAATTGTTTACAACCAGGCCGAGTTGGAGAATTTTACCCGGCTGGCCATTTTGGCTTCGCCAGGCAACCCGGTGCTCATCGACAAGTTTCTGGAAAATGCCCTAGAAGTGGATGTGGACGCCATCAGCGATGGTGAGACAACTGTCATTGCGGGCATTATGGAGCATATCGAGGCCGCCGGCGTGCATTCGGGCGATTCAGCTTGTGTGCTGCCGCCGTACAGTATCGATGCCGGCCTGATGACCGAAATCACCAAGGCCACCAAGGCCATGGCCTCCGAGCTCAACGTCATCGGCCTGATGAATGTGCAATACGCCATAAAAGATGGCCGTCTTTATGTCATTGAAGTCAACCCCCGGGCTTCCCGCACCGTGCCTTTTGTGAGCAAGGCCACCGGCGTGCCGTTTGCCAAACTGGCCACCAAGATCATGCTGGGCCGGACGCTGAAAGATTTGGGCATCACCCAAGAGGTGGTGCCGGCCCATATTTCCGTTAAAGAGGCGGTGATGCCTTTTGACCGCTTTCCCGATGTGGACACCCTGCTGGGGCCTGAAATGAAATCAACAGGGGAGGTGATGGGATTGGGGCACGATTTCGGTTCCGCCTATGCCAAAGCGCAATTGGGAGCCGGGCAGAAATTACCGGTGGAAGGCTCCGTCTTTATCAGCGTGATGGACGCCGATAAACAGGCTGTGGTTCCGGCGGCCAGGCAATTTGCATCCCTGGGTTTTACCATTCTGGCCACCGGCGGCACAGGAACATTTTTAAATGATAACGGCATTCATGCAAAGCACGTAAATAAGTTGGAACAGGGGCGTCCCCATGTGGAGGACGCCATAAAAAACGGTGAAATCAACCTGGTCATCAACACCGGCACAGGGGATGGCGCCCGCAATGACGGCTATGTGATTCGGCGGGCTGCGCTCAAATTCTCCATTCCCTATGTGACCACTATTGCCGGAGCGCTGGCGGTCAGCAAGGCGGTGGCGGCACTCAAAGCCAAGGCCCTGACCGTCTGTTCCTTGCAGGAATATCATGATGTCGCACCCGCGGTGTCCGCAAGGCAAAGCGCCGGTTAATGCGGCCGGCGGCCTTTGGCAGAGATTTGATCTTGAGGAGCTAAACTGACATGAACGAAGACAGCACCCATCCTGGCATTGTCCCTTCTGGTGACGACCATCCGCGGGAATCCTGCGGTATTATCGGCGTATTCGGCCATCCGGAGGCGGCCAAATTGGCCTACTTCGGCCTCTACGCCCTGCAGCACCGTGGCCAGGAAAGTGCGGGCATCGCCGTGGCCAAGGATGATATGGTCAACAACTACAAAGCCATGGGCCTGGTATCCGACGTATTTGATATGGACCAACTCGAAAAGCTCCAGGGCTCCAGTGCCGTGGGACATGTCCGCTACTCCACCACCGGCAGTTCGGTGTTGAGCAATGCCCAGCCCTTCGTTGTACGCCATCATAATAAATCCTATGCCGTGGGGCACAACGGCAACCTGGTGAACGCCCACCAGCTCAAAGAAGAGCTGGAGGATGCGGGCTCCATATTTCAATCCACCATGGACAGCGAAGTCTTTTTGCACCTTTTCGTTCGTCACTTGAAACAGCTCGGGTTTGAAAAAGCGCTGCTGGAGGCCACGGACCGCCTGCAGGGCGCCTATTCGATGGTGATGCTCACCAGCCGCGGAGAGGTGGTGGGTATTCGGGATCCCAACGGTTTTCGGCCCTTGTGCATGGGCAAACTGAATGGCCATTGGGTATTGGCTTCGGAGACCTGTGCGCTGGATCTGGTGCAAGCCGAGTTCGTGCGCGAGATCGAACCGGGCGAAATCGTGATCATCGACGAAAAAGGCCCGCGCAGCCTGTACCTGCCCAAGGCCGAGCGCCAGTCCTTCTGCATTTTTGAGTTCGTCTATTTCGCCCGACCGGACAGCACCTTTATGGGCCGCAATGTCTACCAGATCCGTAAGGCACATGGCCGGCGGCTGGCAAAGGAAGCACCGGTGCCGGCGGACTTGGTGATGCCTTTTCCGGACTCGGGATCTTACGCCGCCCTGGGCTATTCGGAAGAATCTGGGATTCCGTTTGAAATGGGCATGATCCGTAACCATTATGTGGGCCGGACCTTCATCCAGCCCACCCAGAGCATGCGGGATTTCGGGGTGCGGGTGAAATTGAACCCCATCAAGGAGTTGCTCAGGGGCAAGGATATTATCATTATCGAAGATTCCATCATTCGGGGCACCACAGCCAGAACCCGGGTGCGCGCCTTGCGGGAGTTGGGCGTCAAACGGGTGCACCTGCGCGTGGCCGGACCGCCCCATCGGCACCCGTGTCATTATGGCATCGATTTTTCCACCGTCGGGGAGCTGATTGCGGCAAGGATGTCGGTGAAGGAATTGGGTGAATTCCTGGGATTGGACTCTTTTCACTACCTGAGTCTGGATGGACTGCTTTCGGCCACCGGTGTCCCAGACCCGGAAATGACTTTTTGCAAGGCATGCTATGACGGCTGCTATCCGGTGGACTTCGACCAGCAGCTATCCAAAGATTGCCTCGAAAACGGGTAGCCGGTGTCGGTGTCCATACCGATTAAATATTGATCGAGGCGAAAAACCGCATCATTATTACGGCACGCAACCCTTGCGCCGGGATATGCCTGTTTAATGGCTTCAGGGGCCAGTTGGCCCTCAAGCGGCCATAGACCATGGGGCTGAGATGAAATTACGCTTGCCTTTTGAGGCTGCCGAACCGTAATATACAACTACTGCCGCTTCATTGGCGTCTACCTGGAGGCCTTCGATGATCGAATCAAAATATCTGAAAGAGAACATTGAGAATATTCAACGTCTCATGAGTATTCAGGCGCTGAAGCATTTTGAAACCCGCAACCTGGGAAAATTGCTGCGCCTCAGCAAGATTCGGCAATATGAGGATGGTGAACAGATTATTCAGGAAGGGGACATGGATCCCTGGCTCTATTTTTTACTTTCCGGCAGGATTCGGATCTCCAAAGAAGGCGAAGATATTGGTGTCATCAGCAAAAAAGGCGAGATTTTCGGCGAGATGCGGATCGTCGATGACCAAAGCCGTTCCGCGTCCGTTCATGCCGTGGGCGAGACCGTCTGCCTGGCTGTCGACACCTCGGCCGGCAACCGCTTCTCCACTTCGGAAGAAAAAGACGCGCGGCTGGATTTCCTGTTGTTGCTGTATCGCATTTTTGCTGAATATATGACGGCCCGCCTGCGGCTGACCAATGAAGAACTGGTCAGGGCCAAGCGTGACGCCAAGAAAGCTCCTGCGTCCGGTAGCCCCGACCCCAAACCCAAGAAGCCGGCCCATAAACGCCATATCGAAACGTTCTGATGCGTAAGGGTGTAGGCAATAAATAATTCCACCAGATTGCGCCGGATTTGGGTTCGTCTACAAGGCACATCCACCGGTGCATATCTGGATATGTGCCGGTGGATGTAACGCCGTAGACGGACACAAAGACAAGTAAGGTGGTGGGATTATTTCTTGCCTGCGCCCTAAGACGGTTGCTTTTGTCAAAGATACCGCCAACGTATTCTTCCATATTCAGACCCAATGCAATCTGAAGTGCAGCCACTGCTACATCAATCCAAGCCAGCACGGCACGCAGAAGCTGACCCTGGGGCAGATCACGCGATGGCTGGAAGTGTTGGTTCAAAAGAGCCCGGCAGCCAACTTAATACTTCTGGGCGGCGAACCCACCTTGCATCCCCAATTGGCAGGAGCCGTCAAGGCGGCCAAAAAATTGGGCTATGGATCCGTTACCATTGATACCAACGGTTACCTGTTCAACCGAATTCTGGACCGTGTCTCCACCGAAGAGGTCGACTTTTTCAGCTTCAGCCTGGACGGCCCCACGGCGAAGATAAATGACGCCATTCGCGGGCAGGGATGTTTTGCCCGGTGCACCGATGGTATTCGTCAAGCCAAAGCCAGAGGGTTCGGCATCAGTCTGATCTACACGGTCAGCAGCCGCAACTTAACCCATCTGAAAGACATGCCGCCTCTGTTGAAAAGCTGGGGAGTAGATCATTTTTTTATCCAGGTCATTGGCCTGCGGGGAAAGTCCGCCATGGACAAAGGCAGCACTTCCAGGCTTCAGGTTACGCGCGATGAGTGGCTGCGGGCGGTGCCGACCGTGGCGGAAACCGCGGCCGGGCAGGGGATTAGGGTGACCTACCCAAAAGTCTACCTCACCGCCGATGAGCCCTTTGAATGTGCCGGGCAGGTAGCGGAGAATTACTTTGTTTTCCCCAACGGACGGGTCTACCGATGCCCCTTGTGCGAGGATTTCCCCTTGCACAGCCTGGCTTTCGAAGATGACGAGCTGGTCACCACAGGAGCGGTCAATGAATCCGATCTGTTTCAACTACACATTGCCGAAGGCTGTGTGATGAACAAGTTGATTCAGCCCGACAACATCGAATACGGGCCGAACGGTCTTCCCACCTACCAGATCGCCTGCTGCCTGCTGAAAGAGCAGTTGGATCCGGACGATTAGAAGCCATCTCAAAAAAATCTTTTGGGTTGGAATCCATTTTATGGGGTAATTGTTAAATATCCCCACCCAGGGCTTCCAACAATCTTTTGAAGCTATCCAGAAAGCTAAAGTACAGAGGTGCTGATTAGAACCCCGGCGGGCCGATAGGCCATCTTTTTTATGCAACATTGGGGTTGAGCGGCATAATTTTTCCAGAGTATCCGGCGGGCATTATTCGGTGGGATAGATGAATTCCCGGCCCTCAAAATTGCGCAACACCCAATGATTTTCTTTGCGGCTGACGATGGATTCGGGCACCAAAGCCACTTTTCCCCCGCCGCCGGGCAGGTCGACCATAAAGTGAGGTACAGCCATTCCGGAAAGATGGCCGCGCAGAGTGGCCATCAACTTCAGTGCCTTATCCATGGGTACGCGGAAGTGGGCGCTGCCGGGGACGCGGTCGAGTTGGTGGATATAGTAGGGGCGCACGCGGATCTCCATCAGCTTGAGCATCAGGCTGCGCAAGATTTGCGGGTCGTCGTTTATATCGCGCAGCAAAACGGTCTGGCTGCCCAGAGCAATGCCGGCGTCGGCCAGCAGGGCGCAGGCCATTTGGGCCGCCGGACTTATTTCTTCGGGGTGATTGAAGTGGATGTTCACAAACAAAGGATGAAAGACGGACAATTGCCGGGCCAGCGCGGGGGTGATGCGCCGGGGCCTGGCATTGGGTATGCGGGTGTGAATGCGCAGGATGCGAACATGCGGCAACCGACGCAATGCCGCCAGGATTTTGGTCAAGGCGGTATCCGAAAGCATGAGGGGATCCCCGCCCGAGAGGATGACTTCATTGATTGCTTTGTTTTCACGAATATAATCCAACCCCTGACCGATGGCATCATCGGAAACCTTGGCGGCCTTCACAAGGCGCCGTTTGCGCATGCAAAAACGGCAGTAAACCGCGCATTGATTGGAGACCAGAAAGATGACGCGGTGGGGATAGCGGTGAATGATTTGCGGAACCGGCGATTGGGACTCTTCCCTCAAGGGGTCGGCTTCCGTGTTGGGGTCGCTAAGCTCCCGGATATCGGGGATCACCTGTCTGGCGATGGGATCGTCGGCGGCCTGTATCAGAGATAAGAAATGGGGGCTGATGCGCATGGGGAATCTGTCCGCGACCTGATTCAGCTTGCCCCGGTCGATGTTGAGGTGTTGCGGCAGGTGATCGGGTATGGATGTCGCTATGGTCTCGGGGGTGGTCATCAGACATTAAAACGGAAATTGATGATATCGCCGTCGTTGACTTCGTAGGTTTTGCCTTCCAGCCGGACCGTGCCCTGTTTGCGGGCTTCGGCGTATGTGCCTGCCGCCATCAGATCATTGTATGCCAGTACTTCGGCGCGAATGAATCCTTTTTGAATATCGCTGTGGATTTCTCCGGCGGCTTCCTGGGCCACCGTACCGCGCCTGATGGTCCAGGCCCGTACCTCATCTTCGCCCACGGTGAAGAAGGATATCAATCCCAGCAACTCATACGATCGGGCGATGACGCGATCCATGGCAGAGGTGGTGATGCCGAAATCTTCCAGAAAGGCCTGGGCCTCTTCCACCTCCATCAAGGAGAGCTCCTGTTCCAGTTTTCCGCGCACCATCAGACCCTGCTCCGCCGGCAGCCATTGCGGATGTTGATCGTCTTCTTCCTCATTGTTGGCCAGGATCAGCATGGGTTTGGCGGATAAGAAGGCAAAGCCCCGCAAAACAGGTGCTGATGCCACCTCGGCAAGTTCCCGCAAGGGTTTGTCCTGGTTCAACTGGGGATGGCATTTTTTTAAAAGGGAGAGTTCTTCCGGATTCGGTTTTTTGCCCCGCTTCTGATCCAGTTCCAGCCGCTCCAATCGTTTTTCCGCCACCACCAGGTCTGAGAAAATCAACTCATCGTCGATGGCCTTCAGATCGTTTTCCGGCGTCGGGGACTCGGCACCGTAGCCTTTGAAGTTACGGACCACATGGATCAGGGCATCACAGTCGCGGGCCTGGGTCCATATGCTTTGCTCTTTGGCGCTCTCTTTGGCATGCTCGGCCGGTGCCGGCAGAAGATATTCCACCCTGGCAAAAATGGTCTTTTTGGGGTTGTACATGCCGGATAGGATGTTCACGCGCTCATCGGGGACTTGCACCATACCGATACGGGTCTCCTTGCGTTGAGCTGCGTCGACCTGGGTTTTGGTCAGGGCCTCGAATATGGTTTTCTTTCCTGCTTGTGGACGTCCGATGATACCAAGTTTCATTTTGTGTTGCGTCCTTTGTCTGTATGCTGAGCGGTTGTCCAAAAACCGAGTTTAGATCGCTGATTTCAAGCCTTTGCATATCTTTGTTTGTCAGCGAAGGCAAGGGTAAACCCTTTAAACAATTCGTTTCGCGCGAATCTATGGCGTTGACACACGGCCGGCTGTTGGGTAACAGGCTGGGGTATCATGATGATCGCTCCGGGATACGCCGTCGACGGTGCCACGCCCCCATGGGCCGCTCTTCCATTGTGGCGGGAGGTGCATCGCACCATGGCCGTGACGATTCACCACCGCCGGCGGGAACTTCAGGCCTTGAAGTCCCTGGTCGGATTGATCCGTGAGCGTATCGAGGCCCTGGACGATTTGATGCACGGCCTGTGCGCTGCGACTTGCCATTGCTGTCGCGACAATTGTTGCCGAAGGGCGACGGTATGGTACGATTTTAAGGATTTGTTGGCCTTCCACCTGGGTATGGCGCCCGTTCCCGGCAGACAATTGACCAAGGCAACGGGTGCACCTTGTCCTCACCTGGTCTCTCGCGGTTGCAGCCTGACAAGAATCCAGCGGCCTTTTGTCTGCACCTGGTTCATCTGCAGTGCCCAGAGGCGTATCCTGGATCAATGGCCCGCATCCCGAGGGACTTTTCTGATGAACAGCCTGAAGGCGCTCAAGGACGGACGGAATAGATTGGAAAACAATTATATACAGATAGTTATGTCATAATCACCCTGATTTTTCCTTTGACATCGTGACCCAATTTGGTTAGGGCAAACAAGATGGACGCGGCGCCCGAACCGCCGTGAATGCGCTTATAAAAAGGACCCTGCGGAAGCGATGAAAAAAAACCTGCCACAAATGCAGTACAGCAGCCAGGACAATAAGGAGAACGGTTTGGCCGCATCGGCCCCGGCGCATTCCGCTCCCGCATCGGTGGGATTGCAGGCGGCACTGGACACGGCGGTTCAAAGGTATCGCCTGCTGGCGGACAATGTTCCGGATGTGGTCTATTCCCTGGATGAATTTGGTGTTGTGGTGGCCGTGAACAAGTCGGTCATCCAATATGGGTTCAGGGCGGAGGAACTCATTGGGACCAACATTGTCGATTTGATTCATCCGGAGGACAGAGAACGTGTGGTGACTTCCTATTGTGAGATCGTCGCCAAACGGGAAAGCTGTTCCCGTACCCAGCAATTCAGGATTGTTTCAAGATCAGGGGCCATTCATTGGTTTGAAGCCAATTGTTCCATCCAATTTGGGGATCAGGGTCAATTTATCCTGCAGGAAGGTGTTTGCCGCGATATTACCGCGAGTATGCAAAGCCGTTATACGCAGAACAGGATTCGCGTCCAGTTGGAGGAGTTGGTCAGGATAAGGACCGCTGAATTGACCCAGAAAAACGACGAACTCCATAAGGAGATTCTTGAGCGGCGTGAAACCGAGCGCATCTTGAGGGAGCGCGAGGCGGATCTGGAAATGGAGAAAGGCAACCTTCAGGAGACCAACACCGCCCTGAAAGTTCTGTTAAAGCGCCGGGAGATGGATAAGCATGAGTTTGAAGAACAGGTCATGTGCAATGTCAAAGAGTTTGTGTTGCCCTATCTGGACGTGTTCAAGCGCTTTGATCTGGATGCGCGGCAGGAAGCTTATGTCAGCATTATCGAGTCGAATTTAAGCGACATTACCTCGGCCTTCTCAAGGCGTCTTTCCCTATCGTATTACGATTTGACGCTTTCCGAGCGCAGAGTGGCCAATTTTATTCGCCAAGGCAAGAAGACGCGCGAGATCGCATTGCTGATGGGCATTTCCGAGCGAACGGTCGAAGCTTACCGCTATAGCCTGCGGAAAAAAATGAGGCTCCAGAATCGAAAGGCGAATCTGAGGACCTTTCTGTTGTCCATCTCCGGAGAGCCCGAGCCCGCTTTTAGCCGAACGGGCGCACCCCCATAATGGTCGTATACGCCCATTGGATCGTATTCGGCACCCATCCATCAGGTCAAAAACCAACGGCAATAAATTGTCCGATCATCAATTGTTGGATAATCGGTATTGGCAGGGATTCCTATCCAGATAGCCGTTCAAGACAGGCTTGGCGCCGGCCTTGAGCAAAATGTTGTTGAGCTTTTGCAACTGCTGGTGAAGCTCTATAAGTTTGCCTTCCATGAGCATGGCCAGCACCGTCATGCGATTCCCAGAGCTGCCGGCTTTGTCCATCAAGCGGTCAATTTCCTTCTGAAATTCCCGATGTTCAGGATGCCGGTTGAGAAAATCGACTTTCTCGGCCAATGCTTCGGCAAGGGCCTGTTCCGGGTTCCATGGGGCGTCATGCCGACGCGTTGATAGTCGAAGCCTAAGTCTGTTCGCCATGGGGTCCTCTCCTTGTCATCCGCTCAGTATAAACCGGTGCGAAACATCTATGGTGCCAGACCATTTTTTTCAAATCCCGAGCATGAAGCCTAGCACCGGGCCTGCGTACCAATTGAAGCCGTGCAGGTCCATGGTTGAACACCGAAGAGCAGGCGGGGTCAGGAAGCCTAAGTTGCGATGTCATCCTGCCCGTCGGTTTTGTTTGCGACCAGAATGTCCAGAATGACCTGAAGATCACGCTCCGCCGTGAGTTTGTCGATCCGGCAGGCGCCGGCTCCCCGGTGTCCTCCACCACCGTAGCGGGAAAGTAACCTTCCGACATTGATATTGCAGCCGCGATTGATGATACTATGGCCTAACTTAACCACTGTTTTTGAATTTTCATGAAAAATTTTCATGTTGACCACGGTTTGGGGGAACAGCGAATAGATCAAAAACCGGTTGCCGTTGGGAACCGGATCAAGCCCACGAAAATCCGTGATGGATACCACACCCTGAATCCGGGTGTGGTCTTTCAGGTGTTTTTCATAGGCCTCGTTCTCCGCCAATACGCGATCGCATCTTTGTTTTACCCTTGGATCGGCCAACACCGCATCAATGGGGCTGGCGCTCAAAAGCGATACCATTTCATCGCAATAGGATATATCCGAAGCATGGTCATTGAAGATGGTCATGGATAGCAGGATATAAGGATAGCGCTCGGGATGCAGTATTTCGTCAAGGTTCAACTGGGCGGCGTCGATCTTATCGGCCTGCTGCACGAGGTGTTGGAACCGCGCGTCGATCTTGTCGTGATAATATTCATACACCAGTCCCGCTGCTGAAGGCGCCACGCGAAAAAGCCCTTTAAAGGGCAAGCGGGGCTCATTGGATACATGGTGGTCGAACCACAGGGCGCCGTTTTCGTTGAAGGGCAGGTTGCTGATCACATCCTCCGGGCCGACCTGGACCAGGCCGTGTTGCATTTCGTTTGGCTGGGCCCAAAGGATTTTTAGTTGCCGCCCGAGGGCGGCTCTGAGTAAAACGGCGCACACAACACCGTCAAAATCAGGACGGGTGATGACACGTTTCATAGATACCCTTAGATCCTATCTTTTGCGCTACCGAACAACAGCAAGCGATTTATCATTCGTCATAAATATCAATTACAGCCGGCAATTGCAAATACAAGAATAGGGTGCATGGTTGCGGTTTTGTGGAAAGGATGTAAAATATAAAAACAAACGCCTGCGCATCGGTCATCAAGCGCAGGCGATAACGGTGCCGCCGGCATGATCGCGCCGGACCCGGTTCGGCAGGTCTGTCATTGCCCCGCGGGCCGCCGGGTCTGAGACAAGGATAACCATGGTACATTTTTCCCCTTCAAGTAAGCCCGCCTTCAAGGGAAAGTTGCTGGCCGACCTGGTGGATATGGATTCCCGCCAAGCAGTACTGGATGAGGTGATGTTCATCATGACCCTCATGCAACCCCAGTTCGATCCGCGTGATTTGACCAACGCGTTCAGCTTCACGGTCAGCCTCTATCAAGGGCGATGGCCGGGTGAGCGGGAGTGCAATACCCGCTTCCATGATCTCAGGCATATTACCGACACCCTGTTGGCCATGGCCCGTCTGATTCACGGTGCTGTCCTGGCCGGGCATCATATCAACGCCAGAGATGCATTTGTCGGTATGGTCGGCGCCTTGGCCCATGATACCGGTTATATTCAGGATAAGTCGGATGGCGCTGGAACAGGCGCCAAGTATACCGTCGTTCATGTTGCCCGAAGCATGGAGTTTGTGGCGCGCTACGGCCAGCGATACGGGTTGACACTCCAAGAGATACCGGCGTGTCAAATCATGATTCAGTGCACCGATCTGGATACCGATATAGCGGCGCTGCAGTTCCCATCGCCCAAAGTCGAACTCCTGGCCAAATTGCTGGCCGTTGCGGATCTGATCGGCCAGATGGCCGACCGGATTTACCTTGAGAAGCTGTTTTATCTGTATCGCGAGTTTGAAGAGGGGCAAATCAGCTGTTATGCGAACGAAATGGATTTATTGGTCCAGACCCAGGCGTTTTTCCCCATGATTCGGAATCGCCTGAATCACCAACTGGGGGGCTACGATGGTTTGGCCCGGGCGCATTTCAGCAACCGTTGGGGAATATCGGAAAACCTGTACCAGCAGTCCATCGAGCGGCAGGAAAAATATCTGGCGCATATTCTGGCGCACCCGGATCGCGATCCCAGCGAGTTTCTACGACGCAAACAGATCGTTCAGCGCATTATAGCGTCCAGGCAGTGTTGAAATCCGGATGCTGCGGGTTCCGAGCTATCTCAAGTGGTTTGATAAGGCGCCAGTTTATCCGTTACACTGCCTTCATCATCGATAACAAACAGAATGAACTGCCCTTGGGCGGCATATTTCTCCAGATCTTCAAAGATGATCGCCTGAATCTCGTACTTTTTGCCTTTTTTCTTGGCAATGTGAATTGCGCCATGGTTGGCCGACTCCTTATCCAGGAACATGGGAATAAAAGCGATATCGTTTTCAGGATCCCTTTGTCCCAGGATTTGATCGTCGGTGCCAGGGTTTTGCACCAATACATAAACCCAGGTGTCTGCGGCTATTTTATGTGCTGCCATTACGTTCCATGCCTTTTCGCCCGCCAATGATTGTAAGGCGGTATGTTTGTGTTTACTAAGAGTTTAAAGTGTTAAGTTTTAAGTGTTAAGCTAATGAATTCTGTCGATTATTATGGATCGTGGATTTCTTCAAGCTGAATTTGGGTGTTTTTCAACTCAGACGCGAGCATTTCAATTCCAAATCACAACCATCCTTTGCTTAACACATTGCACTTAAAACTGAATAATTATGTCACTATAACTAAATTAGGGAATGAAACCAGCCTGATTTTTTTGATCCGGGTCCACAGGATAGGAAATTTATGAGATCAGGCGCACCACCGCCGGAGGGGAGGCATTTTTGTCCAGGGCCATGCGCACTTTGGTTGACAAGGTTCGGGACTGGAAAGGCTTTTGGATGAAGTCCACGCACCCGTATTCAAGCAGGGTCGAGATGCGACGGTTCACATTGTATCCACTGACGACAATGACCAGCACTTCCGGGTTGCAGTGCTTTAATTCCAGATAGACTTGCTCGCCGCTTAAATCGGGCAGGATGACATCCAGCAGCACGAGGTCGATCTGGTCTTTGTATTCGGAGTATATTTCAACGGCTTCAGTTCCGTTGACAGCCGTCATGACCCGATATCCCCAGCGCTCCATAATGTCCCGACCGACTTGGGAGGCCACCGGATCGTCATCTACGAACAGCACCGTTTCCCTGGCTTTGGCGGTCTTAGGTTCGGCCGGTTCACGGACCGGTTCTTTGCTGATGACAGGCAGGTAGATGTTGAACGTGGTGCCGTGCCCCATTTCACTGTAGACATTGATGATGCCGTTATGGCTCTTAATGGTGCCATAAGCGGCCGCCAGTCCCAGGCCTTCATAGCGTATCGGCCGGTAAGGGGAAAAGAAAGGCTCAAAGATCCGGCGTCGGGCCTCCTCGTTTAGGCCCTTGCCCGCATCGGTCACTGAGATCTTGACAAAACGGCCGGGTGTGCTGGCGAATGGCCGGGTATAATGTTCATCCAAATGGACATTCTCCGATTGAAGATAGAGGTCACCGCCATCCGGCATGGATTCAGCGGCATTCATGTAAAGGCTGAGCAGGACCTGGCCGATCTGGACCCTGTCTACCTGGACTTGCCACAGGTTGTCCTCATAAATTTCATGAATCTGCAACCGGGAGTTTGAACGCAGAAACATTCTGGAGGTGCTTTTCATAATTTTATTCAGGTCCGTCGGCATCACCACATACTTGCCCACTTTGGCGAAGCTTAAAATCTCTTTGGCCAGGCGCGCGCCTTTTTCAGTGGACAGGTTGATGCGTTCCAGATGTTTCTGCATCCTGTGATCGTTGGGCAATTCCAGGCGAATGATTGACAGGTTGCCTTGGATGGCCATGAGGACATTGTTGAATCCATGGGCCAGCCCTCCGGCGAGGGTGCCGAGGGCTTCCAACTTCTGGGCTTGCTGCAGTTGGGTCTGGATGCGTTTTTCATTTTCGACGGCCTTGACCTCATCGGATACATCCCGCAAGACGCCCCTGAACCCCACCGGTTTGCCCTCCTGGTCCTTGATCAAAGCCGCCGCGAATTCAATAATCAGCGTCCGCCCGTTTTCGTGAAAGACCTCATAATTGCTGACCTTGGCGTCTTCACCGGTTTTGAGGACTTTCCCGAAGACGGCTTGCATGGCGCGGGCTGTACGCGGCGGTGTGAATTCCCGAAATATGGATCCGACGAGGGTTTCCCGGGTATAACCGGAAATCTCCGATAAAGCTTTGTTGCAAAAGATGATGCGGCCTGCCAGGTCAGTTTCGAAGTACCCCTCCTGAATGCTTTCAATGATTTGACGGTATTTTTCGTCGTTGTGGACCAGTTGCTCCTGGCATCTTGTTGCCTCATCGAGTTGTTGACGAAGCGCAACGTTGGCCTTTTTGACCTTCTCCATCGCAATATGGTAGTCCCGCACTTTTTTCTCAAGTGCTTGGACCTGCTCCCTGATCTCGGCAATGTTTTTTTTCTCGGCCATGGTGTGCCCTGCAATGCGGAAGTCGGCGGTTGGAAGTTACAATCCAAGATCCTGGTTGATCAGAATCACTTTAATGCGACCTTGGGGGAAAGCTTTTTCAGTTATCGTCCAGTTGTTACAAATGCGATCGGGCGAACTGCAATCATGGCAGCGTCCTGTTTTTAAACATGGATTTTGTTTGTTCAGCCGCATGACATTGGTGGGGGCGGCATATTCTCTGATGCGGGCCATGGCTGCTTCGATATCGGCAACGATCTTGTTGCGTCCCACCATCACGATCACCGTTTTAGGCCCGAAAGTAAGGGCCGCCACCCGGTTACCGATCATATCGAGGTTGACCAGTTGCCCCTTTTCGGTGACCGCATTGGTCCCCGTGATGAAAAGGTCCACCAACAGGGCTTGACGGCGGCGTTCAAGCCCTTCAGCGGCCGACAGGCTTTTGTCGAAGGTATCCAGAAATTCAAAGCCGTCACCTTCTTTGAGCAGGTGGTATAAACCGGATTTGGCGAATGTCATGGATCCGCCCCATGATATGCTTGCGGGCGACAGCGCCGGCATGATTTGCTGGGTGGCGATGTGAATTGCCTCCTGGGTATCGGCCGCAACATGGGCCTCGAACCGGTTTTTTTCCAATTTTTCCTTTAATGTTTGCAAACGCAGATGCCAGTATTGATTGATTGGGTCGTCCATAATCAAATATCCTCCGGTACTAGTGGAAATTGATGAGATGCTATTCGGCTGCGAAATCACTAGGTGTGGCTGTGGTATCGTTGTAATCCTTTCATTAATAATAAATAACGGGCGCTAATGTCAACTGGAGCCATCACGGGCGCACATGATGGAGGCCGGTGGACCAGACGGTTGATTTTATGAAAATCTGGTTTACCCTCAAATAACCAGTCAACCATAGCGATATCCTTAGTGGTGGTTTGCAATACGCGTGCAGGACTGCTCGACGTATTTTTACCGTCCGGGTCGGGCACGGAACCTTGTCCGCATTTTTGAAGGGCAGTCCAATTAAGGCTTTACTTTATGTTGGACTTAATTGTATTTACGTGCCGATTTCAGTTACGCGGAAGTAAGGAGAGGGCCATGGCTCAACAATTCAGCATCCCCGAAGAATACGAGATCCCGTTTCGCCGCATCATACCATATCTGTCGGCGCAACTGCAGAACGACCCCAAGGTTTTTGATGCGCTGGTGCTCTATTTCAAACTGGGCGGCGAAAAGATGGCCCGCATTGTCATCGATGCCTTGAATGCCACGTATCGTCTGCAATATGCAGAAATGATTAAAAGAATGCGTGAAGAGGCCATGCTCCGCGATCAACAGGACGATGAAGCGGACGACGAAGACGAAGAAGATGATGAGGATGAGGATGAGGATGAGGATGAAGAAAAAGATGAGGACGCCTGATTCAGGTTCCCCATGTGATCCTCCCCGTTCCGTTGCGCCCGAAACTGCCGCTCTGCCAAAACCTGCCGCCGCGCGTCCATTATGGCGATGAGGCCATTATTTGCCCACCTTTCCGATGAAAAAGCCCGGGTCTATGGCCTGGTGCTGTCCTCCGCCGATATCCCCCATCAGACCCGCCAGCAGGGCCACCAGTGGGCCATGACGGTATCCGCAACCCATCGGCGGGCCGCTATTCAGGCTATCGCTCTCTATTTAAAAGAAAATCCGGTCCCTTCCGATGCTGAATCGTCCCCGGCGGCTACCGGGTTCAACTCCTTATCGGCCTTCTATATCGCCGCAGTCCTGGGTGTCATCCACGGGGCCATTCAACCGGGCTACGAGCACCGCGTGTTTGTGGAGACCCTGGGCGCGGATGCCGCGCAAATCCTGGCGGGAAATATTCACCGATGCATCACGGCCCTGTTGCTTCACAGCGATTGGCCCCATGTGGTCAACAACATGGCGGGCATCATTCTTTTCGGGACCGTGGCGGTGTCCAGATGCGGATGGGGTGCGGGATGGCTGATGATCCTGCTTTCAGGTGCGGCGGGCAATCTGATCACGGCCATATGGTACCGGCAGGGGCATATCGCCATTGGTGCGTCAACCGCTGTATTTGGTGCGCTGGGGATCTGCGTCGCCCTGAATTTGTGGCGCTACGCCAAAGGTCCGCGGCCGTATTGGCGCATGTGGCTGCCGCTAGCTGCTGGATTGGCGTTGTTGGGGTTTCTGGGCAGCTCGCCCCATTCGGACCTCATGGCGCACTTGTCGGGCTTCGGCGCCGGTTTGACGATCGGTGGCGTTTATGGCTGGCGGCGCTCACGGCCGCCGGGAACCACCATGCAGTGGAGCGCGGCCATTTTATCGCTGGCATGGATCGCCTTGAGCTGGGTCTACGGGATCTATTGTCAGAGCTGAAACAACCCCGAGGTTGCAAGATTGGGGACTGCTCTTTGGATGATTACAGCGGGTACGGGGTCAGGCTCTCGTAGCCCGTTTCGGTGACCAGAATGGTCTGCTCAAATTGAGCCGAGAGGGAGCCGTCCCTTGTGACGGCGGTCCACCGGTCGTCCAGAACAATCAGCTCATGCCCGCCGATATTGATCATGGGTTCGATGGTGAAAACCATGCCTGGAACGAGTTGAACGCCCGTGCCACGCCGGCCGAAGTGGGGAATTTGGGGCGGTTCGTGAAAATCGTATCCCACGCCATGGCCCACAAAATCTCGCACCACCGAACAGCCTTGTGATTCCGCATAGGTTTGAATCGCCCAACCGATATCCCCCACGGTATTACCCGGCCGCACCACGCCCAGGGCCTCCTTGAGGCTTTGTCGGGCCACGGCCACTATCTTGCCGGCGTCCTGGGAGGGCGTGCCGATGAAATAGCTTTTGTTCGCGTCGGCATAATAGCTATTCAGAATAGAGGTGACATCCACGTTGACAACGTCCCCGTCTTTAAGCACGCGTTTGCCCGGGATGCCGTGGCAAATCTCCTCGTTGACCGAAACGCAAACGCTTTTAGGAAACCCCCGATAGTTGAGCGGTGCCGGTGTGGCATGGTTTTCCATGGTAAAGGCATGTACCAACGTATTGATCTCTTCGGTGGCCATGCCGGGCTTCAGATGCCTTTCGACCAGGTCGAGGGTCTCGATAACCAATCGGCCGGCGCGTCGGATGGCTTCGACGGCCTCGGGAGATTTGAGGCGAATTTTCGATTTGTCCGGGTGCGGTGGCGGTGTCTGGGGCGCGGATTTTTGCATGCAGCATTTTTTATATTTTTTCCCGCTCCCGCAGGGGCAGGGGTCGTTGCGGCCGACTTTTGTGCTTCTGATTGGTTGGTTCACCCGCCAAGCACCTTCCAGGTAAATGGTTTCGGCAACATGCCGTTCAATGGCGTCCACCTATAATGGATTGGCCTATCACTGTCAATCGGCAATGCCGTGATCAATATTTGGTTTACATCAGACGGGTGCATCAGGTATTAAAACCTCACCTGCGGTCAAAAAATCAGAAGGAGCGGATACACCATATGAGCTACAGCGATGACAAAGGCAACATGGGTCCGGACTGGGAGCATCGCGTGTTGTGCAGCGATGAAAGTTGTATCGGCACCATTGGTCCTGATGGATGCTGCAAAGAGTGCGGTCGGCCCTATGAAGGGGAGCTGCCCGCCGGTTTTCTATCCGGGCAAGCGAATGTGCCTGCCGTCTCCGGTTCCTCCGGAGAAGAGGATTTTTCGGATGGTTCGCCAGTGAACGCCGAGGGGCGCACGGAAAGTGACCAAACGCCGAACGCCGACGATGAATGGGCGCAACGTACCTTGTGCAGCGATGAAAGCTGCATCGGGGTTGTGGGCGCAGACGGGCGCTGCAAAGAGTGCGGCCTGCCGCACCCTGAAAAATAGATGCCGAATTCTATGCTTCATCAAGGATTCGGCGGATTTTACGCGATAATTCTTCGATGTTGAACGGCTTTTGGATAAAGCCGTTGCAGCCGCAATGCAGGATGTGGGTGGCATTTTCGTTAAGACTGTATCCGCTGGATAGCAGGGCTTTGACTTCCGGGTAAATCTGCTTCAGCTTGTTGTAAGTATCGCCGCCGCTCATTTCCGGCATGATCATATCCAGAATCACGATATCGATGTGCCCAGGCTCCTGGGCAAAAATTTCCAGCGCTTCCTGGCCGCTTTCCGCCACCAGGGTGCGATATCCGATCTCTTCGAGCATCTCCCGGGCTACTTCAAGAATCATCTTTTCGTCATCCACCAGCAACACCGTCTCGGTGCCGGACTGGGTCGCTTCTATTTCAGGGGCGTTCTGCGACAGCATGGCGTGGGCCATGGGCAGGTGGAAGGTGAACGTAGTGCCTTGGCCGGGCTCGCTGTAAACATTAATAATGCCGTCGTGATTTTTTACGATGCCGTAGGCCGAGGCGAGCCCCAGTCCAGTGCCCCGCGCCCGGTCCTTGGTGGTGAAAAATGGCTCGAATATCTTGCTCTGAATGGCTTTGTCCATGCCAATGCCCGTGTCGGTGATCGCGGTTTTGACATAGTTGCCCGGTTTGATGTTGTAAGCCTTGGCATAGGTGGGGTCAAGCACCCCGTTGGACGTTTGAATGCGGATCTGGCCGCCGTTGGGCATGGCCTGCCACGCGTTGACCAGCAGATTCAGCAACACCTGTTCGATTTGACCGCGGTCCACCATCACCGTCCAGATATCCTGCTGGGGGATGAATTGGATGGCTATCTCTTTCTTGGTTCGCCCGAACATATTGGTGGTTTTCTCGATGAGCTCGTTGAGATCGGTGGCCTTGACCTCGTATTTGCCGCCCCTGGCAAACCCCAGCAGTTGTTTGGTCAGGGCCGATGCATCCTGAACATAGGTGGTGATATTCCTCAACTTATCAAAAGCCGGGTGGGACGGGACGATTTTGGTCAATGCCAATGAGGCGTTGCCTTGAATGGCCATCAGCAGGTTATTGAAGTCGTGCGCCACGCCGCCGGCCAGGGTGCCGATGGACTCAAGGCGCTGGGCTTGCTGCAGTTTGGCGCGCAGACGCTCCTTTTCGGTGACATCCCGCAGGAGGCCCTGGATGGCCGGTTGCTCTTGAAAAGTAACCAGGGAGAGGGAGATTTCCGCCCGGAAGGCGTTGCCCTGCTTGTTGACGGCCTGATAGGCTTGGGCGGTGGAAGTTTTTGTGGCTTGATGGTGTTGCAGATGACCGATTACGACCTCCATGACATGGTGGTCATCGGGTGCAAGTATATCCCAAAGGGTCAGATTGATCGCCTCTTTGTATTGATATTTGAGCAGGTCGCACATTCTCTGGTTGAGAAATCGGAATCTGCCGGTGGGGACGTCGCAGATAAAATAGCCGTCCTGGGTATTTTCCACCAGCGACCGGTAGCGCTCTTCGCTTTGCTGCAGGGCGAGTTCAGCCTCCTTGCGCTGGGTGATGTCGATCATCACGGAGATGAGCCCGTCGGTTTCGCCGCGTTCATTGCGTGTCGGGCCGGTGGTGACGCTGATGTAGAAGCGGGAACCATCCTTGCGTTGCCGCAACACCTCCAAATCAGTCAAGGAGTGACCTTCGATCAATATCCGCGAAAAAAATTCCTGGTACTTCTCCTGCATCTCCTCAGGGACGGCCGGATAGGGTTTGCCCACCACTTCGCGTTCGGTCCAGCCAAACATCTTTTCCGCGGCCGGATTCCAGAACGTCACATGCGCATGGCGGTCCAGTGAAACGATGGCGGCATTGGCACTCTGGTAAATTACGGCCAGGGCTTCATGGGCTTCACGCAGGGCATTTTCCGAAGCTTTGCGCCTGCTGACGTCCTGGAAAGTGGCGATCAGCATGTCGTCATGGAAAGCCCGCAGGTGGACCTCTACCGGGATATAGCGCCCATTTTTGCAAAGGTAGTGCCGCTCGAGGGTGATCTCTCGATCTGCATCCGTGATGCCCTGGGTGGAGATCAGGGGTTGGGCATTCAGATTGTCGGGATGGATCAGGCCCTCGATGCTCAAGGCGGTGATTTCGTCAATTGTGTACCCCAGTAGCTTAAGCGCATGCCGATTGGCATCCACAATTTTATTGTGGGCATCAATCAGCAGGATGCCCATGGCCGCATTGTTGAAGAGCTTTTTGTACCGCGACTGCTCCGCTTGCGGTTCCTGCCGCGATGCCGATGCGCGGCGTGTGCTGATCTCATCTTCCAGCGATTGAATCTTCTGCTTCAACTGTGCAATGATTTGCGTACCCAATTCGATCCCCTTAAATAGATTCAGTTCGTGTTACGGTTAGAATAAGTCCGAAGGTCGCTTTAACGACTTGACATTCAACCGTCCCCCATACCCGGAGCATGTAAGGGCTATCGGTAATGCCGGTAATGCACACCGTATTTTCTGGCTTTATAGGCAAATTTCCTTACGGTGGTCTTGAGAATCTGGGCGGCGGTGGTAATGTTGCCGCGCGTATTTTTCAGTGCGTCGATGATCATCTCCCTTTCCAGATTGCATACCGCGTCCTCCAGTGAGAGTTCCGGCAGCGTGTCGGACTCCGTGCCGGTTTGGAGAGTCGGCGGCAGATGATAGCTGTGGACCACACCGCCGTCGCACAGCAGGACGCTGCGTTCGATGCAGTTTTCCAGTTCGCGGACATTGCCGGGCCAATGATAGGCCATCAGCATGTCAATGGCGGGAGTGGAGAAGCGTCTGATCTCTTTGTCGTTCTCCTTGGAGTACTTCTCGAGAAAATAATCGGAGAGCAGCAGGATGTCTGTTTTGCGCTCCCGCAACGGGGGCATGTAGATGGGAAAAACATTGAGCCGGTAGTAAAGATCGCCCCTGAAGGTGCCTTCCTCCACCGCATTTTCCAGGTTCTTGTTGGTGGCCGCCACGATGCGCACGTCCACCTTCAGCGTTCTTTGCCCGCCGACGCGCTCAAATTCCTTCTCCTGCAGCACGCGCAACAGGTTGGCCTGAACATCCAGCCCGATGGAGCCGATCTCATCCAGAAAGATCGTTCCCTTGTGGGCCAGTTC
>Ga0210123_1000552_pt1 | contig 23030 bp, 14 predicted proteins | sample Muzzi_PWB_D2_FD_185535 | JGI IMG/M metagenome (GOLD analysis project Ga0210123, IMG submission 185535) | Wetland microbial communities from San Francisco Bay, California, USA, that impact long-term carbon sequestration - Muzzi_PWB_D2 (SPAdes) | ecosystem: Environmental > Aquatic > Marine >... | reverse complement strand
CAGACGATTGCCGAAGGCGATCCAGTCGAATTGGGGATAAGCGACGTTGTGGGCGTTGAAATTTCCCGTTGCCCCGCCGAACTTGGCGGCAAAGGGAATGGTATCCAGAAGTTTGAGCTGCCCGTTGAGCCGTTCCACAAAAACATAAAGTTCTTTGCCCAACCGGGTGGGCGATGCGGGTTGACCGTGCGTCCGCGCCAGCATAGGCATCTCTTTCCAGGTTTGGGCTTTGTCGGTCAGTTCGGACACCACCTGCTGCAGCATCGGTTTCACGATTGTCCGCCAGGCTTCCTTGTGAGCCAGTGGCATGGCGGTGTTGTTGATGTCCTGGGAAGTCAGGCCGAAATGAATAAATTCTTTGTGTGCATGCAGTCCCAATTGGTCGAACTGTGCCTTGATAAAGTACTCCACGGCTTTGACGTCATGGTTGGTCACTTTCTCGACATCTTTCACCGCCTGTGCATCCGCCAGCTTGAAATTCCGATAGATGGCGCGAAGATCGTCGAACCTGGCGGTATCAAACTCTTTAAGCTGGGGCAGCGGCAGCCGGCACAGGGCAATAAAATATTCGATCTCAACGCGTACCCGGTATTTGATCAAAGCGCCTTCACTGAAGTAGTCGGCCAGAGGCTCGCAAGTGCCGCGATAGCGTCCGTCCACAGGGCTAATTGCGGATAGTGAATTCAAAGTCATATCTCAACCTTTCATCGATATTTTTCCGGCGGTGCTGCCATTTGTAATGCCGGACAGGTCGTGCATGGTGGGCGAGGGTGCCTTCCGTATCCAGCGAAGTGCTCCAGGTCCGCAGCGCAGGAGTATAGACTTGTGATTGCGGCCATGTCAACAAATGCCAGCCTATCGCAGCAGTTCTGACTGAACGATATTCAGGAACAAGACATCGATCCCGATACCGACCCCCATACCGAGGCCGCGGCAAATCGGGATCGGGATCGGGATCGCTATCGAAAAGAGAGAGAGGAACCGTCCGAATCATTGACGCGGTCTGAAAGGGTCGGCGCAGAGGCCGATTCTTCCTGCAGGGCGCTGGTTTCGGCCAATGGTCTTCGTAGGGCAGGGCTCCGTCCCTGCCTTTGATGCCTGGCCAGGCGCATCCTGCGTCACGCGGCCGGCACGGAGGCCGGCCCTACATAGGCCCAGGCGGGCGCGGAGGCCGGCTCAACGCGTAAAATAATATTTGTAAAGTACATGAATCTGCGTCTGTTATGATGAATCGAATTCAGTCAGAATTGCGGAGCCCGGATCAGCGATCAAGAACCGGCTTGCATGGAGATGAGACGTTGCGCCAGGCAGGTGTGGCGCTGGTGTGGGGTATTGTTTTTTACGGCCATGGCCAGGGCTTGTTGGGTGCCCACCAGCACCACGAGTCTTTTAGCGCGTGTAATACCGGTATAGATCAGATTGCGCTGCAGAAGCAGATAGTGCTGGGTGCTCACCGGAATGACCACGGCGGGGTATTCCGATCCCTGGGATTTATGTACCGATATGGCGTAGGCCAATACCAGCTCATCCATTTCATCGAAATCGTAGCGCAGCACGCGGTGGTCGAAGCGGATGCTTACCGTCTTGTTGTGTGCGTCGATCTGCGTGATGCGGCCGATATCGCCGTTAAAAACATTCTTCTCATAATTGTTGCGGACCTGCATAACTTTGTCATGCAAGCCGAAAAGCAGCTCACCGCGGGCAACATAGGCATCCTGGTGATTGAGGGTTTGCTGAAGCTGCCGGTTCAGATTTTGCGCCCCGATCACACCCCGGTGCATGGGGGTGATGACCTGGATATCGTCCACTGCATCGAGACCAAAGCGCTGGGGAATGCGTTCCCTTACCAGGGTTAAAATGGTGGCCAGGATTTTCTCCGGATGATCCTGGGAAATAAAGTAGAAATCGCCGAGGACGCCGGCCGGTACCGGGTCCAGATTCGGCAGCCGGCCGGCATTAATGCGGTGGGCATTGATGATGATGCGGCTGTTGCGGGCCTGCCGGAAAATCTGACGGAGCGCGACCTGTGGCACCGTCCGGGAGTTCAGGACATCCTTAAGTACATTGCCGGGGCCCACCGACGGCAACTGGTTTGCGTCGCCCACCAGGATCAGCGTAAAAGTGACCGGAACGGCTTTTAAGAGATGATACATCAGCACGGCATCGATCATGGAGGCTTCATCCACCACCAGCAGGTCGCCGTCCAAAGGGTTGTGCTGGTTTCTCTGGAAGCCGCCCTGCTGGGGATTATACTCCAGCAGGCGGTGCAGGGTCTTGGCCGGCCGGCCCGTGGCTTCGCTGAGTCTCTTGGCGGCGCGTCCTGTGGGTGCTGCCAGCAAAACCCCGGCGTGCAAATGCTCATACAAACGGGTAATGGCTTGAACGATGGTGGTTTTGCCGGTGCCCGGGCCGCCGGTAATGACGAGCACCTTGGAAGCCAGGGCTTGGGCAATGGCCTCCTGCTGATTGCGTGCCAATTCCAGGCTGAGCCTGCTCTGGACCCATTGCAGGGCCTGTTGAAGGTCAACGGTTGCGTGGTAGAGGGGTGCGCCCATCAGCATGTGAAGCCGCTGGGCGATGAACTTTTCACATTGGTGAAATTGGCTGAGATACACTGCTTTGAGGAAAACTTGGTGTTCCCCGGGTGATATATTGAGATTTTCGATGACAATTTGTCGACTCGCTGAAAGCGCTTCCAGGGCACTGACGATGGGGCCATGCGGAGACTTTAAAATGGCCCGGCTTTTGGCGATCAGGTCCTCCTGGGGATAAAAAAGGTGGCCTTCATCGGCCAACTGATGCAGCACATAGAGGATGCCGGCCTGCAAACGCAAAGGAGTGTCGTTTTTGAAGCCCAACTTGCCGGCAATGCTGTCGGCAGTTAAAAAACCGATACCGAAAATGTCATCGGCCAGCTGGTAGGGATTTTTGCTGATCACCGCCACCGTGTGCCGGCCGTATTGTCGGAAGATCTTAACGGCGTAGGCCGGGCTGACACCATGGCTTTGCAGAAAGAGCATCACCTGGCGGATTTCCGCTTGCTCCTGCCATGCTTTGCGGATGACGGCGATCCGTTTGGCGCCAATGCGCGGCACCTCCGCCAATCGCTCGGGCTGTTGCGCGATGATATCGAGAGTATTGTCCTTGAAGCGGCTGACAATCCGCCGTGCCGTCTCCGGGCCGATGCCTTTGATCAGGCCGGACCCTATGTATTTTTCGATGCCCTGCAAGGTCACCGGATGCTGGCGGTCAATGGTCATCGCTTTGAATTGTCGTCCGAATTTGGGATGCTCGGACCAATGGCCCTGCATTTTCAAAACAGTGCCCGGTGACGGACACATCAAGTCGCCCACCACTGTAACCGTCTCCCGGCCTTCGGCAGGTTGCACCTGGGCAATGGTGAAACCGCTGGCTTCGTCGGAGTACGTGATACGCTCCACCTGGCCGATCAGATCGACCAGCGGACTGTTTTTATCCTTGGCCATAACGGTATTGTGACGGGTCTCGGGGTTGATATGCAAAGAAATTTTCTTTTTAAGACCACATCGGTGCCATGGTGTAAAGAGATTTGAACGCCTTTAATCTTTAATTGACAACCCTATGTCCGGTGTTCAATATAGGATTGCTTGACAAGATATACAGCGGCGATAGCCAATTTCCGCCAGATGATACGCAAGGTAGACGATCATGGGATACGTTTTCAATTTCCACGATGCCCAGAACTATGCCCAGTCGATGCTGGAGGAACGCAACCGCTGTAAGGTCGCATTGGAAAGCCGACTCATGCTCAATCTGCTACGTTCAGCTGCGGGCGAATCCGTTCTTGATATCGGTTGCGGCACCGGCGCCAGCATCGAGCCCCTGCTGAAAAGCGGTCTCGACGTCACCGGTGTCGACCCCTCACCCTATATGCTCGATATCGCCTCACAAAAACTAGGCCCCAAAGTGGACCTTTATCGTGGATTCGGCGAAGATCTGCCGTTTGACGACAACTCCTTCAATCACGCCTCTTTTTTTACTTCCCTGGAATTTGTTGATGATCCTGCCAGAGCCATTGAAGAGGCCTGCCGGGTGGCAAAAGATAAGGTGTTTATCGGGTTCTTGAACAGCTATGCGCTTAAAGGCATTCAGCGCCGTCTCAAGGGTATTTTTACCACGAGCATTTTTAACAAAGCGCGTTTTTTTTCAGTTTGGGAGCTCAAAGCCCTGGTTCGCAGCATGGCCGGCCCAGTCCCCGTAGAGTGGCGCACCGTGCTTCAGTTAACCAATGCTTCCGGAAAGTTGACCCAGGCCTTCGAGTCATCCGAATTCGTTCAGCGCTTTCCCTTTGGCGCCTTTGCCGGCCTGGTAGTGACCCTGGTGCCGAGATTTCGGACCCGGCCTTTGTCCATGCGTCACCGGTCCAAAAATGCCAAATCCGCGCTGACATGCTGAAAAGGCCGTTTTATGGAAGCCTATCTTTATGACAAGATGGAAAACCAAAAAGTGCACTGCCACCTGTGCAGCCACCGATGCGTGATCAAAGCAGGGCGCCGGGGCATATGCGGTGTGCGCGAAAACCGTGACGGTGTGCTCGAAACGCTGGTGTTCGGTCGGCTGATTGCCCAGCATGTGGACCCCATTGAAAAGAAACCCCTGTTCCACCTGTTGCCCGGTAGCCGTTCATATTCCATTGCCACGGTGGGGTGTAACTTCAAATGCCGGTTTTGCCAGAACGCCGACATCGCCCAGATGCCCAACGACCGCCATGGCGCCATCATGGGGGCGCCGGCCGCTCCGCAAGACGTGGTGGCCGATGCCCTGTCCCGGGATTGTCAAAGCATTGCCTATACCTACACCGAACCCACCATCTATTTCGAATTTGCCTATGAAACCGCAAAGATTGCCCATGCCCGGGGGCTGAAAAATGTCTTTGTCAGCAACGGCTACATGAGCCGGGAAGCGCTGGAGATGGTGGCGCCGTATCTGGATGCCGCCAATGTGGATTTAAAGGCCTTCTCCGACGAATTCTACAAAAGCCAGTGCGGCGCCAGGTTGGCGCCGATCAAGGAGACTTTGCGGCGCATGAAAACCTTGGACATCCTGGTCGAAGTCACCACCTTGATGATTCCCGGCCTCAATGACGATGCCCGGGAGTTGGCTAACCTGGCCGCCTTTATCGTCGAGGACCTGGGGGCTGAGACGCCCTGGCACATCAGCCGCTTTCACCCCACCTATCGGCTGACCGATCGCCCGCCCACGCCGGCAAAGACCCTGCAACGGGCCTATGAGATCGGCAAACAAGCCGGTTTGCGCTATGTTTACATGGGCAACGTGCCGGGCGAAGGCGGTGAAAATACTTACTGCCATCAATGCCAGGAACTGCTGGTGGAACGCTCCGGATTTATGGTGAAGCGCAACCGCATCGAAGCGGGGGGCTGCCCCCAATGCCGTACACCAGTGTACGGCATCGAAATGTCGGGGCATCGGCCATGATGCAATTTGACGCGCGCGGCGCGCCAGCGCCTTTGGGATTCCGCGCTACCTACATCGTCTTCTTGTGAAAGTATGCCCGGCCGATCTCCACATTGAATTTCTTGCACCAGATCACCACGCTGTCGTATTCCTCGGGGTTCACTCCGGCCGGCAGGTCGAAGGACACGGTGCCTGAAAATTGTTTCAACTTGCCTAAGGTCACACTGTGCATACGGTCGGCGTCCCTGGCCAGGTAGACATATCCGTCCGGCACTTTATCCACTTTGATTTCGCTCAGGGTCAGGATTTGCTGGTTGTTCATGCCCATGCCGATAGTCACCTTGCCGGCGGCATGGTGGCCGTCGCTGCCTTCCAACATGGCCTCCCGCGCGGGCATCTTCGACTTGTCCATCATGGCCTTGTCATCGGTCATGGCGCCGCCCTTGTTATCCATCTTGTCGTCCATCATGCCCTTTGACTTATCATCCATTTTGTCGTCCATCATGCCATTGGTTCCGGCGCACGCCGTCATCCAGCCCAGCAGGGCCATGCTCAAAATCACCATCCCCATTTTGCCGATAGCTTTCATAAGTCACCTTCCTTTCTCATGTTTTAGATTAGGTTTGATGCCTGAAAGTATAAGACCGGGCTTTAAAGGATGGATAAAGGGCATGTAAAGATTGGGTAAAGAATACCGGCGATTGGAGGAATTAAGGTTTGGAAAGGATGGCCGCCAATTTATGGGAGAGTTGCGTCAGGTCGAACGGTTTCTGGATGAAAGCCTGCTTGTCCCGGGCCACGATTTCACTGGCCTGACCTTTTTTGCTGAACCCGCTGGAGAGCAGCACTTTGATGCGGGGATTGATGGTTTTCATATGGTTGTACGTTTCGAATCCGCTCATCTCCGGCATGATCATATCCAGGATCACCATTTTGATTTCGTCACTTTTCTGCCGGTAAATTTCCACGGCTTCTTTGCCGTCCCGGGCGCAAATAACATGGTAACCCAAGCGCTTGAGCATTTCGCTGCCGACATTGATGATAAGGTCTTCATCGTCGACCAGCAGAACGGTACCGTCTCCTGTCAGGAGGCCGCGGGCCACCTTGTCTTCAGCGGCGACGGTGCCGTTGGAAGCCGGAAGGTAGATAAAAAATCGGCTGCCGCGGCCGGGGGTGCTGGCAACTTCGAGCATGCCGCCATGGTTTTTGATGATGCCGTATGACGAGGCCAGCCCCAATCCGGTCCCGTGGCCCATCTCCTTGGTGGTGAAAAACGGTTCAAAAATGCGATTCTGGATTTCCTGATCCATGCCGATCCCCGTATCCTCGACCAGGATCCTAATAAACCTGCCCGCATTCAGGCCCAGATGGTCGAGTTGATGCGCCTGGGGCTCGATATTATCCGTCGCCAGGGTTATTTGCCCTCCTCCGGGCATGGCCTGGTCGGCGTTGATCAGCAGGTTGAGCAATACCTGCTCCAACTGCCCCCGATCGGCATCCACCACCCAGAGGTCCTGATGCAGGTCCAGCTCGATTTTAATGGCTTTGTGGGTGCGCCCGAACAATTGCACCGTACCAGCCACGATGCCATTGATATCGAGGGTCTTGACATTGTACTTGCCGCTTTTGGCGAAGCCCAGCAATTGTTGGGTCAACTCGCTGCCGCGCTTAACACATTGTTCAATATTTTCGAACCGCTGCAGGCTTTGTTCGTCGTCCTGGCTATCCAGGCGCAGCAATGAAATGCTGCCCTGAATCCCCATCAGCAGATTGTTGAAGTCATGGGCAATGCCGCCCGCCAATGTGCCGATGGCCTCCATTTTGCGGACTTTGTGCAACTCCGCTTCCAGCTTGCGGCGCTCATTTTCACTGCGTTTGCGTTTGGTGATGTCGTGGGCAATCCCCTGGGTACCCAGGAAGGGACTATCGGGGCGGCTGTCGTCGACATACAGTCCCTCCGCGTTCACCAGAAAAAAACGATCGTCTCTTTCAGTGCCGCTTTCGGATCGGGAGGCCGCATCGTTGGGTATCAACCGTATCTCCAACCCGCTGGTGCTTCTGTCGCCGGTCCGCCGCTCATCGATCCGGCGCTGTGCCATCAACCGATCCTCGGGGTGGACCAGACGCAGGATGGATTTGCCCAGTATCTCGTCGGGTTGGTACCCGTAACGGCGGATGCTTTCGCTGATGAAATTGATCATGCCGTTTTGATCCAGTCGATATACGATATCCGGAATGGTTTTGACGATGGCATGCAGCCGGCTTTCCGATGCCTTGAGATCGTCTTCCGCCTGGCGACGCCGGCTGATGTCGGTGGCCGCAATGCGGCACTGGGCAATCTGTCCCTCCTCGTCCGATACCGGAATGCTGAACAACTCCACCGGCAGTCGGCTGCCGTCTTTCTTCAGCAATACCACTTCGGCCGATGAAGATTGCCCGGACCAGATCTCCCGCAGGTGGCGTTCGAAATCAGGGCGGTAAGTGGGATCAATATAAACAATGAGCGGTTTGCCGTCGATGCTGTCGCGCTGGCGGTCGATCATGCCGGCGGCGGTGAGGTTGACCTCCAGAATGATACTGCTGGTGTCGACCAGGAAGTAGCCGATGGGCGCAAAATCAAACAAGTCGAGGTATTTGCGTTGGGATTGGGTAATCTCTTTCTGGGCGGCGATCAAATCTTCGTTCTGGGTGCGCAGCTCCTCCTGGTGCACCTGCAGGTTGTGCAAGGTCTCGTTCAAACGGGTCTCGAGATCTTTTTGCTTTTCGATGCGTTCATTCAGCAGTCGAATTTTGCCTCGCAGATCGTGGACCTTCTGATCGTCGGTTTTTCCCTTGGTTAATCCCATGTCACCACCTCCAGCGGATGGGATGCCGTCATTTAATGGGTTCTTCCTGCTGATGCAAGGTGAGATCCCTTACGATACCCACGAACTTGCGTTGGCCGGACAACCACATCTCCGTTATGGCCAGATCCATGGGAAAGGTGTTTCCGTCCTTGCGTCGTCCCTCGACTTTACGTCCCACGCCGATAATCTTGGCTCGGCCGGTTTTTAAATATTTCCTGATGTATTTGTCATGTTCGCTACGGACGGGTTCGGGTTGCAGCAGGGTAACGTTTTGGCCCACGGTATCCTCGCTGCGGTACCCGAAGATTTTTTCGGCCGCCGAATTGAACGATTCAATGATACCTTTTTCATCGGCGACGATGATGCCGTCGAATACATTGTCCAGTACCGCGCGCAAGGTGTCGTTGCTCTCCTTGAGGGCCAGTTCTGTCTTTTGAATGTGAGACAAGTCGGTAAAGGTCAGCATGGCGCCCACCGGCCGGGAGAATTCGCTCAAGTACGGCATGATGCGCATCAAGAATCGACTGCCGTCGAGGCTGAGCTCATGATCGCTTTCCTTGCCGTTTTCAATCACCGACATCAGCATACGCCGCAGATCGGGCAGACTGACTTGCGTGGGAACCGATGTGATCACATGGCCGTAGTCGGAGGCGGTGATTTGAAAGAACTGCCTGACCGTCGGGGTAAAGCGGGTGATTTTCAGTTCATTGTTGACAATCACCATGGCGATGCCGCTGCGGTTCAGGATGTTTTCCAGGTCCGTGTTGGCCTCGGCCAGCTCGCCGGATTTAACCTGCAGCTCCTCATTGACCGTGGTGAGTTCTTCATTGGTCGACTGCAGCTCTTCATTGGAGGTCTCCAGCTCCTCATTGGATGATTGCAGCTCTTCGTTGGCCGATTGCAGTTCTTCATTGAGCGATTGCAACTCCTCATTGGTGGTTTCAAGCTCCTCCACTGTGGTTTGCAAATGCTCGCGCGCCGCCGCCAGATCCTGTTCCAGCTCCAGCATGCGCGGGTCGTTGATTCCAGAGCTGGAAGCCATCCCTTGTTCGGTTTCAGCCACAGGGCCGAATTCCTCGAACATGACCAGTGTCAGGTTGATGGTTTCGCGGTGGGCTGCCGCAGGACCGGCATGCAGGATGATCTGGCGGTGTTGGTCGTTGTGCTTGAAATTGATCCTGTTGCTGCGCACGAACTGGTTTTCACGCGTGGCCTTGTGGATCAGCGCCCGCAAATCGAGACGCAATTCGGGTCTGGCCATATTGAGAATGCTCAACCCGATCTCGCCCTGGGCCAGGGTCAGGTACGGCCCGACGTCGCCCTGAACGAATACGATCTCCTGGCGGTCGTCGATCATCACGGCGCAATTGCCCATGGCCTCGATCACCGATTCGGCAAAAATCTGTTTGATGGGCACCTCCTTTTGCTTGGGAGGTGTTTGGGTCGGACTTTTGCCCACGTAGCGAAGGTGTCTGCCCAACCCGAAGTCCACCACCGGTGTGCGCAGCACGCCCCGGCGCTGAAAGATCTTCCATTTTTTCACCAGAGGAATGAACAGGTCGGCGAATTGCCCGATGGATTCGGATTTGCCCAGAAACAGAATGCCTTCGGGATTTAGGATATAGTGAAACATGGGCACGATTTTCTTTTGCAGGCTGCTGTTAAAGTAGATCAACAGATTGCGGCAGGCGATCAGATCCAGATGCGAAAATGGCGGATCCTGGGTGAGATCCTGTTTGGCGAAGACGATCATTTCCCGGATCGACTTGACCACCTGGACGGTATCGTCCGAGTGGGTGAAAAATTTATCCAGCAGGGGTTTATCCACATCCACGACGGTGGCCGTTGCATATACGCCTTTGCGTGCCTGCATGATGGCATCCTGATCCAGATCGGTGCCGAAAATTTGAATATTAAATTGGTTCACCTGCTGGCCCAGTTGCTCGTAGAGCAGCATGGCGATGGAGTAGGCCTCCTCGCCGGTGGCGCAACCGGGTACCCACATGCGAATGTCTTCGCCCTTGCGCTTGGTTTTCAGAATATGCGGCAGAGCACGTTTGAGAGCCTGGAAGGCCTCCGTATCCCTGAAAAATCCGGTGACGGAAATCAGGATGTCCTTGAACAGCAAGTCCAGCTCTTTGGGCACCTGTTCGATGTAATGGAGATAATCCCCCAGCGATCGGATTTTGTGCAGGGCCATGCGACGGCCCACCCGCCGGTTGATGGTGGCCAGCTTGTACTCTGTAAAATTGGTGCCGGTGCGGGCGGCGATCATCTGCAGGATGCGGTCGATGTCTTTGGGCGCCTCGGCTTCGGGGGGTACTTTGGGCACCAGGTTGGGGTATTTGATGGCCACCTGCAGTTCCTTGCCGATATCCGTCGGGTCGACCACCAGGTCGACATGCCCGGTTTCAATGGCCGCACGGGGCATGCCGTTGTAGCGGGCGGTCTCTTCGCGCTGCACGATGGTGATGCCGCCCCCGGCCTTGATGGCGCGAATGCCGTGGGCGCCGTCCGAGCCCGTGCCCGATAGCACGATCCCCACCGCCCGATCCCCTTTGCTTTCGGCCAGGGAGGTGAAGAAATAGTCGATGGAGGGTTTGGGGCCGATGGCCGACGACGGTTTGCTCAATTGCAGCGTGTTGCCCACGATTTTTACATCCCGGCCGGGCGGGGTGATGTAGACTTTGTTGGCTTCCACCGGTTGGCCGTCGACGATCTCCAGGACATTCATATCGGTATGACGGTCCAGCAGCGAGGCCATCATGCTGCGATGCTTGGGGTCCAGGTGCTGGACAATGACAAAAGCCATGTTGGCATTATTGGGCAGACCCGGCAGGACATGCTTATAGGCCTCCAGCCCGCCGGCCGATGCGCCGATGCCGACGACAATCAGTTGATTGGACCTGGGTGCGGCGGTTTTGGCTCTGGCAGCAGGCTTGCGGGTCTTTCGGGGCTTGGTTTTGCCACCACCGCCGGCCTTGGCATTGGGTTGGGCCGTTTTATGTTGAACTTTGGGTTTGTCTGCGGGCATGCTAGTCACTCCGTGCGCCGGGTAAGCATCTCAGGCGCAATATGTCGGTATGATTGTACATTTTGGGAATTATATCTAACTATAACAACAAAACAATTAAGTGCGAATGTTTTTGTTTCGGGCACCGCTTAGACCGCTGAAGCATCTGGCCACCCTTCAGCCTGCCGGTCAATATCTTGAATCAATGACATCGAATGACCTTCCGCGCCTTTGTTTCGAAAGGGATGGATATTTAATTAATATGGGTTGCCCTGGGAATTGTCAATCATGCAGTTGGCTTGCATGGCGCCATTGAACCAGGTTCTATCCCTTGGCCGAGGGATGTCTCCCACGCCGCATTGGTTTGAGATTCACCAAGGCTGCCGGCAAATCCAGATAGTATTGCGCTGCGTTGGTGCGTCCCCGTTTCAGACATCCGTTGGCGTAGACCTTACATTTTTGTTTCAGCACAGCCAGGGCGGCGGTCTGTTGCCGGTCCGACAGACATCTTTGTTTCAAGATTTTTGCCAGGGCTTGAATGCGGTATTTGTCGAGTTGCGGCTTGCGCGAGAGCTGGTCGGAGTGCCCGCCTTGTTTGACCATCATAGGGGTCTCGATGAGGTGGACCGGGTACTTCCAGGCGATCCGCAGCCAGAGATCGTAGTCCTCGCATGCCGGCAAGTCCTCATCGAACAATCCGACTTCCTTTAACAGGGAAGTGCGCATCATTACAGCGGAAGGACTCACCAGGCAGAGCGGCAGGGTATGCTCGAAGATCATGCCGGAGAATTTTTGATGGCGTTTTTTGGGATTGACCCGCTTGCCGTTGCGTATCCAGATCTCTTCGGTTTGGCAAATCAAGGCTTCGGGGCGGGACTGAAAGAAAGCGGTCTGACGGGCCAGTTTTTCCGGCAGCCAATAATCATCGGAATCCAGCAGGGCGATGCACTCCCCTACGGCAGCCCGAATGCCGGTGTTGCGTGCCGCGCTGACGCCCCGGTTGGCTTGGTGGATGGTTTTGATCCGGTTGCCGTAGGCCTGCAACAGGGTGCGGGTCCGGTCTGTGGAACCATCGTCCACCACAATGAGTTCAAAATGGTCATAGGTCTGCGACAGCACCGAATCGATGGCTCGGCCAAGAAAGGCATATCGGTTGTAGGTCGGCAGGATGACCGATACGACGGGGTATTCTTTTGATTTTACTGTGGGTTCTTTTTGCGCCTGTGTTGACAATTCAGCTTTCATCGGCAATAATTCAAAACGTTGTTAGGGCTTTCAATATTCCATTACCAGAACGATTACCGGCCTGCCATATCGAATCGATGGAAGACCTTGCCTGTTGCGCCGGGTGTTTTCACCGGGCCGTCGTGGCCGGATCGAAGTTCGATTGCAGCGGCGCTTAACTCCGTACTCCGTCTGTCAGCCATCCATATACGGCGCAAAGCCGTATCGTGTCAAACGGATGCATCAGGCATTGGTCGTTGGCTGCGTTTGGATGAACGGTTGTTGGCACATGCGGCCAGCGCGGCGTCAAGTCTGGCTTTGGGATATTTCCGGGTTTGTTAACGTAATCAGAAGCTAGGAGGATGTTATGAAAAAGGTATTCACATGTTTATTGGCCCTCATGGTTGTATTTGCATTTGCAGCCTGTAGCAGCGACGAGCAGACCTCGTCGGATAAAAGTGCCAAGACCATGCAGGCACCCGCCAAGACGCAATACGTGACCATCGGCACCGGTGGCATCACCGGCGTTTATTATCCCACGGGCGGTGCCATCGCCAAGATCGTCAACAAAAAGCGAGACGTTTATAATATTCGCTGTACTGTTGAGTCCACGGGCGGCTCGGTCTTCAATGTCAATGCTGTCATGGCCGGTGATTTGGAATTTGGCGTGGTGCAGTCGGATCGCCAATACCAGGCCGTTAAAGGCATGGCTGAATGGCAGGACAAAGGTCCCCAGACGGATCTGCGCGCTGTATTCAGCATTCATCCCGAATCCGTGACCCTCGTGGCTGCGGTGGATGCCGGTGTCAACGACATTGCCGACCTGAAAGGCAAACGGGTCAATATCGGCAATCCGGGGTCGGGACAACGCCAGAACTCCATCGATGCGCTGGAGGCCGTGGGGCTCAACTATGAAACCGATCTGAATGCCGAAGGCGTCAAGGCTGCCGAAGCACCCGGCCTGCTCCAGGATGGCCGTATCGACGCCTTCTTCTACACCGTCGGACACCCCAGCGGCGCCATCAAAGAGGCCACCGCCGGCGCACGCAAGGTGAAATTCGTTTCCATCAAAGGCATCGATGCCCTGTTGGCCAAGTATCCGTACTATGCCAAGTCTTTTGTCCCGGTTGATCTCTACCCCGGCGCACAAAACGATGCGGATGTGGAAACCTTCGGCGTCAAGGCGACCTTTGTCACCTCCGCCAAGGTGCCGGATGATGTGGTCTATGCGGTGACCAAGGAGGTTTTCGAGAATTTCGATGAATTCAAAAAGCTTCATCCGGCCTACGCCGTGTTGACCAAGGAGGGTATGCTGGAAGGCCTCTCCGCTGAAATTCATCCGGGCGCGATGAAGTACTATAAAGAGGCCGGGCTGAAATAGCCCTGCCAGGGACAACCCTTTCGGCAAATATCCAAGGGGTCGCTCGGGAATCGAAACCGACGACCCCCATTCTTACCCAACCCGTGGCGGTAAGCCATCAGACCTCCACCGGTAATCGATCCTTCGGAGGAGCAGGCCGCCCGGCGTGACATAGCCGAGACGAGGATGCCAATGAGTGATGCCCAACCCAAGGAAAACGATGATGGTCTTGAGATCGCCAAACGCATGGCCGAAGAGGAAGAGGGCATGGGGCGCCGGCCCAAAGGTCCTTCCCGATACGTCGTTCCGGCCGTGGCGGTGGTCTGGAGTCTGTTCCAGCTCTCCATCGCCAGTTGGTGGGTTCTCGACTCCACCTTTACGCGCGCCATACACTTGAGCTTTGCTCTGCTGATCGTCTTTCTCAATTACCCCATGCTTAAAAAGTCGCTTTTTGGGATAAAGTTTTTGTCCGCCAAGGACAGCATACCCATTCTGGACTATGTCATCAGCATTGTGGCAGCCATCTCCGCCCTGTATATCGCCATCGACTATGAGGGCCTGACCACGCGTTACGGCGCGCCCATACTTCGGGATCTGATCATAGGCGGTATTCTGGTGGTGTTGCTTCTGGAAGCCTCACGCCGTGTCATTGGCCCGGCCCTCTCGGGTATTGCCACACTATTTATCCTCTATGCTTTCTTAGGACCATACATGCCCGATTTCATTGCGTTCAAAGGGGTCTCGCTGAATCGTTTCATGGGGCAGATGACCATGTCCACCGAGGGCATTTACGGCATCCCCCTGGATGTCTCGGCCACCATCGTCTATTTGTTCGTGCTTTTCGGTGCCATGCTGGATAAGGCAGGCGGCGGCAAATATTTCATCAAGCTGGCCCTGGCTCTGCTGGGCGGATTCAAAGGCGGACCGGCCAAAGCGGCGGTGATGGGCAGCGGGCTTTCCGGCCTGGTCTCCGGCTCCAGCATCGCCAATATCGTCACCACCGGGACCTTTACCATACCTCTGATGAAAAAAGTGGGTTATCCGGCGACCAAGGCGGCCGCAATTGAAGTGGCCGCCAGCACCGACGGTCAATTGGCTCCACCCATCATGGGCGCCGCTGCGTTTATTATCGCCGAATATGTCAACGTCCCCTATGTGGAAGTGATCAAGGCGGCCGCCATTCCCGCATTTGCTTCCTATGCCGCCCTTTTTTACATCACCCACATCGAAGCCTCAAAGCTGGGGTTGAAGGGTATGCCGCGCAATGAGCTGCCGCCCTTTTTCAAGACATTGGTTTCCGGCGCCCACTATCTGCTGCCCCTGTTCATCCTGCTGTATGAATTGATCGTGGTCCGCCATTCGCCTGAATTGGCGGCCTTCCATGCCATCTGGGCGATGGCCCTGGTCATGCTCTTTCAATGCCCGGTGCGGGCGTATGTGAAAAAAGAGCCAGTGGGCCCCGCCTTCAAGCAAGGTATCGAAGATATATTTTCGGCTCTGGCCGGCGGCGGGCGCAATATGGTCGCCGTGGCACTGGCCACAGCCGCCGCAGGCATTATCGTGGGGGTGGTGGCCATGGGTTTGGGCAGCCGCATCACCGAGATTATCGAGATCGTTTCGTTCGGCAATATCTTTGTGATGCTGGTGATCACCGCATTCGCCAGCCTGGTCATCGGCATGGGATTGCCCACCACCGCGACCTATATCGTGATGGCCTCTTTAACGGCACCGGCCATTGTCACCATCGGCTTGACCAAAGGGTTTATCGTGCCTCTGATGTCCGCCCACCTGTTCTGTTTTTATTTTGGTATTCTGGCCGACGATACGCCGCCGGTGGGGCTGGCGGCCTACGCCGCTGCCGCCATCGCCAAATCGCCGCCCATTCCAACGGGCTTACAGGGATTCATGTATGATATCCGAACGGCGATCCTGCCGTTCATGTTTATCTTCAATGCGGACCTGATTTTGCACGACGTCTATAGCTGGACCCAGGGGTTGTTGATTTTTGCCATGGCCTGCATGGGTAATTTCGCTTTTGCATCGGCTACCCAGGGCTGGTTCGTGGCGCGCAACCGGTTTTATGAGATCCCCATATTTCTTCTGGTGACCCTGATTTTGATGCGCCCTGATTTCATCGCCCAGGTCATCGGGTTGCCGCAGGATCAGCGGTACTGGTGCTATCTTATCGGGTTGGCGGTTTTTGGGTTGCTCTATGTCATGCAGCGGCCCAGGCGACCCAAAGTGGCGGCTGCACAGGGTGCGTAAACAAAAGAAGGAAATGCTCATGGCGAATATAAATAAACTGCTGGTGGCTGTGGCTTTTTCGCCCCATACTGAGGGCATTTTTAACTATGCCGCTCAATTGGCGGATCGTTTGAACGCAGAGCTGGTTGTGGCCAGTATCATCAACGAGCGTGATGTTGCCGCCGTTCGCCGTATCGCGGATATGGGGTATGAGGTGGATGGCGAACATTATGTGGGGGATATCAAAAAAGAGCGTCGTCAAATCATTGCACAGTTGATCAATCAATGCGGTTTGGCGCCGGAAAGCATTACCACCGTGATAAAGGTTGGCAATCCCGTTGACGAACTGCTCAAAATCGTCGTTAGCGAAGGCATCGACATGGTAGTCATGGGGCTTAAGGGGCGCACGGACCTTGAGCACGTCTTCGTCGGGTCGGTGGCTGAAAAAATGTTTCGGCGTTGCCCGGTTCCCATCGTATCGTACCGGGGCGACGTGGTGGCGGAACGGTTGCGTCGTCGGATACCCCAGTAGGTCGTTCTATGCGTGCGGTCAGGTGCTATTGCATCTTGAAAGGAGACTATCATGGCCAAACATTTTGCGTGGATGCTATTCGCACTTCTCCTGTCAAGCCCTTTGTTGCAGCCCTGCGCCCTTGCATCGGATCGCTTTATTGACAACGGTGACGGCACGGTGACGGACACCCAGCTGAAGCTGATGTGGGCCAAAAATGACAACAACGGCGACATCGACTGGCACCAGGCGCAGCAGTGGGTGGCGTTCACATTTCCCCTGACCTTGCAGAAAGGTTACGATAATTGGCGGCTGCCGACCATCGCGGAGCTGGAAAGCCTGGTGGACAAGCAAGGCGGCTATGAAACCGATTGCGGCCTCAGTGCCCATATCATCTCTCTCATTCATCTCTCCTGCGGGTGGGTCTGGACGTCCGAAACCGATCCCGTTGCCCCGACCGCCGGCGTTTTTAACTTCGACAACATTTACCACTATACGGTACGCAAAGCCCATCGCCGCGGATATCGTGCGCTGGCAGTCAGGGACCTGCAATAGCGCCTGGATTTATTTACAACATGGCTTCGATCTTGTTGATCTGTATCTTCAGTTTCTTGGCGGAGACGGGGTGAGCGGTTTTTATTTCCTGGGCGAACACCGATATCTTGAATTCTTCCAGCATCCAGAAAAAGGCTTCCACTGCTTGGCGTTTTTCCGGGCTGGCTTGGGGCGTCAACGACCGGATGATGCCATTGAGCCGATCCGAAAATGTTTTGACTTCAAATGATTTGGTGCGATCTTTCTCGAGGTTGATCAAACCGCGCTCTGCGCGCAGGGATATGGCTTGAATATAGCGCACCAGGCGCTCGAGCCGATGGTTGTCATAAAGTCGGACAAAACTTTTGGGCACCAGGGCATTCAGGTTATCGCGCAGTTCATTTAAAAATGCCGCCACAGGTTTCTTTTCGGAATGGGTATTTTCCTGGTTGTGGAGTTGTAGGCGCAGCGCGGCATAGACCGCCAAAACATCCGTCACGCGTTTCAGTTTGGCCTGCCCCCGCCCGGCGATGCCGTCCCGCTCGAGCTTTTGAATATGGGCCTGAAACCCTTCTGCCGATCGTATGTCCTTGAGCATCAGGTCGTCAATCACCTGGGATGCAATCTGTTCTTCCAGGGCCTTACATCCGCCAAAGTATCTGCCGGCGGCCTCACATGATGGCACAAGGCGCAGGTTTTTACGCAAAAAGGCGATGTCCCGGCTGAAACGCTTCACCAACAGGGCTTTTACACCACGTCGGTGAACATCTCCGGCCTGCTTGGGATCGATAAAGACTGTGAGCGCAATGGTTTCTTTGCGGTTTTCAAGGGCCGGATACGCAGTCCAACCGCGCCCCCCCAGACTGTTGAGGGTGACCGCGTCCGGCAGATCTCCGAAATCCCAATTTTCTATGGGACAACGCTCCCAGTTTTGCTTCTCGATTTCAAAATCCGAAGAGATCGGGTAGCCGATGTCGCCGATGTTGAGCACCTCAGTACTGCGCCCGCTTTTGATCACTTTTCCGCTGGGGTCGGTCAAGGCGATGCGCATGCGTAAATGATCGGGAAGCAGACTTTCGTCCCAGGCCGCGGGCGGGATTCTCACACCAAAGCGCTGTCGGATGATACTGGAGAGGGTATTGGGCAGGCTGTCTTGCTTTTGTGCCGGAATCTGCGCGGTAATTGTCGCCACCGTCTCGGAGATGGGCACCAATCTTTTGCGCAGCTCTTTGGGTAGCCCTTTCACCAGGGCCGTGATCTTCTCGTCCAGCAGGCCCGGCACCAGCCATTGGAACTTGTGGGCATTGATGTCTTCGGCCACAGGCAAAGGCACTTTTGCCGTAATACCATCGTTTGGCCGTCCGGGGCTATAGTTGTATTCAAAATCTATTCGATGGCGTCCCACGGACAAGTGGTCCGGAAACTTGGCCAGCTCTTCATCACTGGGTCGTTGAACGATCAAATCTTCTTCCGTCAGGCGCAGGAAGTGATCGCCGCCCTCACTTTTGATACGTTGCTTTAAGGAACGCAGGTCATAGAGGGCCCCCAGACGGCCACTGTAGAACGCAAACAAGGCTTCGTCATCCAGACGGATATCCTTACGTCGTAAGCGATTCTCCATCTCCACGATATTGCTGAGAATTTCGAAATTGTAAGCCATAAACGGCAATGGTTTTTGTACATCACCTTCAATCAAAGCTCGGCGAATGAAGATATCCGTTGCTGTGGCCGGGTCCACCGGACCGAATGGCCGCGGCCGACGGTCAATAATCAAACCGTAAAGGCTCACCTGCTCGGTGGCCACGACCTGTCCCCGGCGGCGCTCCCAGTGCGGATCGATATACGTATATTTGCATTGTTCTTTGGCGACGGGTTCTATCCAAGAGGGATCGATCATGGCCACGCAACGGGCGAAGAGGCGCGAGGTTTCAACCATCTCAGCCGATACAACCCATTGGCCGGGATTTTTAAATAGTCCGGATCCGGGAAAGATCATGACTTGCCGGTTGTGGGAGGCATGAAAGATCTGGTTCTCCTTTTTCATGGCGATATTGGAAAGAAACCCGCATAGAATGGACTGGTGGATGGCCGCATACCGGCTGTTTCCAAGATCGTCAACTTCTGCCGGGGACCGGGAAGGCTGCGCCGGACGAATGGCGTGATCGGCCAAGATACGCATAATCTGCCTGTACACATCCTGCCACTCGCGCATGCGGCGAAAGGAGAGAAAATGGTTATGGCAGAATTTCTTTACTTCGTTCCAGCTCCGGCGGCGGCGCACCGTTTTCTGAAAGCTGTGCCAGATGTTCAATAGGGCAATGAAATCAGAGATAGCGCTGCGAAACGGGGTCTGGGCCTCATCAGCCTCGGCCTGCCGAAGAGCCGGACGCTCCCGCGGATCTTGAATGCTCAGCGCAGCCGCAATGATGGCCACTTCATCCAGGCATTCGCGCTGTCGGGCTTCCAAAAGCATGCACGCCAACCTGGGGTCCAGCGGCAGCCGGGCCATAAGTCTTCCCTTTGAGGTTAATGCATACTTTCCTTGGCGGGTCTTTGGGGATTGAAGCGCGCGAATGGCCCCCAACTCCAACAACAGCTGGTACCCGTCCTGAATGCTGCGGGGTGACGGCGGATCGATAAACGGGAAGGCTTCCACGTCTCCCAGGTTGAGCGCGATCATGCGCAAAATTACTTCGGCAAGGTTGGCGCGCAATATTTCCGGTACGGTGAAGCGCGGGCGCTGAAGGTAATCCTCCTCCGCGAAAAGTCGAATGCAGACACCGTTGGCCAGGCGGCCACAGCGCCCCTGACGCTGATCGGCGCTGCTTTGTGAAATAGGGCTTACCGGCAGCGTCGTGGTGCGGGAACGCGGGGTGTACTGGGAAATGCGTGCCAGGCCGGTATCGACGACGTAGTTGATGCCCGGTATGGTAATGGAAGTCTCGGCCACATTGGTGGCCACGATGATTTTACGACCTGGCCAGGAGCGGAAGACGTTTTGCTGCTCGACTGAAGACAACCGGGCGAACAGCGGGATGACCCGGGTGGCGGGCAAACGGCGTCCTTCCAGGAGTTCACAGGTATCGCGGATATCCTGTTCGGTGGGCATGAAGACCAATATATCGCCCTGTCTGCGCTCCTTGACCAATTGATCTACAGCCTGGGCCGCGCGCTCAACATGTGCGGCCTCTTCATCGTCGTCTTCCATATAACGGGTCTCCACCGGGTGCATGCGGCCGGACACTTCAATAATGGGGGCACCGTCGAAGGCCAGGGAAAACTTTTCCGTATCGATGGTTGCAGAGGTGATGATGACTTTCAGGTCGCGACGTTTTTCCAGCAAGCCCTTCAGAATGCCTAGCATGAAATCGATATTGAGGCTGCGTTCATGGGCTTCATCCACGACAAGGGTATCGTAGTTGTTGAGCCGGGTGTCTTTTTGCGTCTCGGCCAGCAGGATCCCGTCGGTCATCAGCTTAATACGGGTTTGGGGGCTGACCGAATCCTGGAATCGAATCTTGACGCCGACGGTTTGTCCCGGTGCTTCATTGATCTCTTCTGCAATACGGCGACCTACAGTGGTGGCGGCAATGCGTCGCGGTTGGGTGACGCCGATCCAGCCATCGATGCCGCGGCCTGCGGCCATACATATTTTGGGCAGCTGGGTGGTTTTGCCTGACCCGGTTTCGCCCGCCACGATAAGCACCTGATGGCTTTGAATGGCGGCCAACAACTCTTTGCGCAGGGCGCTGATGGGCAGTTCCGGGTCGAAGTGAAGATACGGCCGATGCCTGCGTCGGGCCAGACGGGCGGCCGCCGACGATGCCAGGTGTTTTGACAATGCCGCGCACCGTTTTTCAAGCTTGGGATCGGTGGTCTTATTTTGAAAGGCCTTTTGAAGGCGCACGAGTTCGCGCTGGCCGAAAACACGATCAGCCAACAGGACGTTGTCAAGTTGCCGGCGCATGGCCTTGAGTTGCTGTGGTATTGACTTCAAAAGGTAACCTGCTATAATTCTTGAAATATTTGTTTTAAGGCTACTGCCCGATAACTGCGGCAGGCCCTGAAGCATCGATAAATACCACACCTTTGCCATGATTTGAATACACCCGCTTAGCGGAGGCCCTATGGAGTTCTTAATCATCGGCGGTGACGCGGCGGGAATGAGTGCTGCCAGTCGCGCCAAGCGTTCGGATCCATCTTTGTCGGTGACCGTATTGGAGAAATCTCAGGATGTCTCGTACAGCGCATGCAATATGCCTTACAATATCGCCGACCCTAAGCGCAGCATGGATGATCTGGTGGTCCGCAAGGCGGATGTGTTTCGGGACAAGCTGGGCATCGACCTGCGGTTTGGCCATCGGGCGGTGCGCATCGATACCGGAGAACGAACCGTGGCCGGACTGGCCAATGGGTCCCAGGCCTTTCAATTGCCTTACGATCGCCTGCTGATCGCCACGGGTGCATCGCCGGTGGTACCGGAACTGCCGGGGTTTGATCTGCCTGGGGTGATGGCGTTGAAGAGTCTGACCGACGGTAGGAAAGTCAAAGCCTATCTTCGATCTCACGAGGTGAAAACCGCCGTAATTATTGGCATGGGATATGTGGCGCTGGAGATGTGTGAAGCCTTTCACGCCAGGAAGATCGGGGTGGCAATGGTCAAGCCGGGGCCGGCGCTTCTGCCCTGGCTGGCGCGCGATCTGGCGGCTTGTGTCGAACAGGAGCTGAACGCCCATGATATCCGACTGCACCTGGGAAGCGAGGTGCATTGCATCGAACGATCCGGCGACCGGCTTGCGGTAATAGGGGAGGGGCTGTCGCTAAAAGCGGACCTGGTCATGGTGGCGGTTGGCGTGCGCCCCAACAGTGAGCTGGCGGACGAGGCCAGGATTGAGCTGGGACCTTCGGCATCCATTGCCGTGGACCAGCAGATGCGGACCTCCGAACCTGGCATTTACGCCGGTGGAGATTGTGCCGATGCGTTTCATGTGGTCAGCGGGCAGAGGACCTGGATACCCCTGGCCCTGCGCGCCAATCGGTCCGGTTGGGCGGTGGCGGATCACATTTGCGGCCGCAGCGTTGCGTTGCCCGGAGTGGCCGGAACGGCAGCGTTTAAGGTGTTCGACATGCAGGTGGCCAAAACCGGATTCAACTCACCGGAGGCAGCTGAAGCCGGTTTTGATCCCGAAAGCGTCACCATCAAATCTCATTCGCGGTCCCACCTTTACACCGGCGGGTCGGAAATCCGTGTGCACATGGTTGTCGATAAGCACAGTGGTCGCTTGCTGGGCGTCCAAATGGTGGGCAGGGAGAGTGCCGCCCATCGCATCAACGCCGCAGTTGTGGCCTTGCACGCCCATATGACAGTAGCCGAATTTGTGCAATGCGATTTGGCCTATGCGCCCCCCTTCGGCGGGGTCTGGGATCCACTGCTCATTGCCGCCAATCAATTAAGCAAGAAGCTATGATTAGGAAAGGAAGAACGATGAAAAGTTATCGCAAGGAGCTGTGGTTTGAGGTGCCGACCCGCAGGGCTTTTATCAATATCACCCCGGAGGTGGAGCAGTGCCTGCGGGAGAGCGGTGTCACCGATGGCCTGGTGCTGGTCAATACAAAGCATACCTTATCCGGCCTTTAGCGATACTTGACAACATCCCGTTTCTGATAAACGGTCACATACCAAACAAGAAAATCCAAAGAGGTCAGTCGGTTCCAGCATGGAACTAACTGGCCTCTTCCTGTTTCTGAAGGTTGGAATTGAGAAACGCAAAGTCAAAGAGAAGGAGAATCGCTATGTCGAGTATGCAGACAGCCTATGAAAAGCTCCAGGATGAGGAGGTCCGG